>JTFO01019015.1_pt1 | contig 15697 bp, 26 predicted proteins | sample 235411 | NCBI WGS metagenome assembly JTFO01 (sample SAMN03067590, study PRJNA260953) | activated sludge metagenome | biome: Sludge; feature: Wastewater; isolation source: CETP activated sludge from laboratory augmented bioreactor treating... | place: India:Gujarat | collected 2013-04
GCTATAATGGAATACTGTAATAAAGAAAACTATGCTGTAATGTTGGCAGGATCTGTTGGGAAATTTGAAGGGAATGTAAAAAGTTTAAATACTCTTTATGAATGCAAACGAAGATGCAAATGGATTGGAAACGTGTATTCGTGAATTGAAAGAAGAAACCAATATCAAAGTACCAGAACAAATTCTGCGTCGTTGTGTGGTCGAAGAAAAAACATTCTCTGCTCGTAAGCGTAGTTTGCGAGGTCGAACCATTACCATTGCTTCTCTGATTGTTCTGGATGATCCAAAGAATCCCGGTTTGCCAAAAGTTAAGGCGGCAGATGATGCGCTTGAAGCTATTTGGGTTCCATTTCATAAAGTTCAGCGTTCTGAAATGTTCGAAGATCACTTCGATATTTTTGAATATTTCAAAGGTCGTGTTTAAATTTTATAAGGAAATATATGTCTACTGTATATGAAGCCAAATTAATGTTTGGCGTTGAAGTCAAATCAGAAGATTGTGCAGATTCTCTTCTAGATAAAATTGAACACTTGCGTGGTAGCGACCCAGTAATCGCTGAACACGGAGATACTATGTTTGTTGGTATGCTGATTGATGAAATGGATATTGGGTATCCCGATTCTGGCATTTCAATGATGGAGTTTATTCCATCCAATTACGAAGATGAATTGAAAGAAATCTTCAAGGAATATGATTTAACTCCGAAATATATGATTGTTGGTCAGTCTTTTTAGGAGATAATATTGGCAGTTTCATGTAAAAAATTAAATGATTCATCATACAATATTTCTATTGTATTTGAACCCATTACTGTTGATTTGTCGGTTGATTTGCTACAAGAAGTTATGGAAGTGATATTGAAAAGATCATTTCCCAAACATGCTCGATATGATTATTATTCCGAAGTTTTCAATAGCATGGTTGATTCACTATGCAAGAATGATAAACTTATTGAATTATTTCTGGATATACTCGTCAATTTGGTGGAATCATCCCCTGAGCGAATGCATAAATTGCATAGTAAAAATGATTTAACAGGAATATCATTTTTTGGTCAAACAACTACCAAAACAATTGCATTTTATAATCATATGTTTTCAATCATGGATGCAGTCATCGAGCAAAACAAAGACCCTGTTATGGAAGATATGTTTAATAATATGTCACCAGAACAAAAAATGTATATGAAAAAACTTTTTGAAAAGAATAAACTCTAATCAATTTGATTGACATAGTAGTGAAGTAGAAGTACAATAAACTAATCCTGAATAGTCAGGTAACTTTTTTACGGGAATCGTAACATGTTAGAAAATATTTTATCGTCCAATTTTATCCTTTCGGTTGACACTTACAAATTCGGTCATTATCATCAGCAAGCAAAAGGAATCAATACATCATATTCGGTGGTTGTTCCTCGCAAAGCTGCAAAAGATGATGGTTTTGAATACGATGAAATTGTTGTTGCCGGAACTGCTTTATTTGCTTCAATTCTTGAAAATGTAACCATTACTCGGGAAATGATTGATGAAGCTGAATTTGAAGTTAATTCGCAAGGATATGAATTTAATCGAGAAGGTTGGGAACACATTCTTTTGGCTTATGGTGGTAAAATCCCAGTTAAAGTCATGGGCGTAGAAGAAGGAACTGTTGTAAAGCCACAAACACCAATTATGGCTATTTTCAATATCGGTGGAGAAAAGACTAATTTTCTTCCCGGTTACTTGGAAACAATGGCCCAAGCATGTACGTGGACAATGACCACTACAGCATCAGGTATGCGCGCTGCTCGTAAGATTGTCAAGGAATTTGCTGATCTTACTGGTACTCCGAAAGAAGCAATCGATTATCTATTGCATAATTTCGGTGATCGCGCAAGTCGTGGCCCAACTGAAAACGCAGTATTGTCTGGTATCGCACACTCTTTTCTTTTTAATGGAAGTGATTGTGCTCGTGCCAATCGCTATATTCGAAAGATTTATAATTATGATGGCGTTGCAACTTCTTCAATTGAAGCAACTGAACACGCAACTGCAATGACTAATTCGGATTGTGCAAATAAGAATGACTTTGGCGCAGCAGTAATGTTTGCAGAATTGCTTGAGCATGTGGCAGAACGTTCAAAGCGTGGTATTGGTATTCCGGCTGCTTCGTGCATCATTGATACGTATGATTCGCGTCGCTTTGTTCGTGAGTTCTGCGGTACTACACTAAAAGATCGTTTTCTTGCCTCTGGTGCCAAAGCTGTTTTTCGCCCAGATTCAGGACTAGTTACGGTAGAGCCTTCTTTGGTAGCCAATGACATTTGCGAAACTTTCGGGTTTTCTGTAAATGACAAAGGATACAAAGTATTGCACCCTCAAACTGCGGTCATTCAAGGCGACGGTGTGAAATTGGGTACTTTGCGAATGATTCTTCAAGCATGGGTAAACAACGGTTATTCTTTGGAATCTTTCGTTTTGGGTATGGGTGGTGGTATTGTTGGTTTTGGTTCTCGTGACCTTAATTCATTCAGTATGAAACTCGTAGCAATTCTAAAGAATGGTGCATGGATGCCATTGCTCAAAGACCCAGTTACCGATTCTGGCAAGAAAAGTCTTACTGGTGTTGTTCGTGCCCGTTATGTGGATGGAATCCTGACAACTGTAGTCGAAGAAGATATTCACATGGAAGAAAAGGGATGGCGTTGTTATTACAATACCGGCACTCGTCCTTACATTCCAGATTATATCGAAGTACGAAAAGCTGCTCGTATTGGATTGTAATTTGAAGTAACAAAAGGGATATGGAGAAATTCATATCCCTTTTTCTTTGGTAATCATTGACCGCATTGATGAAAGATGATATACTAATATTTTGCGGAGAAGTCAAATGCACGATCATCTTAAAATTGAAAAGAATGAAAATGAATTTTTAGTTACATTAACCGAATATCGAACTCTAAGCAAAAAAGGTTTGTTGAGTTATGTTGCTGATATTGTATTCGATCAACCGGAACTGCTTAGTGATGGGTGGATAGCAGAAAACAAAATCAAAGAATTTATGAGAGAATCTGGACATTCTACTATTGTTTGTATTTTAAATGAAATGGCAGAATCATATGATGTATGGCAAAATTATTTCATCGATGCCATACAGAATAGAGATATTATGCAACGTATTAAGAATGATTTGGACGACAACATCACAAATGTTTTCATGAGTATCGATTATGTATCCCGTACCAATGAAATTCGCTCAATGGTACTTGATTATATCAACGAAAAGCGTAAATTGATCATCGGTGATAAGATAGACAACCTCAAAAATATGATGACTTATCTCACCCCAGATGAAAAAGAAGAATTCATTAAAGGATTATATAAATGAAATATAGATTTCTTAATGAAAACGGTATCGTTTTCTTCCAGACTGATGATCGCGATAAAGCAATGAGCCGCGCCGCTATTTTGACTGCTCGTGATATAATGAGCAAATTGGTGGATAATGATATTGATTATGAAATATACACACAGTATTTTGATAATGTGCAGCGAGATTATTCTATTATTATCGTAATCAATCCAGAAGAAGAAAACGATGAATATCATTCAACGGTTAAGTTCAATGGAATTGATTTAAAAAACCCAACATTTGATGGTTTCGATAATGATGATATTGACGAATTTAATACAAATGCTAGAAATATCATAGACGTTGTTAGAACACGCGAATTTGTAAAGTGTGGAGTTGATATTGATACTCGTAATCCACTCCTATCAGAACCACCTGTTCCTCCCGAACTACAGACTTATCAAGTTGGCTTGTCTGGACAAGAAGTAAAAAAGTTTAGATTTAACATTGGTATGATGGTTATGTTTGCATCCGGTTTTTTATCTGCTCTGTTACTGACCGCCTTATGGTAAAGGATTATATTTTGAAAATATATTACGGTATTAAGAATTATACAATTATCAAACTCGGTAAGTATAAATCGGCTCAAGACGCATACGAATCAAACGAAGGACTGGAATACGCGGCTTCTGGTCAAAGCATTAAACTATTGGCCGAGATATTGTCTGAACGAATTGAAGATGATACTTTTTATTATTATATTGATGGCAAAATCAATGTATATAAAATTATGTCAAAATCAAAAGACCAAGCAATCAGAATTCTAAATGAACAAGGTATTGATTTCATGGCTATTGTTTCTTTCGATGAAGCTATTAATTTCATCAGAGATTCGGATGAAATTAAAGTAACAATGATAGATAAAATTAAATTTAATTTTATCAATTATGTTTCGGGTTTATTTAAAAAATAAAGGATATATTATGAAAAGCGAAATGAAGTATTCAGGCAAAATCTTGGTTGGTAATGATATTATTCGAGATATCGATATTCACGTTAACGCAAGTATTTCCTATTCCCTGAAAGAAGAAGATATTAAAAATGCATTAATTAATTTCCTCACAAGGACATTGATTAAGGACAGTACCTTCGTAGAATACAAAGATTCTATTGCATCATATGCTACTCAATTTGTAGAAGATGAAGCCAATGTCAATATGTTTTTGGATATGATTTCTAATTCTATTTCTGGAATTGATGATCTTACTATTACCAGTGATATTCTAAAGAATGTTTATCGATTGAATATTCTTTCGTCTAATTATCAATTGTGGAAAACAATGCGAAGCGGTTTTCTTGATTTCATTGAAGACGATAAATTAAACAATACTGTACTTGAGCAAAAGAAAACAAAAGAATTGTTCAGTAATATGACAGATGAACAAAAGAAACATATGCGAACTTTGTTGACTAGCCAAGGTTATTAACATGAATTATGACCGGTTAAGCAATATTAATAATACTATTGTTGTTATCAATGATGGTATTATTAAAACATCTGCATATGATGATGACATTAAAATCATTTCTGCTGCGTTCGATGTTATTAATTTCATGAATACTATCCCGCCAGTAATGCAGAGAGATAAATTGGTTCTGGAGGTTTTTGAGACTCTTTATGGATATAAAGATGGAAAGATCAATGTTGAATTATTTGATAAATCCACTGTCTGTATTGATAAAAATACTACTATTTCGGGAAGAACATTTGACGATATCTCAATCAATACGTTTGCCAGTGTTATCGACGGTGTTTTTGATATTGATCATTTTTATTTTGATCATCAATTGGTTGCAAAATTACCATCTGGTGAATTTGTGATCACTAGTCAAAACAAACCATATTCGCTAAATTTAGATGTTGTTACTAAAATGCAATCAATGGTAAAAGATAATAGACTACAAGGAAACCATAGACGACTTGTTGCTTTTGGAGGAAAAATTCACTATTCTGTAATTCCTTCATACAAAGATTTAACCACTGACCGCTTTGATGTTTTTTACCGAAATGCATTGACGGGGGAAGAAACATTCTTATATACTCACTATGTTGATCAAAAATGGGTAAAGAATAAGGTGCGAGAACTAGGTGGCAAACCACCTTCTTTATTTGAAAGAATCTTTGGGGGTTTATATGGAAAACTTTAAAGTAGAAACAACCGATCTGACTGCGTATAAATCAGAAAGGCTAGGATTTATTTCTTATGAATTTGACGCAAAGGTTAAAGTGAATGTAACGTTTGATGTAGATGATCTTATTCGCACATTCGCTCAGTTTTTCACGAATATCATTACGGTAGATGCGATCAACAATGATACAAAGTGGGATAATTTATTTAACACAGTTATTGAATTCTTCAAAGATCATGAATACCTTATTCACGAAATGGTAGAATATATTATAAAAGAAGAACACAAGGACATTCAATTTATTCTTTGCTTGGAAGACCCTCACTCGATATACGATTGTATTTTAAGTACAGGTTCAAAAGTTGAAGAAGTTTATAAAATGATTATTGAAAAAGTTAATGAAGGAAATTAAATGCAACCATATCTGACTGTTGGTTTTGGATTCTGTTCATCTGTATTGACTGATGATGATTTTGAATCTATGCTCAGTAAAATGCAAGATTCTTGGCGAGAAGAGCCTTTTGATTTTGGTTTCCAATTGGTAAAGAATACCGAAAATGATTTTTACGACAAAGGTTATTGTACCATTGTTTTTAAATGCGATGACTATATGGGACAATCTAAAACATTGTCACTGCACGAAATGATTGCAATCAATAGTCAATTAGGTATGACTCAGAAACAACGTGATCATATTGAAAGTATTTTGAAAGAATTTAATCTTGATCACTATATTGATGAAGTTGATTTGATTGTTTATACTACAGAAATGTAAACAAAAGGAGATTATATAATCCCCTTTAATCATTTAATTAATAAACTTACCATATTTTTCATTATCTGGTATATTGTAAAATGTTGATAATTTCGAATCTTTAATCACTGTTCTAGGTAATGTGATTTGATTATTAATCGAAGTGGAAAGAGAATAAAATAATCCTTTCTTTTCCATTGGTGTACCTGAGATAAAAACTCGTCCACCATTTTGAACTGTCATTCCGATAAAAGCAGCAACATCATTGTCTTTGGAATATGATAAAAACGCAGCATCAGTTATCATCAAATAATCAGGAGTTGGCATTCCTCTTAGACTTAATGATCGATGTTTGATAATTTTAATCCGCGAACCATTTTTAAATAAAATATCACTAGGGGCAGAAGATCGGTCTTCGATTAGGTCATCAGTTACAAATGGTAAAAATTGCCTAATGATATTACTCGTGTATATATTATTTGAAAAAATCATAACACTTGTCTTTTCCTCAATACAGCAGTATAATGCTTTAAATACGTTGAAATGAGTTAGGCCCAACTGTCTAGCCGAATAACAAAGACTTATTTTGTCATGTTCATCTTCAATCATGTTGTTGAGTATGCTATAATAATCATGTTTTTCGTAGATTATTTCGGTTGGTGTTTGTAGTGGAATTCTATCAACCCATTCTTTGAATGGTAGTTTCCCACCTGTCAGTAAACGAATTACTTCATTAACTATATCTTGTTTATACATTTTATAAACTCCATAAAAATTAGATTATGTTTTATCTGATATTTTCATTCAGATACATATATTTAATTTTTCTTTTAAAGGAATTATTATGACTTTCTTTTTGATCGTAGTTACTTTGATCAATATCATTTCCGGTTTTAAATTTACGGTCGATGCTTCGATTGCATATGCCGCTAATCCAGAAGTAAGCAATTTTCAACTCAATAAAGATACCAAAGTGTGTGGACTTATTTGGATTGTCACTATGGTGATTATTGCAGTTGTATTTTTAACTGTGGGAAACCAATGGCTGTAAAAGGAAATTATTTATTTTTCTGGCGACAAAAATCCTATCTATCTAATTGGCATACTTGTTATTTCACGATAGATGGGATTACATTCAATTGTCTTGAGCAATGGATGATGTATGCAAAAGCAATGCTTTTCAATGATACCGAAATTGCTCAAGAAATATTGAATGAAACTGATCCATATGTTCAAAAAATGTATGGTAGAGAAGTCCGAAATTTCAAAAAAGATATTTGGGACACAGAAGGTTTTGATATTGTAGTTGCTGGTTTGATTGAAAAATTCAATCAAAATCAAGAACTAAAAGATATGCTATTAGCTACTGGTGATTTGCATATTGTGGAAGCAAGCCCGGTTGATTTTATTTGGGGTATTGGAATGGCAGAAGATCATCCTGATATTATGGATAAATCAAAATGGAAAGGGCAAAATCTTTTAGGTGAAGCTCTTATGAAAACTAGGAGTATTTTACGTGGAAATTAAAGAAAATAAATGCGATGGTAATTGCTTTTGTAATTGCAGTAAAGAAGTAAGAGATAACAAAAAGGCTATTAAAAATGAAAAAGAAAGTGATTTGTGGGTTTCCCGGTGTCGGAAAAAGCCACTTCCAGAAAAGAATGATGGACGAAAAGAATTTGATTGTTGCTGACTCTGATAGCAGTACATTTGACAAAGAATTCTTCCCGACTAATTATATTCAACATATCAAACAATTATTGAATGATAATGAAACTGATATTATTCTGATTTCATCTCGCGCAATTGTTCGCGAAGCATTGGGTGTTAATCAAATTGATTTCACTCTAGTATTTCCTGATATTTCTCTGAAAGATGAATTCATACAGCGTTATAAAGATCGTGGTTCTCCACCTGCTTTTGTTGAGCTACTTGGTAATAACTGGGATGCTTGGATTAAAGAATGCCAAGATGATCAGAATGCAGTTGGTAAAGTTATTTTGAAACAAGGTGAATTTCTTTCTGATCATATCGATTCAATCAGCGATACCAATAAATAATCTTTTTAAGGGATTATTATATGAGATATTTTGAATTATTTGAATCTTCAATTATCAATGAAGCTAGATTGTCAGGAACATATTATCATGGTTCTAAAACTCAAATCAACAAATTCACAGATGAATTCGTGGGCAAAGGCAACGATCAATTCGGCCCGGGAATCTATTTTACTTCAAACAAAGAAACTGCAATTGGTTATGCAGATGGTGGTTTTGTATACACAGTAGAATTGAGTTTGAGAAATACAATTGATGCTGATAGGGCAGTCAATGATAATATTATTCAACAAATGATTGATAGAAGCCCGGATGAATATGCTTATACCAATTGGGATGAAAATGAAATTAAGGCAAAAAATGAAGCATTGAAGACATACAGGAAAGAAGACAATATGTATGATGCTTTAATGTCAGTCTGGTATGATTGGTATAATTCCGATCCAGTTGATTTTGTTAGAGAAATGGTAAAGATTGGATATGATGGTTATGTATACAATCACAATAATGATGAAGATTATGTGATTGTGTATAATCCTCAGTCAATCACTATTACCAAAACAGAAAAGTTGTAAATTAAAAGGGAACTATATAGTTCCCTTTTTCTATTGACAGCCTAGATAATTAAGTCTATAATACATCTTTAAGTCGAGCAACGACTAATCTTTATTGAGGATATTGCTATGAATTTGACACTACGCAAAGCACACAAAATTACCAAACAACTGGAAGAATTGGTTTCCACCACTCGTTCCTCTCTGGCGCAAGATACTGTACAGGGTGATATTACTATCACTGATTTGGTTGATGCTAATGATCGTTGGAATGAACGTTTTAAAAATCACGTCGAAAATCGTCTGAACATTATCGATATTCTGTATCGAATTCGTGCTCGTATTGCGATTATTAATTCCCGAAAGAATAATGATGGTGAATCCATTGATACTCTGGTTACTCGTAAGAATTGCGTAGAGCAAAAGATGCAAGCTGTTTCTTTTGCAAATCAAAAATGGGATTCTAATACGCATATTGACCCCAATATCAGATACCAGAATGATCTAACTTATTCGGAAGCCCAATCTCAGCGTACTTCCATTACCACCAGCGACACTCGTAAGAATTTTCATCGTTTGTCCATTGGTAATTTGACAGAAGGCAATTATACTGGCTACAATGAATTGTATGTTGATTTGAAACGTGAACAAGAACAAATCACTGACAAGTTAGCATATATGAACAATTTTCATCAAATCGAATTGACTGATGATGAAGTTGAATTTTTGACTTCGCTTCAATTGATTTAATTTGATAATTGCTTGCAAATAGTTCCTTACTTCGTCTATTTTGACGAACCTTAAATCGCGGATGATTCCATTTCTAGGATTTGCTCTGGTTCAATTATTATAGAATACTTTGATATTCTTGCTTTGTTGCTTAACCAGTACTCAATCCCTTTGATTTGTTGATTCGTTGATTAGTTGAACTCTTGTTATTTTGCTTTAACTATTTGCAAGCACAGTCTTTTTCTGATATAGTTATGACTGTAAAAACCAAACTATATCAATTTTTATTTTAAAGGATTGAAATGAAAAAAGCTGTATGTATTTTCATGAAGAATGATTCGGGTGAGGTTGTTCTGGTAACTCGCCCAAATTCAAATCAAGTGGGTCTACCGGGTGGAAAAGTAGAAGAAGGTGAAGACAATGTAACTGCTATCTTGCGAGAACTAAAAGAAGAAACAGGAATCGTTCTTGAGAAAAAAGATATTTCCGAAGTATTCAGTTCTATTTGTGAAGGTGAAGTTGATTATTTTACAACTGCCTATTCTGCCACTTTTAATGGTGATATTCCGGGTGGTTGCGAACCAAATGTGATTGCTCATTATGGCAAAGAAGATGATCTTCTGAATAATTCGCCATTCGCTGATTTCAACAAAGCACTGATTGACGTATTGTGATTAATTTATGGGAGTTTATAAACTCCCATTTTTTGTGAGAAATAATAATGATTGCTTATATCAATAGATTGAACCGAGCTATTTTGATTAGTCATTTAATATGCATAATGATGATATTGGTTAATATTACATTGTACATATATCGAGATATATTTTTCTCCGATGATATTTTTCCATTCTTTTCATGGGTATTTTTTGTTATAGTATTGGTTGTTATTGATTTACTTGCATGGGACTATATTTGTAATATTCAAGTTTCTGCGGTAAATACTATTCCAGAATCAATTAGGATAAAATTGGTCAAATTTCGTTTTTCCAGTACTTATGGAGTTGATCAAAATTTCAATTCAATGTCGTTGAGGACATTAGCAGCAGTCATGTCCGACTACGAAGCAAAAAATAAATCTGTTTCTGATCTGTAGTTAATTTTAATATTTGGAGAAAATAATGTCTTTTATTATCTATGTTGCTTTAATCGCAATTCTTGCATTCCGTATGCGGAATATTATGTTTTCATTCAACAGTGGGAAATTTTCTATTAGGACGTTTGATGATCCAAATGAACATGTTATTCTATGTATCATGTCAATGATTATTAATATAATGACTTACTCATTTCTTGGCTCGGTTATCGGAAGCACCTTTATTCTCATTGTTGCCTATGTTATTATGTTAATGAGTATGTTTCATGTTCGCAGTCTATTGATTCCAATGCTGGCAAATACTAACGATGAACTAAATGAACTGGGTTGGTTACAAGTTTCCAAAGTCGATGATAATATTGCATTTGAAGAAAATATCCAAAATCGTGATATTTTGGATACTGCTTATTATTCTTTGGTTGCATGGCCTATGGCTTTGATTGTTTTCGTATATACCAAAATCCAACATAAACTTTAATTCAAAAAGGGGCTTGCAAGCCCCTTTTTCTTTTGCTATAATAAATTCTTTAAACATTATTGGGTACACTGTCATGGAAGAAAAATCTACAAAACTCTATCAGTTCATTAAAAAATCATATGAACTTATTCCCAATCATTTTCCCATTGTTGAATTTGAACCAGAGCGAGAAAGCAAACAGTTTCGTAATTTAAAACCTATATATGACGAATATACAAATCCACAAGTGGAATTGGAGTCAGTATTGAAGTCTTCCATGTATTTGTTTGTTGGTGGTTTAAACAATCACTCTTTCAAATTCATTGCCGATCACGCGGGTAAAGTTTCCAAGTGCTTTAAAACACTAAAGAAGGTTTGTAGCAAGAATGCAAAACAAACAAAAGATGCGACCGATCATTATTCCGAATTGATGAAACTATATGATGAACAATCAATCTTTGTATTGTTGCAGGAATTCATTGAAGAGATGACTCCAGTTTATAAAGAACGGGAAGCACAAAATAAAATCAAATATCCAAATCATAAAGTGTGGGATGAAATTGAAGTAGATATCAAAGAAGTCTCAACTATCTTTAAGAAAGCAGAGAAATAAACAAAGGGGCTTAAAGCCCCTTTTTCTATTTAAATCTTTATCAAATGGTGATGTAAATAAAGATCGTATAGATTGAACAAGGAAAGTCAACATGCACATACCAATAAGCAGAGCGTATCTTGATATCATTTTAAAAGGAAATATAGTATTCCTAACAGGCGCTGGTATTTCAGAAGAATCTGGAATTCCTACATATGTAGGAAAGAATGCATTCACCGAAGAAGATATTTTTAATGAAAATAAAATAAAAGATTCAAGAGAAATGTTAAGTAATGCAAAACCAAATGCAGCGCATTATTATATCGGAAACAAGGGAATAGTAATCACTCAGAACATTGATGATTTACATGAAAGAGCCGGTTCTGAAAATGTCTTGCATCTTCATGGTGAATTGAATAAAACAAGAATAGAAAACGAAAAAGAAAGACCTGATGTTGTGATATATGGCGAAACACCCAATGAGGATATTTTCAATAAGGCAATGGATGCAATATCACGAGCAGATTATATTGTCATCATTGGTACTAGATTGTTGGTTAAACCAGCAAGCGATTTGGTTTTTCTTAGAAATATGAATTGTAAAATAATTTCAATAAATGAAAATCAAGAAGATCATTTATGGTTTGCTGATTATGTTGTTACTGAAAAGGCGGGAGAATTTTTTAAATGAGAATGTATGAAATCGCAATGGGTTTTGGAGTTGGTACATTTGATCCACCTGTGTTAGATGAAACCAATTCAAAATCAGTAGGGACAATCAATGGAAAGTTTGTTTACGGAACCAGTTATTTTGATAAACAAGCTACTTTTTGTTTAATAGAAGATGATTCACAAGAGCCGGAAGAATTAAATGTAATTACTTATATGTCAATTTCAAATGATCCAATAGTCGTAAATGGTAATGATTATCATAAAATATCAAAAGTTCATGTTCATCAAAATCACCAAAGAAAAGGATTGTCAACTGATTTGTATTTGTTTCTAAACAACAAACTTGGTATTAAATTAATGTCAGATGATGCTTTATCAACTGATGGTTTAAATCAAATGAAAAGATTTATAGATTCCGGTAAGTTTGACGTTTCTTACTATAATAAAGAAACAAAAGAATACACAAAAGATCAACCAGAAGAATTATTCAAGCAAGATAATAAATGGAATGTACTGTATGAAAGTAATGGTTCCGAGCTTGGTAATAGAGGATTGCTTTACGGTAAAGGACATAGAATATTGTCCGAATATGATTGCTTAGATAGAACTAAGTATTTTGATTAAACAAAGGGGATACTGAAAAGTATCCCCTTTATCATTTATCGTGGGTGTGGTTGCAGAACAATAGGTTTTTGATCCCGAAATGGTTGAACATGTTCAATGTTGTCACCACCAGTAAGCATATTCTTATAATTTGATTCTTTTACTTGATACGAAATAAAATTAATTTTTTCATATATAAATTTAATCAAACAATCATTCGCCATTTTGTGAAGTTTTTCAATATCACTTTCACTATGAACATGATCGGAAGAAATATATGTATCTTTGTGAATTTTACAAAGACTACCATTGCGCAGAAACCCGACTGTTTTGTCGTCAATGTTATAGTTAAAATACTGATCCAAATATTGTTTGAGAAATTTCGAATGTAATTTTGGATAGTCTTCTACAAAACTATCCAGCTTATCGATGACATATATAGCCATGATTGCTTGATCTGCTTCTTTTCTATTAGCAGGATAAAAGGTATCCAACATACATGACTCAAACATAGACATAGTAAATCTCCAAAATATTAACTAAAATTCATTATAAGATCATTTTGAGTTCAAGTCAACCGACTGGTGATCATAATACAAATATTTGAAAAAATAAAGCAATTAATATTATTATCGATGGACAATACAAAAATATAAAATTAATAACTTTACTCGTGTTTGGTCTATCTGGATTATAGTATGGCTTTTGATCATCTGGTATCAATGACAGGGAATAAGATATAATCGAAAACAACACAACGCATATGAGAAAAAAATAAGGTGCATTATATACCTAAATTATTTTCTTTTTAATAATTTTTAATTTTCTCTACAATAGCATCCCAAACTTCTTGGGTTCTTCGTTTAGTTTCTCTAATTTTATATTCAACAAGACTTCGCAATTCACTTGGATAATAATCCATAGTGATATCGTAATTTGTATCATCCGAATCAAACCACGTAGGAATAGTTTCTTCAACGTCAATGCCATAATTGTTAATATCATCCCTGATTGATGAATATGTGCTATTGAGTAGTTCTTTTGAAGAATTCCATTCCACCCAGTTATAAATTTCAGATTCTCTTTCGATAAGTAGACCAACCGGAAAACCAACTTCAATCAGATCGCACCATAATTGTTCAATCAACAACGCAGGAATGAAATATGTCAACATATCACCATTTCCTTTGTAATTTTCAATCATGTTATTATCCAGTTCATGTTTGATTAATTCTTTGAACTTCGTGGTTTCGCCCCTTGTCCAATGAATAAGAGCCATTTCTATATTACTTTGTGTGGACATTAATATCTCCATTAAAATTAGTTTATTATATCACGATCAATAAAATTGTCAACCAAATAATTTCTTAAACCAACTCTGTCCAGTTTTAGTTCTTCCGTTGTTCTTTCTCATTCTATCAGAAAATTCTTTCCTAAGAGTTATAAATTCTTCTGGTTCAGAAAAATCAAAATCTTTCACATGAGTAATGATATTGGTAGTAGTATCAAGTTCATGAATTCTCATAATATCACTTGGTTCCACATCAATATACGTACCTGCTGGTTTATATCCATCAATTACTCGCAGACCTATATGCTTATTAATTTTAATATTAAAGAACAGTTTAATATCATTTTCATATTCGTCTAGTGTATCCCATCGACATTCCATAAAAGAATGATATTGTTTGTCATATACCCCATCTATAAAACCTTCAATAAAATCGATAGCATTTTCCAATGTATAAAAAGAAATATAAAAATCACCACCCATGTAGTAAAATTCATTTTTATATTCAATTAATATTACTGTATCGGCAATGTGACGGAATCCGCAATTTTCAACATCAAAAATAGTATATGTCTTTTCTTTCACTTTATTACTGATTAAATTAATAACTTCAAAAAAATTGTCACCAAATAGCGAGACATATATTTGTGACCTAATGATCGCATCAAGATCATTCAATGAAACTGTTATTGGTGATCCATTCGAGAATGTGATAGTCGCTGTCTTTGTTGAATAATCGTAATCTAAAATTGTTTTTAAATTATCCATTACTAGTTGATTAGTGGAGTAGTCTTTTCGTTCAAACAATAAATCCAATTGATTAAACATCATATGGTAGAAATAACATAATTCTAAGTCTTGTACTGTATTGATAATTATTTTTTGATCATTTGTATTTGTTGCGAATATGGCGGAGTAATCCATTGTTCTTCCTTATGAAAAATCATCTTCCGAGTACACAAATTTAATTCTATCTGGTGGTACTGTTTGATTTACTGTCAATTCGTATCCAGTGGTTTGAGTCACTTCGAAACCAGTCAAATCTACAAGTAAAATAGAAATCTCGTCAACATCCTCCATTTCATCACCTAACCATCCCATCAACGCATCTTTAACTGCTTCTTCACTTGGAAAGAAATATACAGCGTCTTCTGTCTCTCCAAAATCGGTACTTCTTTCTCCTTTTGATGGGATTAAACCATTTGCTAAAATATTTCTCAAATTTTGAGAATCGGTAACATGATATGCATTCATTTTTATTATCATCTCTCTGTTTAGTAATAGAAAAGGGAATAGTGATAATTCACTATTCCCTTTATTGTATGGCCTCACTGATTGGGCCAAATAAACTAAATAAAAGTGTTGATCGCG
>JTFO01004672.1_pt1 | contig 15672 bp, 18 predicted proteins | sample 235411 | NCBI WGS metagenome assembly JTFO01 (sample SAMN03067590, study PRJNA260953) | activated sludge metagenome | biome: Sludge; feature: Wastewater; isolation source: CETP activated sludge from laboratory augmented bioreactor treating... | place: India:Gujarat | collected 2013-04
CCCCCTCGCTACGACCGCCGAAGGCGTTCTTCACTACCCCCTCTGCGGGGACACCCCGCAACGCCCCGTTAAAATCCAACCCCCAAAGCTAACCCCCTAACCCCCAGACTTAACCCCTAGAGCTAAATCAAGGGCGGCAAACCTATAAACAGGAAAACGCCCAGGCTGATCGAAGAGAACCGAGCCGGGGAAAACGTGCGCTTTGGTTGAGCGCTTTTCCCCTCTGCGGATCGTGGCCGATCCTTGCCCGGTTCTCTTCGGCCAGGGCTATTTCATTTTCCTGTTCATAGCTTTGCAAGGGCAACGGCCAGAACAGCGTCAGAATCGCCGCTGGCGATCCTCACACTGTTCTAAAAGCTAAAGGCAAATAGCGACAGCCCCGCCGCTGGCGGTCCTCACGCTATTTTTAGGGCAACGTGGACAGAATCGCCGCTGGCGATCCTCACCCCGCCTTAAAAGCCAGGTCAAAGACGAACGGTGTCAGAATCGCCGCTGGCGATCCTCACCCCGTTCCAGGGAAGCCCCAAATTGTTAAAGCAGGGGCTTCAAAAACAAAAATCCGGAAAGTCGATAAAGCGTTGATAATATGATGGAATACGCGGGGCGATCTATGGAGCGTGGGGGGGACCGTCGCGAATCCCATTTAGCCTCGTCGCTGTCGCTCCCACGGAAATGGGAACCCTGCTCCTTTGTCCGCACAACCCCCCCAAAGGTCGGCGGCTGGTGATCGGTCAGGGGATTAAAACCTTTGGTTGTTGAATGAAAGACCTTAATCCACCCTCTTATCTGATAGCCTGCAACTATTGAAAAATAATATATTATTCAAACATTTTTGCTTGCTTTTATATGTCTGTTAGTGTACACTATCCAGTATAAACAAACAGGGAGGCAAACATGATTGCGACAAAAACAAAAAGCGATATTCCCAAAGGTGTTGAGTTTCTGACTATTGATGTAGGTAATGAATTTCTTTACATCTATGGAATTGACCACAAAAGTTATTTAGAAATCACGCATACTAAAAACAGTGAAGTTAAAAATCGTTTGATCCTTTTGTAAACCATTATTTGCTTGTTTTTATCAATCGGTTAGTGTACACTAGCAGTATAAAGAGGAGATAAAGAAAATGGAGCACAACGCGGACATTAAAAAAATGTTGGATGCACTCAAGGCTTCAGCGCAAGCCCTTAACCAGATCAGAAACACTACTCTGTCCGGTGAATATAAAAACAGCTATGAAGTTGCTGCCCTCGTTGGTCGCGTCATTCGTGAAGTTGAAAATAAATAGGAGGTCTAAACAATGAAAAAAAACATCTATGAAATTATCACGGAACGCATCGAGGAACTTTTAAATCAAGGGACTATTCCCTGGCACCAACCATGGAAGCCCGGAGCCGGTGAACACCGTAATCTGATCAGTAAAAAACCCTATCGCGGCATCAATGTTTTTCTGCTTGGTTGTGCCGGTTTCACCTCCCCTTACTGGCTTACATTTAAGCAAGCCAAGGAGCTTGGCGGCTCTGTAAAAAAAGGTGAAAAAGGAAATATCGTTGTTTTCTGGAAGTGGCTTTTTAAAGAAGAAGAACAAGAAAACGGCGAGATTGAGGAAGTAAAAATTCCAATGTTGCGTTATTACACTGTCTTTAATGTCGATCAGTGTGAAGGTATTCCCGCCGATAAAATCCCGGCCCTTGATGATAATACCAATACGCTTGAACCCATCGAAGCAGCCGAACAGCTTATTAACTCAATGCCCCTTTGTCCTTCAATTAGCTATGGTGGTAATCGTGCGTTTTACTCCCCGTCTGCGGATCGTGTACAACTTCCGGCACTAGAACAATATGACGTTGCAGAGGAATATTATTCAACTGTATTTCACGAACTGGCCCATTCAACCGGCCACAAGTCCCGGCTAAATCGGAAAGAAATTACTAGCCATAATCCTTTTGGATCAAAGGAATATAGCAAAGAGGAATTAATTGCTGAAATGACCGCAAGCTATTTGTGTGCAGTAACCGGCATCGAGCAAGCCACCATTGAAAACTCAGCCGCATATATTCAAGGCTGGCTCAAGAAATTAAAGGATGACCGTAAAATGATTGTTTACGCAGCAGCAGCCGCACAGAAAGCCGCTGACTTTATCCGAGGTATTGAAGCACAAGCCCAACCCGCGACTAATCAACATCAAAAAGCCGCCTAACCTTTTTTCTAGCTGGTGGCAGAAATGCCACCGGCTAAAAGGTGAATCATGATGTCTATCAATATTCTTGATCTAGTTTTTATCGTTTCTTTTGTCGGGATTGTAGTCTTTTTAATTGATTCGGTTGTGGGTAAATCAAACCTTTTTACAAAAGTAATTCCTTGGGTGTGTGTTTTTCTCGTTGTTATTTCTATGACTGTTTACTATCTGAAACCACATTAAAAACATGTCAAAAGTGTTAGTTTTTATTTATACTTTAACAATGGATCAAGACAATGACTAAAGCCGACAGACAACAAAAATTAACAAGTAAGACTCTTGAAATCCCTTGTCCTTGCGGTCGTATTTATATAACGATCACGTTTGATGCAGAGGGAAATCCTTTTGAAGTTTTTACACGTCTTGGAAAGTCTGGCGGTTGCGGTGCTGCGGTAACATCTGCGGTTGCGGCCACAACGTCTATATCTCTTCGCAGTGGCACAGACCCTTTAGACCTTGTAAAAGGTTTAATTGGTATTTCCTGCCACCGATCCCCCGCCATTGATGGCGATATAAAAATAACATCCTGCGTGTCAGCTATCGGCCTTGCTCTGCAAGAGTTGACACGTAAGGATTAATCAACGGGGTTTCCCATGGGAACAGAGGAATTGGAACGATTAAAAGAAGAAATAAAAGGGATTTTGGAAAACAAATTCCATGGAGAACAGTTTACTTTAGGGAAAATCTTACCTGAAGCATCGGGCCAAGTTCCCGCGTGGAGTCATGCCCTTAACGAATTAATAGAGGAGGGTTATATTGTGGAGGAATTGGCCTCTGTGATGGTTGGCAATGTGCGAGTCACACACGTTTATAGGGTCCGGTCTTGAAAATCTTTGTTTCGTTTTTTCTGATAGTGTACACTGAAAAACACTATCAAAATGTGTTGGTGACACCTGGCTTAGATCCAGGGAATAAAATTGTCACCAAAAACCGAAACAGGAGATAAAACGCCATGGCGCAAAAAAGAACCCGGAGCCGGAAAGAACCGAAACGAATTTATGTTCATGTTGACGCTGAAAGAATGTTGAAAAGCGTCATGCGGGAACAACGTTGTGTTTATCTGACATCTATGTTTGAAAAAATACTGACTGAATTTCTTGACGATCCCAAAGGATACGATTTTTTAGCCGACATGGACAGTGACGGACCTAAAAAATATATCGACGTTAGACTTGATCCTAATTTGATCGAAGAGATTCAAGAAGTCGCAGACACATATTTCAATGAAAATTTTTCGTTGCTGGTGCGGCAGATCGTGAAAGCATGGGCGGCGGTCAACAATTACACAATCGAATGGAATGGAGTGGAACCTTGAAAACCATTACAGTCTCAAATCAAAAGGGCGGCGTTGGTAAAACAACAATAAGTTTATTGCTGGCTATGGCTCTACGTGAAGCGGGTAAAAAGGTTTTGTTTATTGATATTGACCCGCAGGGCAATGCAAGCAAAACGTTAAACAAATTCAGCAGCGACGTTTCAGCAACATCCTTTTTTACAGATCAACCGGGCAACGTTGTTGCCTTGGAAGGTATTACCCTAATCAAATCAGACCCTAAACTTGCTGACCTGGAACGGGCTAATCCACAGATAATAAATCTGTTCCGTAAAAATCTGAAAAACGTTACAGATTTCGATTTTTGTGTGATCGACACCCCGCCGGTTTTGGGGTTGCGAATGACAGCCGCGCTCGTTTCGGCTGACTATGTTCTCGCGCCGATCCAGCTAGAGGAATACAGTATTGATGGTTTGAAAATGATGCTGCAAACCATTTTTGGCGTGAAACAAAAATTCAACCCGGACTTGGTTTTTCTGGGGATGCTTGCGAATCAATTTAATTCACGATCAGCGGCCCAAAAAGAAACATTCATGCAACTGGTTAAAAATTACTCTGACTTGATTATTCCGGCGAAAATCGGGGATCGCTCCTCGATTCCTGAAGGAATCCGCGAAGGCTTGCCGGTGTGGGAAGTGAAGAAGTCGGCAGCGCGTGAAGCAAGCCGGGAAGTCAAAGAGGCGTTTGATTTTATCTTTAAAAAACTGGGGGTTGAAAATGCCTAAAGGTGTCGATTTAAGCGGTCTTGATTCTTTCAACAGTTCGTCGTTTTTAGAGGAAAATATTCTGGCCGGATCAGACGGCAAGCCGTTGATGATCCCCATTGATAAAATCCAGCGCGACCCGGACCAGCCGCGTGTTGAATTTGACATGACAAAGCTGGCCGAGTTATCCGCATCCATTACAGAGCGGGGCGTTAAAAGTCCTATCTCTGTCAGACGTGCCGGGGAAGACACTTATATCATCAACCACGGAGAGCGCCGCTTGAGAGCGGCAAAAATGGCGGGACATATCCAAATCCCCGCGTTTATTGATGACGATCATAGTAATTTTGATCAGGTGATTGAAAACATTCAGCGGGAAGATTTAACCCCGCTTGAAATTGCTCATTTTATCGAGCGCCGACTTGAGGCCGGAGATAAAAAGGGCGATATTGCAAAGCTGTTAGGTAAACCCGCCAGCTTTGTTTCTGATCATTCTGTTTTCAGCGATCTAGCGGACGCTATAAGAGAGCTTTATGATTCTGGCCGCTGCCGTTCCGTTCAGTCGTTGGCCCTGTTACACCGGGCCTATAAAGATTTTGCCGCCCAAGTTACACAGTATTGCAAACAAGAGAGCAATACTTTTTCACAGGCCGAAATCAGGGCTTTTATTGCTGGACTTAAAAAGCCAGCAAAAAAAGCCGAGGAAGCAGCGCAAGAGGAACAGACCGGGCCGGGGGCTGATGCTTCCCCCGAGGAAGACAAAGAGACGGGACTAAAAACGGAGCAAACAACCGAAAACGAAGAATCACCTTTGTTTGATGCTCCCGGCGACTCCGCGCCGCATCAAATCGAGGAGGAACAAGCCGGGCCGGGTGCCGGATCGGATAGTAAACTGGAGAATCAAACCGGCGACACTGACACCGGGGAAGATGATCTTTTGCAAGCTCAAAAAGATTTGTTCGAGTCTTATTGTGTGCCGGTCGAAAGATTTTTGAAGGAAACTGCGGACCCTGATTTTAAGCCGGAGGCAATCGCCAGATTGCAAGCTATTATTGATAACTTCGCACACTGATAAGGATGGGAAAAATGGGATTTATCGTTGATAAAGGGCAGACGTGGGAAAAGATTTGTAATTCTTGCGGGGAGCCTGTGCAAATTATCGGTTCCGGCGCTGACATTTGCTGTTGCCCGTATTGCGGTCACACGCTTCTGGATCATGCTTGTGACACTGAACTTCTGAACTACTCACTTGATGATATTCAAATACTTATCAAACAGTTTCAGTTAGCGGTAGCCCCAGACCTTAAAAACGAATTAAAGCGGATTTTGATAAACAAGGTTTATTTGCTTTATAATGATCTTGAATTTTCAAGCGACGAATGACCCATATTTCGATTCTGCTGGACGATCAAAGGGGAAAACGGGCAAAGGTCCGTCTTTCCCTTTTTTTGTTCGTCACTGCTGTTCTTCAAAGCTAACGCCACACTCTCCACACGTAATGTTGAGATTTGGTTTCCCCCAGACGTTGACACCGCAGTCAGGACACGAATATTTCATTCGTGTTGATTTTGTCGGCGTATTTTCGCCGGGTGAAACAATTTCCATTTCAAGCCCTCCCATTTCTGGCATGGCTTCCGGGGAAACTTCCATTCCGGGAAAACGGTCATACCATGAAATTTTAAATTCTTCTTTGAGGAGCTTTGAGACAATCCCCTCGAAAATCCCTCCTGGCTCAATGTAATCGGCCATGTTGTCACCTGTTCGTTTTCCTCCTGGTTCGCCGGTTGAGGATGGAATGAGGCCGATAGATTCCATTTTTTCGGCCCACTCTTTATTATGGTAGCGTCCCCGGCCCGGTTTGCCAAAATGGGCTTGCCATAGGTGACATTGTTCGTGTGCCACCGTCTGTAAAACTTCGGTTACTGGCACAATAGCAAAATAGCGAGGATTTAAAGCTATCTCATCTGTGCGTTCGCCGTTTTTGGTCACGAATCTTTCAGCGGAAAAATAACCGTAGGTTTTTTTTTCGCGCTGGAAGGTTAGGAGGCAATCGGGGAGTTCTCCACCAAACAGGTGTTGATTGAAATAGTCATAGGCAAACTGTATTTCTTTGTAAGCTGTTTCTGTTGGCGTCATCGTCTCACCTTTTTTGTATTGTGCAATACAATTCTTAAATCCTACTTCAACAACCGGGTTTAAGAGGGGGAAGTCTCCCCCTCGCTACGACCGCCGAAGGCGTTCTTCGCTACCCCCTCTGCGGGGATACCCCGCAACGCCCCGTTAAAACCAAAAAGCAAAAGGCGAAGGTCAAAGGCGGGAGGGTGGCCGAGGGCCACCCTTTCGACTAGTATAATTTATTGTATTGTACAATACAATAAATTATACGCGGTTGTTTCGCGGGGGGGTTAGGGTTTTTGGTTTTCTGGGGCTGTCCACGGTCAAAACGAGCGCAGCGAGTTAGGACCACGACCGACCGGACAGAAGCCGCATTGTGCGGCAGGGGGGAAGCGCTCAACCAAAGCGCACGTTTCCCCCGGTTCTGTCCGGTCGGTTTTAAGTGGTCCGTTTGGCGGTGGGCAGCCCCAGGCTTGTTTCAAATGATCGGGCCGAAGGCCCAACTTTTGAGGGTGGAGGTATGGGGTTTTTCTCTCTAGTATTTTGTATTGTACAATACAAAATACTAGAGAGGTCTGCTTGTTTCATCTGTAAAGTTTGAGCCAAAGGCTCACACTTTTAGGGGTTGGTGTTTGCGCGATAGGAGCAATCTCTATCGCGGACAAGTCCCCCCTTCCTGTCCAGGGAAGGGGGGAGGCAAAATTTCGTTTGAACGAAATTTTGTAGGGGGGTGGGGGAGGGGTGCAGGATTCGGCTTGTCAGCCCCTAAATGATCATTTACAATGATCATGTCCCCCCCCATCCCCCCTATTATTGATTATCAAAGGAGCCTTATATGCCTTTTATCAGGGCAAATGTAGACCCGGAAACAAAGAGAAAGTTCAAGGCTACAGCAAAGCATAAAGGCATGACCGAAGCGGAACTTCTCCGGCTTATGGTGGCTCAAATTGTCGGGGAAGTTGAGGCCGTAGAAATTCAGAATAGGACCGCAAGGGTCCGGCTGAATTTTACGGACGATGAATTTTATAAGATAAAGAAGAGGTCAAAGGCTGACGGTTTTCATCGTTATACTTCGTGGATGGTCAGCGTAATAAGAACACTGGTAACAGGGAAGCCAACCTTTGCAGCAGAAGAGATAGAAGTCTTGCGCGAGTCCAATAAGCAGGTAGCGGCACTAGGTCGAAACCTGAACCAAATAGCAAAAGCCATAAACACGGATTGGCGAGCGTCGGACCAATTGAAGGTTGAAGAGGTTAAAGATTTGGCCCAGGAACTTAAAGGCCACCGGAAAAAAGTTTATGGATTGATAAATCAATGTGTGAACCGTTGGAGTTTAAGCGATGGCGAATAAAATTTTCGGAGTGGCCGAAGGGATACTAGAGAGGCGGGTGGAGTTCAGCCGATCCAAGCCCAAGAATTTAAATTTCGGGCGGGGTAACGTTTCGCGGGTGGTGAACCGTGCGCCTCAAGTGATGGTTAAAATGACAAGTGCTTGCAAGGGTGGGGCGCAATTGAAAGCTCATCTTGATTACATTACAAGGGTTAGCGATTCCAAAAAGCCGGATGTCGTGGCCGAAGATGAACATGGCAATCAGTGGAAGGGTAGGGAAGAAATAAAGGAGATTGCCGAAGAGTGGATGGAGGACACTGGACGACGAAATAAAAAAACTCGTGATTCAACTAATCTTGTTTTATCTATGCCCCCAGGTACAAATCCAAACGGTCTTAAAAAAGCGGTTAGGGGCTTCGCTAAAGAAACCTTTGGAGAGAATCATCAATACCTTTTTGTTTTACATGTTGATGAAAAACATCCCCATTGTCATCTGACAGTCAAAAACCGGGGCTATGATGGTTTAAGGCTTAATGTCAAAAAGGGCGATCCCCAGAAGTGGCGGGAGGGCTTTGCTAAACATTTACGTCAACAGGGCATTGAAGCGGATGCCACACCCAGAGCACCGAGGGGCGTTGTTAAAAAATCCGTTAAACAGTCAATTCTTGGGATGCAAAACAGGAGAAAGAAGCCGATCAGACCGAGAACCGAAGAAGCAAAGGTCAAAGAAGCCCTTGACGAACTGCTAGGCAAAAAAGAAGCGGGTCAAAGACCTTGGGAAGAAAAGATCAAGAACAGACAGCAGGCGGTTAGGGCTGGCTGGTTGACTGTTGCGAAAGAACTTGCAAGAAGTGAAAACCCAGAAGACCGCAAATTGTCTGCCGAGGTTTTTAAGTTCGTTCAGGATATGCCACCACTGAAAACGGAAAGGCATTTAATTCAAGAACGATTGGCTAAACAGATGAACCAACGCCAGCAGACCCAGCAACAGAACCAGAAAAAGGATCACGATTTAAAACGCTAATCGTTGGTGACAAAATGCAGCTGCCGGCGTCGGCTTTCTGTCACCATAAAAATTGCTTTGGTGACACCTGGCTCAGATCCAGGGAATGAAATTGTCACCAACATTGGTGACATGGCCAAAAATCCGGACGGGATCTTCTGTCACCAAAAACGGCCCCTGAAACGGGGCCGTTTTTTTATCGTTGTTGAGTTAAGTCTTGCGCGGTCTTTCGTTGCTGCTGCTGAACTTCTCGAATTTTGATTTCGGCAGCGGGTTGGGCTTGTCTGACTTGATCACTTAATCTGTTTTCGACTTTATTCATAAACCTTTCGCGGTCTGCCTTATTTGGAAAACGTTTTGCGACCTTCTCCGCGAGTTTAAGCGTGGCCGCTTCTTGGGCCATGTCGGGATGTTCTTGAATAATCTCTTCAGGCTTTTTTTGTTTCAGAGCGTCTGCTTTAACTTCCCAGGTGTTGCGGTGGGTATCTATTTTTTCATGGCCTACAACCTCACCCTGTTTGTTCTTGATAGGCTTATCAACCGTTACGGGCTGTTTTCCCAAATGCTCTAGGGTGATTTCGTCGCCCTTGGCGGCTCCTTGTTCTTTTATAGCTCTTTGGAGGTCTTTGCCCCAGACTGTATTTTCTTTGCCGTCAGCATTAGCCAGGGTGACAAAATAACTTTGAGTGTTTCCTTTTTTATTCTCATAAGGGGCTGAACCATGATCAATCAAGGTTCCGCTTAAACGGTCAGTCTTGGCCGGGCCGGTAGTTCCAAAAGCATCTATGGCTTGTTCACCGGGCGTCTGAAGTCTTTTTTCCAAAACAGCTAAATCAACGTCTGTCGGCTTATAGCCGTTGACCGTTATTCCTTGAAGATTTGCCATTAACCAAACGTTACGGCGAAACTCTTCTGACCCTTTAACTTTGATTTGAGACCACCCGCGAGACTTCGCAAGTTCCAGCATGGATTCAGCTATGCTGGTGCTGTTTGATTTGGTTTTGATCTTGTTGCCATGATCAATAAAGGCGGCTTTGTCAGGGGCGTTATTGTAAAAGAACTTATTCCCTACCTGAATATATTTTTTCTTCAGGTGATCGGGAAGATTGGCCTTGGTGTATGTTTCCGGTAAAGCCTCGAAAGTTTCAATCTCTTGTTCTTGCTGTTGAGCTGGTTTGGGCTGTTCGGTCTTTACTTCTTTACTTTTTTCCGCTTGAACCTTCCGAGAATCAAGCTCAATTGAATTTGGATATTCTTCTTTCTGGTCTTGATTTTGGGTATTGAGAAACGCGGGGGCCGGTGTATTTTCCGGGGCTATATCGTTCCATAAGCGCCTTGCTGCCTCAGGGTCGTGCTTAGCGAGGCGTTTTAAATCAATCATTGTTCGGCTGGCTTCATCGCCGTGAAATTTAGACCAGTCTTTTTTCTTTAAGTCACTCTCAACCCCTTTTTGCAAGGCAGCATGAAAACCGCTGTGGAATAATTGAAGCTGGTGACTGCTTTCAGGATCGGGGAGACTGTGGCCTATCTGATATTCTTCAGCAACGGAACTCATAACGGTTGTGGCTGCAATAATCCGCCCTTGGTTGTTGTCGTTTTCTTCAGTCACAACCGGGCGTGTGCCGCGATCAGCATTGTAAAACGCTTCCCCGGCTTGATAAGGGTCAGTAAATTTTGTTTCCTCTCCGGTCGTTGTCTCGAAAAGTGTATATGTCAGTTCATCCATGGCGGTATCCATACATAGGGAAAGCCCCTCACGTGGAGGGGCTAATTTAAAGTAGGGGCTTCTTGAATGTTTTAATCAAGGCGCATCTTCAAGCCGACCATAAAGGTTTAAGATTCGTTCTTTAGCCTCAGTGTTTCCAGAATCGCATTTATAGAGATATTTCCGGCGTTTCTTGTATGTCCTTGATTTGGAAAAATCACCATCATGATAGGCTTTAATGGCGAAAAAATCGTCAATTTCTTGTTTACAACCCGCGCCAACCTTACGGGCCTCGTCATAGTCCGACAGACATAATTCAGCACCACAGGGCGACCCGGCAAACGCAGTACCGGAGAAGCCCAGGCCAAAAAGCAAAAGAACCAGGAACATTTTTTTCATGCTGTACTCCTTTGAAAAGTTTGAATGGCTGAAGCCCCATTTCCCTTATGTAAATTCTGTGCTCTTTTAAATTCCCTGGCTTGATCGTCATAAGCCGCCTTATGGTCCGGGTTCTGGTCCATGATGCTTAAAAGCCCAAATACCGCGTCAAACTGAGCGCGTAAGACATGAGCCTCACGGAATGCCGGATCATCCATAGATAAAACTTTTGCGTCTGTAATCCAGACAGAAAAGCGCCTTGTGATGTCTTCAAGACACTTTAGGGCTAACTGGTGTTCGCTTGTGGTCATAAGCCTTACTCCTTTCGTACTACAATCAGGCCGGGGAAGCCCCAAGGCCATCAAAAAACTGATCAACGATAGAATCCATTTCGGATTCTGAAATGTTGTCATTTTGAGGAATGACAACACTGGAAAAATCACAGGAGAAATTTTCAAGGTCAATGTCATCCATCTTGGCAATATCTTCAGCCGTCACTGACCTTTCAGAAACAACCGGCATGGAGGAATTGCCTTGAAATTCTGGGAAGTCATTCTTTTTAACTTCCAAATCCTTTAAGACCGGAGGATTCAAAAGCCTTTCGGTAAAACGTTTTTCCTCGTAATAGCGTATTTTCCGACAAAGAACCGGAGGGCAATTTTCTGTAATGATAATCTGGCGCTTTGGACCTAGCGCCCTCAGTTCTTGAGGTAGCAACAGGGCGCGGCGGTGGTCTGACGTGCTTTCACTTTTAGAAACCTTTCCCGATAATTGACGTGATTTAGTCCGATTGGAAACCGTTGTGTCACCGAGATATTTAGAAATATCTTCGGCGTCTTTATTTGACTTTGGGGCAAAGAGAATTCGTAAGGCGTGGTTTTCCATGAACGTTTCTGCGGCTTCCTGGCCGTAGATTTCACGTATTTGGGCGGGGGATTGAATAATAGGCATCAACCGCAAACCATACCCGGCAATAAACGTTAACCCTTTAGAGAGAACTTGCATTTTGCCGAGGGCGGCAAATTCGTCCATGAGCAAGAGGCATTGGTGTTTATAGCTTAACTGCCGCGTGTTCAGGTCCATGATTTGCTGGAAAAACAGGTTCAGAAGTTTCCCCAAACGGTCAAGACTTCCGGGCGCAATCCCGACATAAATACTGATTCGATCTTCACGAAGTCGGCGCAAGTCAAAATCATTTCCAGCGGTGGCCGCATCAATGACCGGGTTAAACCAGAGTTCAAGGGCAGACGTGAACGTTTTACGAATTGATGTTCTTGTCGCCTCACTCGTTTTTAAGTAATCATTGAGGGCGGCAACACATTCACCAGAAAGGGGCGCGTCAGACTCTTTTCGTTCCTCTATGATTTGGCTAAATCGGTCATCTTCTCCACAGGTTGTTTGTCTCAAAACCTCCCCAAGCGTTACCGGGAGGCCGTCAGTTTCAATAAGATAAAGCACTATGCCAAGAAACAAAGATCGAGAGGACGCGGCCCAGATCGGCGGTTCCTTCGCGTTGTCGGGGAAAATCATTTGCGCGATGGTTTGAATGTCCGTAATTCTGAAATTAGGATCATCGGAAATATAATAGAGGGGATTCCAGCGGTGTGTTTTATAGTCCCTGGCTTCAGGGTTGAAGAGAAAACACTTTTGACCGTGTTTCGCCCTGAACCCGGCTGTGATAGTCCAGTTCTCCTGTTTAATATCCAGTATAACGGCACTATCCGGCCAGTTTAACAGGTTGGGAACAACAACCCCGACCCCTTTACCGGATCGAGTAGGGGCGGCAATAATCGCGTGTTCTTGACCACCAAAAACCAAAAACTTGCCCCGGTGTTTCCCGACGATCAAGCCCTTTTCTGCATTGAGTCCAGCTTTACGAATTTCAGTGTCATTTGCGAAACGCGCCTCACCGTAAAGGGACGCACGGCGCGGCCGCAAAACCAAAACAATAGGCACGACACAAATCATTGCCGAAATGAACCCGGAAAGGAAAAGGAAGTTTTGCACCTTCTTTTCCGTTCCGTACCAGTACCAATATTCATAAAACGTGGTAAGGCTGGCCGTGCTGGGGCTTTGACGAGATAAAAGCAGCAAAAAGACCCCGGATAAATAAACGCATAAAATCGCCATACCGAGGACAAAAAAAATGATCAATATAATCTTTAAAGCTGATTTGTCTTTAAGGTTCGGAGTCATTTTATTCCCTCAACTTGGTGACAACTTCTTTTCCTCGATCGCTGCCAGGTGTCACCAATTTTGGTGACAGGCTTGTTGCGGATCGGCGGGCTGCAGGACGTGAGTCTGTCACCAATTAACCCATAAGTTTCTTTTTAAACGCGGGGTCGTAATAAATTTCTGTGACGATCCGGCGACGATTGACAACTTTGATCTGAACAATGATGTCAACGCACATAAAAATAAGCTGCTTAATATCTTCACGGCTCATAGTCGAACCGCTGGCCGATTCCTTCAGGAATAAAACTAACTGCTCTATGGCTAATTTGGCGCTGTTGGCGTGCATTGAGGTTATTGAGCCAGGATGACCACTGTTGACATTACGCAGATAATAAAAGGCTTCATCCCCACGGATTAACTCGGCTAGAAAAATTCTATCCGGTTTCATCCTCAAGGCGCTTTCAATAAGCTGCTGCTGTGTGATATTGGCCGCACCTTGTCCACCGGCAGAATAGAACAGCGAAACGCTATTAGGATGGGAACTGTAGAGTTTCAATTCGTCAACGTTTTCGATACTCAACAAGCGTTCTTCTGTCGGAACCAGCCCAAGCAACGCACGCATGAGCGTTGTTTTTCCTGCGCCTGTGGACCCTGAAACAATGATGTTTTGGCGTTCCTTGACGGCGAGGTTTAAAAACTCGCGGAAATTCCGTTGTTCTTTGAGCTTGAGAAGGGTTTCTTCTATCGGTGATAGTCCGCTGATCGAATCCCGAACATTTTCAAATGACCCGGCTTTTTCATAATCTTCTAGGGTCATAATAACGTCAGCAGGGCGGCGAATAGTAAAACTGACCGTGCCGGAGCGAACAGCCGGAGGGATAACAACCTGCACACGCTCCCCTTTGGGAAGCGTGGCAGAGAGGATAGGGCGTTGAACGTCAATAGCTTGATCGGTAAAGGTCGCAATGAGTTTTGCGGTTTGAAGCCCCCAATTGAAGTCAATTTCTGGGACTTCAAACGTTTCCCAACCGGCGCGGCCTTCCGTTCTGACTTCGCCGGGTTTGTTAATGCAGATTTCCGTTAAATTCGGATCATCAAGCCATTGCTGTAAGGGCTTGAGATATTCCAGCAGAGGGCCAGCTTTTGAGGGCGTCATGGTCATTATTCCATTTCTTCCAGGCCGTACACGGTTCTAAAATCGAGGTCACGCGCAACAAAAATACTGATATGTTCGCCTTGGTTTTTATACAACGTGGGACCAATATTGATGGAATTTTCAAGGGCGATGGTCGCGGCGTCGGCCATGGTGTCACTACTGCTATCCACTTGTATATCGCTAGAATCGGCGGCTTTTTGAGAAAGATAATTTCCAAGATCATCAACAATACTAAGCAAAATCGCCCCGCCGAAGCGTTCCCAGAAATGATTATCCAACCAACCTGTATGACCTGTTCGGCCAAGCGAGTCAGTACCGGGGGAGTCGAGGTTAATAATAACGCCGTTCGGTGTTTCTATGCGGTTCCACAGGGCATAAACTCTTGCTTTACCGCGTTTAACACCTCCCTGATATTGCCCGACGATTTTAGACCCTCGTTCAACCAATAAGACATTGCCGTTTGTGCTGTAGACATCGCGCGAAACACGACAACTGACAAAACCCGAATAATCGCTACTGATAGCAGTTTCAAGGGTGGCGTCAATAAAAGAGCCTTGGGTAATCATCAAATTACGGTCAGGGATGAAACCGGCAACGGCAGCATTAACCGTTGTGGGTGTCAAGCTGTCGCTCATGTCCCCGCCAGAATTTCCACCGCCACCTGTAAGGGCTGACGCATCGGCACCGCCACCTTGAACGGATGACGCCATAATCCGTTCATATATTTCTGCCGGGTCAGGTCGTTGACCTGCTCGGTCTTGCTGTGCTGTTTGGCTGCTTGACGTGCGGCCAGCATCTACAAACAGACCGGCCAACATTTTACGTTCCTGGGGCGTTAACGGTTTTTTCTCGTTGGTTCTGGGTGCCGTTGATCTAACGGGAGGAACATTTGACGTGTTGAGAACCAGGGGCTTTTTAGGTTGCAGAACCGGCGTTGCTGCAACGGGTCGAACTTCCCTTTTTGGCACTTCCGGCAAAACAGGCAGGGTGGAGCCGACAGATTTCTTTTTGTTCTGTTCGTCCACGTCTGTCGCGCTTTTGACCTCTTTATTACTGAAAACACCGTTGACCGCTAAGATGCCGATCAAGGCAATGATGGCTATGCCGATCATTGCTAGTTTTTGCATAACCCCTGAACCCCCTTTGGCTGAATTAACCGCAGGTAAGCCCCGTTCTCCGGCCAAATCTTCAGGCGGTGCCGGTGGTGTCTGTTCAATCTCTTCTTGGTTTTGTTTGTCGTCGGTCATTTAGTGATCCCCCTTGATAACGCGGCGAACCTCTGGGACGGTCGTTCCGGTTGTATTTGCAACGCCCAGCGGGTCATAGGAGCGGTTAAAGACTGCGGCCACCATTTCCCCTTTACGGAGAACCAGCTTGCTGAAAATTTTATGAACAACGATTGTCCCGCCTTCGACGTGGGAATTAACAAGGCTTTCGGTGCCGTCAGGATTTTCGACATAAACAGCGGGAATATCTTTGTTGTTTGAAAATTCCAGATAGGTGAAACGCTCATCATCATAAGCAGTGTCGGGGA
>JTFO01004576.1_pt1 | contig 15660 bp, 14 predicted proteins | sample 235411 | NCBI WGS metagenome assembly JTFO01 (sample SAMN03067590, study PRJNA260953) | activated sludge metagenome | biome: Sludge; feature: Wastewater; isolation source: CETP activated sludge from laboratory augmented bioreactor treating... | place: India:Gujarat | collected 2013-04
TGCCAGGTTTGGATGCTCGTTATATTTCTGATTTTGATCTTACCGGGCGGCGGTTCGATGGGGTTGTGGCAGATTTTTCGTGTCTGGATGCAAATGGCGAACGCTTTCTCACTCGCTGTGCATTGCAACGGATTGCTGTATACAGTGCTAGGCAGGTTTTTGAGTCGGTGACCGGACGCGTGCGGATTGATCGAATGTCTGAGAATAATATCGGCTCTTTGTTGCCTTCGCGTCAATATGAGATAAGCAAGGCCGTTTTCGATTACACGATTGTCTTGTTGAGCGCTGTTGTTGTGGTGCCCGTGTGCCTGCTGACAGCATTGGCGATTCGATTGGAAAGTCCGGGCAAGGCAATTTACTCGCAAGTGCGAGTGGGGCAGGGTAACCGTCCGTTCACCATATACAAGCTGCGCAGCATGCGTTTTGATCGGGACGCATGTGAGCAGTTTGCAGGGGAAGATGATCCGCGTATTACGCGAGTAGGGCGGATTATTCGTAAACTGCGTATTGACGAGTTACCGCAGTTCTACAACGTATTGCGCGGGGATATGAGTCTGATCGGGCCGCGGCCCGAGCAACCCTCTTTTGTGAAGGAGTTTGACGAACTGATTCCTTTTTATAGTTATCGTCATGTCGTCAAACCTGGCATTACGGGCTGGGCACAGGTTCGTCATGGGTATGTTTCCAATGCAGAAGATACCCGGGTCAAGATTCAGCACGATCTTTACTATATTAAGAACTGTTCAATCATGCTGGATCTCTACATTACCTTTCTGACACTAAAGACGATGGCTACAGGTTTTGGAGCACGTTAGGTTCTTGATGACAAGCGCTTCTTGACCCAGTTTTTCAGAGGTTGCAAAGTGCCGTGGATCAGATGGTAGAGGCGATGTAAGAGTGGCCCCCAGTGCTTGTAGTGCTTGTTTAGATAGACTTGCATCCCGTCGCTATAGCAACGGCCCCGGAATGACTCATCTGTAAATGTGCCGCCTGACTCGTGCAAGTAACGCGCGGCAGGAATATGGATGGAAGCAATGCCTTGTTGCCTTGCTCGATATTGCAGGTCTGTCTCTTCAAAGTAGAGAAAGAACGACTCGTCAAAGCCGTGAAGCTGTTGAAATTGCTCGCGACCGATTAGCAGCAAGGAGCCCGAAACATAGTCCACCTGGTGAGGTTCTGTGCGGGTGTACGAAGGAGTCAGCAAGCGCCCCAGCCCGAGCGCTTTGAGAGCTAGTGACAGTGGCGTGGGAAAGTGCTCATAGGCATAGCTTGGTCTGCCTTGGCTATCGACAGATAAGCCTCCCAGGATGGGCTGTGGTCCCGAGCGGGGGATTGCCAAATACTGCTGAAAGATTTCAATTACATTGCACAGCAACTGAGCATCTGGATTAAGCAACAGGATGTGAGGTGCATCGGTGTGGCGTGCGCCGATATTGCAGCCTTTGCCAAACCCGTTGTTTGCTCCTGTGCGCAGCAATTGAACCTGCGGGTAGCGTTGTTCGATCTGATCACAGCTATCATCACTGGAGCCATTATCCACGACGGTAATGCGATAAGTAGCTGGTGTACTGTGCTGCTCGATACTCGCTATGGTCTCCAGAATTTGGCTACCACCGTTGTAATTGACGAGCAGTATGTCTACCCAGGCTGCGGTCTGCGATGAAACATTCATGGGATTAAAGTCTTTTGAGGATGGCTTTGCTGAGGTAGTGCAGCATCAGATACGTGCTGTATGGCGCAGACAGGCCTAGGTGCTTACGATAGATTTCCCAGGTCCATTGAACCGATTTAAATTTGTTTGATGATAGTGAGGGATGGCCCACCCGGTAAGCAGCCAAAGGTTCAGGTACTGCGCAGACTGTGCCTGCCTTGCGCGTGATTTCCAGCCACATGAGATAGTCTTCGTGGCGAATGGACTGCTGATAAAATTTGCCCAGCGCATGGCAGTCATACAGTCCGGTCAGATTGCCGATGACATTGCCTTGAAGAAGTTGGTGATAGTTGGTGTATTGAGGAGGAGATGAGGTGCTCAGCCACTGTCCAGGCTCTCGGAACCGGTAATATGCGCTAGTGCAAACCAGTTTTTTGGTGGCGTGCATTAGCTCGAGTTGTTTTTCCAGCTTTTCAGGTAGCCATAAGTCGTCTGAGTCCAAAAAAGCGATGTACTGTCCTTGGGCAAGCGCTATCCCGGCATTACGGGCCCGCGCAACGCCCCCATTAGTTTCACACTGTATTAAACGGATTCTGGCATCCTCTTGTGCTAGATCCTGCATCACCTGACTAGTGTTATCGGTTGAACAGTCGTTAATGATCAAAAGCTCAAGGTGGGGGTAAGTTTGCTCGAGCACAGAGCGAGCAGAATCGACCAGAGTAGCTTGAGCGTTGTAGGCTGGCATGATGACACTGACAAGGGCGAATTCGTTTTTTAAGGACATGAATATTTGAGGGTGAGGGCGCTTTGGCAAAGAGTCACAAACTTCTCGCCTGCTGGTCTGCCACACTTTATCTGGCAATAGTGGTGGTCGGTAAGGTGGTGTTTCAGGGCTGAGGTGGAGATGAGTTGTGCCAGAACACTATTTGAATCATAAAAAACGACACGGCTGTCATTGGGCGTCTACAGGTAAGGATGCAATTAAGAGTGTATCGATACAAGTGGTAAATGGGCGCCTATGCCATACTCCGACCTTCGGGACAGTCCGGTTATGATGAGGTGCGTTTTCTACGCAGGAACGGAATCCGCCGGACTTTATAATATAGCGTACTTTGAAGTAGGTAATTGATGACTAAGCCTGTGATTTCTCCGGTAGTGCTGTGTGGTGGATCAGGAACCCGGTTATGGCCACTTAGCCGGAAAAGTTTTCCAAAACAGTTTGCTCCTGTCATTCATGATCGCAGCTTGCTCAGGTTGACACTGGAGCGATTGAGCCCCTTGATGCAGGGTGGATCTTTGGTCTGTATTGGCTCCGAGGAGCATCGCTTTCTGATCAGCAATGAGCTGGAGGCAGTGGGCTTGCTGGGCCAAATCATATTGGAACCTGTTGCCAAGAATACGGCCCCTGCTGTGGCGTTGGCGGCAATGGCCGTTGGCCCTGATGACTTATTGCTGATTTGTCCTGCAGACCATTTTATCCCGGACGGGCAGTTGTTTGAGGAGTGTATACGTCGAGCGGTGCCTGCTGCCGAGCAGGGAGCAATCGTGATCTTCGGCGTGCAGCCTACCTTCCCTAGTACTGCCTACGGTTATATAGAAAGTGAGCATGAGCTGGGTGAAGAATCTGCTGTGCCGGTCAAGGCTTTTATCGAGAAGCCGTCACTGGAGCTTGCCACTCAGTTGCTGGCCAACCGTAATGTGTTTTGGAATTCAGGCATGGTTCTGGCCAAAGCAGATGTACTGTTGAGCGAGTTGGGGACCTTGGCTCCTGACATGTTGGATCATGTCTCCCGGGCGTTCCAAGCAGGGCAGGTGGATGGCTTGTTTTTCCGTCCAGATGCAGAAGTCTTTGCCCAGACCCCTGAAGACAGTTTCGATTATGCTGTGCTGGAGAAAAGTGACAAGGTCATGATGACCGCGTTTCGCGGGGCCTGGAGTGACGTGGGTAGCTGGAATGCTTTGTCAGCAGTCCAGGAGCCTGACGAGGAAAACAATCGTCTGTCGGGTCAAGCCTATGCGTATGGCTGTTCGGGCACCAGCATTCGAGCTGAGCATCGTGTGGTTGTCGGTCTGGGGCTGCAAGACCTGCAGATAGTGGAAACGGCAGATGCTGTGCTGGTAGCTCAGGCTTCGGAAGTAGAAAAAATCAAACACGTTGTTGAGGATCTGAGAAAGTCCAATGTTGCCCAAGCCGATACGCATCGTAATGTCGTGCGCCCCTGGGGCTCGTATGACAGCATTGATAGTGGTGATCGCTTTCAGGTCAAACGTATTGTTGTGAAGCCGGGAGCTGCATTGAGCTTGCAGAAGCACTATCAGCGCTCCGAACACTGGATTGTCGTCAAAGGTACGGCCCTGGTGACCAGGGGTGAAGAGCAGCATCTGTTATCCGAGAACGAATCTATTTACATTCCCTTGGGAACAACTCATCGTTTAGAGAATGTAGGCAAGATTTCTCTGGAACTGATTGAGGTGCAGACGGGGGCTTATCTGGGTGAGGACGATATTGTTCGTCTCGAAGATACATATGGCCGGGTGTGAAAGCGGTGAGCATTAAAGTTCTGATTGTTTCTTTAAATGGCGTCCAGGAACTGTCTGGTGGCGGGCTTTATTTGCGCTCTGTAGTGACGGCATTTGCCGGCTTGGGCCAGGTGAGTGAAGTGACTGTCATCTCCAAAGAGGTCGGAGAGAAAAGTGTCACGTTGCCTGACAACGTACGATATGTTTATGTGCCGAAAACGGTACGTTCGGATATCGTTTCCCGAGCGATGCTCAATCCTACCTTTCTTGGAACCAGTGCTGGGCTGATTGCCCAGCATGCTCAAAAAGCTGACCTGGTTGTCCTGCATAATTCTCGGTGTGGCCGCATTCTGAGTACGTTGAAGCGTCAGTTGCCAGGCAAGCGGTTCGGTATTATTTCTGATAATTCAGAATACGATTTGAGAAGGCAGCATGAGGCAAATAGTTTTCTGCGTAAGCTGGAGCGGAGAATAGACAGTTGCGAGATTCATGCAGCTGAAAAACGTTGTTTACAAGCGGATTTTATTTCGTTTATTACGCGTAAAGACCGGGATGTGTATATCGCTCGATATGGACAGCCAGCAGTACATGAAATCTTGCCGATCACCGTCGAGGCCGGTATATCTGCTGCCGACTTAAGGCCTACTCAACGTCCCCGCGTTATTTTTACCGGCCATTTTGGCTTTGCTCCCAACGTCAGTGCATTACAGATGTTTGCTCAGGCTGCTGAGCAGTTCCGCTTGTCTGCTGTGGGGCATGAGGTGAGCTTTGCCGCTGCTGGGGCAAACCTGTCGAAATGTTCTATGGCAGGAGAGCATTTTGAGAGGCTGGAGTCGCCAAGTAGTGTGCAGATGCAAGCTTTTTTCCGTGGTGCGTCTGTGTATTTGGCACCTGTCGCTTGGGGAAGTGGTATGAAAACCAAGGTTGCTGAAGCGTTGTCCTACGGCTTGCCGGTTATTTGCTTGGCAAATGCAGCAGAGGGCTACGAAGATGTGTTGTCTTCGGATCGCCACCGTTGTGTTATTGAGGTGGTGAAGGATGTTGGTCAGATGGTCCGTGGATTGGCGGCCTTGTTTGCGGATCCGGATGAGCTTTTACGCCGTCGCCAGTTGGCTTTGGAGGCCTTTCATTTGTATTTGTCACCGGCTTCACAGGCTCGCAGGATGCACGCATTGATAGCAGCCATAGGTCTTGAGTCTGGAAGCAGCACTTAATCAGTCTTGACGCTGGATTTCTGTTTGTAAGGATTTCTCGACGATAAAATCTCGTTCGAATTTATCTAAAAGGAAAAAAGGCTGGTACTGGTTCAAAAAATCCCGTTCTGGATTTTTATGTGCAAGAAAGAGCGACAGGCTCATTGTAAGTGCACAGGATGTAATGAAAGCCCCGCGTAGAAGTGGGGTTTTTTTGTAAAATACTATTCCGAATAAAAGGGGATGAACAGCCAGTAGTGCCCAACTTATTCTTGATATGTGAATTCCAAAAGGAAGGGCTGCTGAGAAGAGCAGAATCCCAATAAAATAACAATGGAATAAGAAGGTGTGATTGCTATTTTCTAATATATATTTTCTATTAATTAAAAAGAAGAGGTATATCAAAGAAAGTAAAGCATAAATCTTGAGGCCGCTGCTTGAGAGGTGCAAGGTAAAGTAGCTGGTGTATAGGCCTGTGTATTGCGAGACAGCGGTAATTAGCAATGGTCCTACTGTTAGGAAGCAAGCCCACACTAGCACATAGATGAGCCAAGAGTGCGGCTTGGATAGCCAACGTCTTAGTATCACCAGAGGGAAGAGGACCAGGATTGATTTATGAAACAGAGCTGCAATTAGCAGCCAGGCCATAGAAATTAATGTGCGACGATGGATGTTGCTGGCAACATAAACAAAAATAGCGATGGCGATAAATTGACGAATCACCCCTAAGCTATCCAGAAATGCGATAGGTAGGCCTAGAAAGGCAAAAAGACCTACCGGGTGCCATTGGTAGAGCCGACTGTAGCGATCGAACGCAAGATAATAGAATGTTGCGATCAGTGTACTGGATAGAATAAATAACAGAACAGGATCAGTGTGATAGCCAATATCCATAAGAACACGGGATAAAGGCTCGAACCAGTCGTAATCATCTTTTTGGCTAAGCTCATAATAAACAGGATAGTCATATCCCGCATTGAAGCGTATGCCAGAAAAAACGCACAGTATTAGCAGCGACAAAAAAACCTGGAGTCGTGGAGAGACCCCAAGCAGATAGAGGTAAAGCAGTGCCAGAAAGAGAAAGAGATAGTAGATCACAGTGAGTGTGTGAGATTACCGATCTGGGGCCGTTGCTTTTTGCCTGAATAAATATGACAGCCTGGTCAAGATATAAAGACAGGCAATCCCTAAGCCACCAAATAGGCCTATAGCGAGAGTTATTAATGTACGTGGTTTATAAGGCGTACTTGGCTCAATAGCGGGCTGGTCTATGGTCGCAACTTGCCCTGAAAGTTGAGCCACATCGATGCTGCCTAACAAGTCCAACTTAGCTTTTAGCAGTGGCAGGGTAGGGATATAAGGGTCATTATTCTGGCGCTTTTGAAGCGTATCAAGTTGTGCCTGCAAGGCTTGTGCACCGCGCAGGTACAGGTTGTCTCCTGAATAAGAGGTAATGAGGTTACCTGTAGAAGAGGGATGTTCCAGTTCAATACTCACGGCAATCTCATGGGCTTCCTTTATGCGGGAAATCTGCGCTTGTCGCTCTGCTTCTGCAAATAAGCGCAAAGCAGTGATCTGAGAGTCAGTTGTTTTTTTCTCCAGATCAGCAGTGCTTTGTACCGTTTGTAGAACCTCAGCGTGACTGTTTCGCAAGGCCATGGCAACGAATTGGTTAGTCCAGGTTTTGGCTAACTGGGGGTCTCGATTGCTTAGAGTTACCTCTGCTGTCGGAACACCATTTAGGCTGGAGTTCAAGATATTGAGGTCTTGTGAAAATTGTTCTCGTAGTATTTCTCTTTCCTGGGCGGATAAATTCGTGTGGTTCAGATGAGCGAGATAAACGGTTTCGAAAAACTCGTCGAGGGTTTTTGGGGAGTTCAGGTGCCGGGTGAAAATTTGAAAAGCAGCTTCCGGAGTGAGTTCGGAAAGATGATGTTTGCTCGCTTCTCCGGTCTGCTCATTAAGAATGTCGTCTGTTTCAGGGCCCAGGGTGCGAATGGCAGTATTGAAATGGACCAGATCAGTGGGGGTGGGGGGAGTCAAAATAGAGTGTGCACGAAAGCGCGGTTCCGCTATGAACAGATAAGCAGCCGCACATAATATGCCTGCCAACGACAGTAGGACAACAGGCAATTTGTGATCGCGTAATGCATCCAGAACATCAAAGATCGTAGGGCCTTGTTCAACTGAAGAGGGGGGAGTAGACGGACTAGTCAAGCGAAAGCTCCTCTGATGGGGAAAGCCATGCGCCAATTTAAGCGCTCGGTCTTGGTATGTTCGCTATTGTATAGCGGGATGTGAGCAGAGATCGTTTAGGTCGTGTGCGATCTACCAATAGCTACAGCTATGTGCTGGAGTTCTTATATTTTCTGCAGTTATAAACAAATAAAGATGCGTCTCTCCAACAGGTTTAAGCTTCAGTTTTCGCCTGTTTCACGAGATCTTTATGTTTTTCCGTTATTTAGCCCCCAGCCTTCTTGCTCTTTCCGTCTCCTTCTCCGCACAGGCTGCCGAGCAAGCGCTGGAGATTGGCTATTTGCCTATCATGCCTGCGGCTCAACTGTTCGTGGGCTTAGGGTCTGGCGACTTATTGCCGCAGGGACAACCGGAGCCCAAGCTGGTCCAGTTTCAAAGCGGTCCGGCGTTGACTCAGGCCTTGATCGCCGGTCAGCTGGACGTAGCCTATGTGGGGATTGGCCCCGCTTTGGTGGCCAGGGCTAAAGAGGCCGACGTCAAAGTGGTCGCCTCCAATATCGTGGAGCAGGTCAGTGTGGTGGCTATTGGCGATTTGGCTGCTTACCTGGATGCCGACAAGCCGGATTTTGCAGCGGCGGTGGCCAAGTTCACTCAGGAGAAGGGACACAAGCCCAAGGTTGCCAGTTATCCCAAAGGGGCGGTGCCAGAGGCTGCGTTGCAGTATTGGCTGCGCAATATGCTGAAAGTCGACCCGGATGTGGTCGAGGTTATTTACCAAGGTGAGGCCCAGATTCAGCAGGCGCTCAGCAATCATGCTGTTGATGCCGCAGCCATCCTGGAGCCTACGGTCAGCCAGATTCTACAGCGTCAGCCTGATGCCAAAATCGTGGCCCACGGCAGTCAGTTGTTTCCCAATGAGCCTGGCTCGGTGCTGTTGGTGCGTGAGGGTTTGATCAAGTCTCATCCTGATCTGGTTCAGCACTTGGTGAATGCTCACCTGCGTGCCACAGCCATGCTGCGCGACGAACCTGCCAAGGCAACGCCTTATGTTCAGAAGTATGTAGGCGGTGGCCGCTTGCCTAAAGACATTGTGCAGGCCGCTATCGAGCGTTCGCACGATCAATTCCAGCCTGACCCTCGCAAGATTATTGACGGCACGGCTCAGTTGCAGGATTTCCAGGTTTCTTTAGGCACACTGGCGACCAAGCTGGATGATGTTCAAAGCCTGTTTGACGTTCGCTTTTATGAGAAGGCAGCACCGTAATGAGCGTTGCAAAACAAGCCAGTTTGCCCGCCGCGACACCAGCACCTGCGCTTGCCTGGGGTGATGCTTTGTGGCGTCGTGGTCTGGAGCGGGTTGTCTACGGGGTCGCCGGTTTGGCCTTGTTCATCGTGGTGTGGCGCCTGGCTTATGTCTATGGCTGGGCTCCGCGCGGCACCTTACCTGATCCCTTGAGTCTGCCCTCGGCCTTGTTCCAGGAGATTGAATCCGGTCGTCTCTGGCCTGCTGCTCAGTCCAGTCTGGTGCACTATTTCTGGGGCTTGGGCGTAGGCACTTTCTTGGGCATTGCGTTCGGGCTGGCGGCGGCAACTATTCATCGCTTTGATTTGCTGCAAGCTTATTTGGTTCGTTTGCTGCGTCCTATTCCGCCCTTGGCATGGGTGGTGTTTGCCATTGCCTGGTTCAAGGTCAGCCATACTGGCGCAGCCTTTGTGATTGCAATTGGTGTGTTCTGGCTGAATTACTTTGCTACCTACAGTGCGGTGCGCTCAGTCGATCCCCGCTATTACGAGCTGGCTGCCGCTTTTGGGCATAACTCCTATTTTGCTCGCGCCTGGACGGTAGTGTTGCCAGCGATCAGCCCCGGCTTGTTAAGCGGTGTGCGTGCCGGTATTGGCCAGGCCTGGATGACGCTGATTGCGGCTGAATTGCTGGGTGTGCCTGGCATGGGTCAGGAAATGAATGCCGCTGCAGGGGTGGGGGCTTACGATGCGGTTGTGGTCTACATGCTGATTATCTCGGTGGTCTACACCGTGTGCGACATGCTTTTTCTGGCTTTCAACAAATGGGTACTTCAGTGGCAGCCTTGATTCAGTTCCAGGGGTTTGGTTTTCAGTATCCCGGTGCGTCTGCTCCTGTAATCCGCGATGTGAATCTGGACGTTCAGGCAGGACACTTTGTGGCGATTGTGGGTGGCTCCGGTGTCGGCAAAAGCACTTTGTTACGCGCGGCTGCTGGTTTGAGTCGGCCCAGCTTTGGGCATTTGCGCTCCAATCTGCACGATAGCCCTGGTCGCCGAGCCAATGCTTTTGTCTTTCAGGACAGCCGTCTCTTGCCTTGGCGGCGCATTGCCTCGAATGTGGCGTATGGTCTGGAAGGTTTGGGCCTGTCGCGTGAAGAGCGCGATCAGCGCGTTGACGCAGCCTTGAATCAGGTAGGTTTGGTGCATTTGAAAGACCGTTGGCCGCATCAGCTCTCGGGTGGTCAGGTGCAGCGAGTCGGTATCGCCCGTGCCTTGGCGGTGCAGCCGGATTTGCTCTTGATGGACGAGCCTTTTTCTGCGGTCGATGCCCTGACCCGTCAAGCCTTGCAGGACGAACTGGTTCAGGTGTGGCAGCGCAGTTCGGCAGCGGTTCTGTTCGTGACGCATGATATTGATGAGGCTGTCTTTTTGGCCGATACCATTATCGTTCTGGGTGGCAGCCCGGCCGGTGTCAGCGCCCGGATAGAGGTAGACCTGCCGCGTCCGCGAGATCGGACGACTCCTCGATTTGGAGAACTGGTGAAAGAGGTCGGTCAGGCCTTGTAATCTCGTTAGCCAATGCAATAAGACATACGGCCCATGCAGTGGGCCGTTTCTTTTGCCTGTTCGTGTCTGAGGGCGATGCATGATGATGCCCTTGCTCAAAATAGTCAGCACTCATGTTCACTTCTGCTTTGTGCGCTTTACACTGCTTGTTTGACGCCTAAGCACGTGACAAGGAGAGGACATGAAGCACCCGGTAAACGCATTCAAGCAGGCTTTGCGACAGGGCAGGTCCCAGATCGGTTTGTGGCATGGTTTGGCCAGCCCTTATGTGGCGGACCTCTGTGCTGGCCTGGGTTACGACTGGATTTTGCTGGATGGCGAGCATGTCCCCAATACGGTACAGACCTTGCTGGCGCAGTTGCAGGCGGTCTCGGCTCATCCCATCGCGCCGATTGTTCGCCCTAGTTGGAATGACCCCGTGCAGATCAAGCTGCTGCTGGATATGGGGGCTCAGAATCTGTTGATTCCCATGGTGCAAAACGCTGAACAGGCCAAAGCAGCTGTTGCTGCGACACGTTATCCTCCGCATGGTATTCGAGGAGTGGGGGCGGCCTTGGCGCGAGCTGCTCGCTGGGGGGCGACCACGGACTATGTAGCGCGAGCTAACCAGGAAATGTGCGTGATTTGCCAGGTGGAAACGCGTGAGGCGCTGGATAACCTGGACGACATCCTGGCGGTGGAGGGCGTGGACGGTGTGTTTATTGGCCCGGCAGATTTGGCGGCCAGCATGGGGTATTTGACTGAACCAGGACATCCAGAAGTCTTGTCAGCGATCGAGGATGCGATTGTGCGTATCAGCAAGGCGGGTAAGGCCCCCGGAATCCTGCAGGCGAATGTTGAGGCAGCGCATCACTATCTGTCCTTGGGGGCCTTGTTTGTCGCCGTAGGCGTGGATGCGGTGTTGTTGCGACAGGCGGCAACGGCTTTGCTGGCTCAGTTCAAGGATGAGGTAGCGGTGCCTGTGGCCCAGCCGGGTGCGGCGTATTGAGTAGCAACTGGCATGCCAAGAACCAAATGCCAAACGTCTTTGGCTTGGGAACCGCTTGGCATGCCTGCCTTGTAGTTGATTGTGGCTGTCGCAGCGAGGTTTGTCGTTAAGCAGCGCTTTCCAGTAGAAAACTCAGTAAGGTTTCGGCGCTGGGTTGCAGGTCACTGCGGCGGCGCACACCGATCAGAATTTCTCGCTGGCTCCATGCTTCGTCCAGTTCAATCACGCGCGTATTAGGGATCTGATAAATGCTGGCGCTCTTGCGCGGCAAGATGCCGATACCCATGCCTGCATTAATCAACAGACACATGGCGTCGTAGCCCGACACTTCGGTGCGAATGCGTACGGAGCGGTTGGCCTCCATGGCGATTTTGGTGATCTGGTAATGCAACTGCGTGCCGGTCAGCAGCGTGATTTGCTCATGCTCCAGCGTTTGCTCGAAGCGGATTTTCTCATGCTGAGCCAAGGGGTGTTGGATAGGCACCAGCACCACCAGTTTGTCACTGCGAAACGGGTAGGCTTCGATGTCGGCTGCGTAGGGCAGGCGGGTAAAGACACCTAGGTCGGCTTTGCCTTCAGCAAGGGCTCGAATAATGTCCAGGCTGGTTTGTTCTTCCAGTTGCAGGGGGATAGCTGGGTGCAGGCGGCCAAACTCACCTAGCGGCTCGGCCAGAAACTGAGAGATAGCCGATGTGTTGGCCAGGATATGCACCAGGCCTTGTTGACCCTGTGAATAGGCTTGCAGACGTGTTTCGATCTCTTGCGCGCTATTGAGCAAGGCACGTGAACGGTACAGCAGTTCCAGGCCTGCTGCGGTCGGGCTGACGCCTTTGTTGGTGCGTAGCAGCAGTGTTGTATTCAGAGATTGTTCCAGATCCGCAATCCGGCGGCTGACTGCGGCAGCAGCAATATGCTCACGCTCTGCCGCTTGGCTGATCGTGCCTTCTTCCAGTATTCGGACAAACAGTTTGAGGGTCAGCAGGTCCAGTTTCATGCAGGCATCATATCGTTTTTTTTTGCTTGTCTGCACATGAGGTCACTGTGACAGCGTAGAGAATCATCGCCCTAGGCTATATGGCTACTTCGCGTCTACATCTATGCCCATATGGATGTCGTGGCAAAGGGTGTTATCAGCCTGTATCGAGAACGAACAGCCATTTGTGGTTTGGTATTTGTTTATGATTCGACATAACTGCATTTTTTACCGCACGCTTTGATGACGTCTAAGCATAAAAAAGCCCTGCCAACGCAAGGTTGGCAGGGCTGTGTACTGCTAAGCCGGTTTGATTAGGCTTGTGGCTTGGCACCCGACAGGATGTGGCCAGCGTTAGGAACGCGGGTTTCCAGACCCAGGGTCTTGAGCATTTGGTACACGGTGCAAACAGCAGCAGACAGAACGGGTTTGCCGATCTGGTCTTGAGCGCGCTGGATGGCAGGCAGGGAAGGCATCTGTACGCAAGCGGACAGAATGACTGCGTCCACGCCGTCGTGGTTCAGGCGCTTGACGTGCTCCAGCAGGTTTTCCGGGTTCAACAGACCCACTTCCAGGTTGTCCGACACTTCCAGGCTAATGGAGTCCTGAACTTCGATGCCTTCAGCTTCGATGTAGTCGGCCACGCGCTTGGTCAGCGGTTTCATGTAAGGGGTGATGATGGAGACTTTCTTGTAGCCGAATTCTTTCAGCGTATCGACCAGGGCACCGGCCGAGCTCAGCACAGGAATTTCCACGCCGTTTTCTTTAACGGTGTTTTGCAGACGGGCTTGTGAGACGCGGTGGTAGCCGTCGCCTTGGGCCATGATGGCAACCAGGCAAGCGTAGGCCATCACGCTCATGCGGGCGTCGCTCAGTTCAACCGCGCAGCGGTCGCTGGCGATATCCATGGCTTTCAGCTCTTCGGGGTTCACGTGCATCATGCGCATGCGCGAGGAGTGGAAGGTGAAACGCTCTTCAGGAAACTCAGCGTAACGAGCCTGCAACATGGCAGGAATCTCGGTTTCCATGGTGGTGTTGGAGCTGGGAACGATCTGGCCGATGCGGTAGGTTTTCATAAGAATCTGTCTCTGAAGGTGGTTTTTAGATTGACGCCTTCATTCTAGGACCCGTTTTCTTCCTTGCAAATCAATCATCTGTCAACGTGCCATCGCCAACGGCGATGGCAGGAGTAGCAGAGATCAGGACTGGGCGGATTGTCACCAGTGCCAGCCGGCCATACCCATTTTTTGGACGCTTTTTAAGCGACGGCATGATCGCATGTCTCATTACAAAAGAGGGCCGGTGTACGTTTTTTTTCTTAGTCTATGCGTTTCAAGGCCGTTTTGTAGTGGCCACCGCGTTTGGCGTAGACACTGGCGTTTTGGCGCAGCTTGGCGATGTCTTCGTCGCTCAGGGTACGCACGGCTTTGGCGGGTGATCCGATGATCAGGCTGCGCTCGGGGAAGACTTTGCCTTCAGTGACCAGTGCCCCAGCACCGACCAGGCTATCACGACCGATGACGGCGCCGTTCAACACCACGGCCTGAATGCCGATCAACGAGCCTTCACCGATGGTACAGCCGTGCAGCATGGCCTGGTGGCCGATGGTAACGTGCTCGCCAATATCCAGAGGGTAGCCCGGGTCGGTGTGCAGTACGGCACCTTCTTGCACGTTCGAACCTACACCTACGGTAATGGTTTCGTTATCACCACGGATAACGGCGCCGGGCCAGACGCTAGTGTGTTCTTTCAATACAACCTTGCCAATCAGGGTGGCCTCTGCGGCAACAAAGCTGCTGTTGTCGATTTGTGGGGCGTGTTGATCTAATTGGTAGATAGGCATGAAAGATCCTTGGGTAATGTGCTGGGCTGCCTATGCCTGGATGAGGCGGATGGGCAGAAAGCAAGTGGGCAGGGAAGTTAATGAGGGGCTTGCGTATAAAAGCCAGTGTGGTCATTGTGACCTCACTGGCTTGATCAGGCCATCCGGACTAGCCAGTGCTTAGATCTGTTCACCAAACAAGTCATATTCACTGGAATCCGTAATGCGCACGCGTACCATTTGGCCGGGTTCCAGTTTTTGTTCGCTGGTGATGAAGACGTTGCCGTCAATTTCGGGGGCGTCGGCGCTGGAGCGGCCAACGGCATCGCCGTCTTCGTCGATCTCATCAATCAGCACGTCCATTTCGCGTCCCACTTTGGCGGCCAGACGAGCGGTGGAGATGGCTTGTTGATGCTCCATGAAACGCTCCCAACGCTCTTGTTTGACTTCATCAGGGACGATGCCATCGAGCTTGTTGGCGGAAGCGCCTTCCACGGGGGAGTACTGGAAACAGCCGACGCGATCCAGTTGGGCTTCGGTCATCCAGTCCAGCAGGTATTGGAAGTCTTCCTCGGTTTCGCCGGGGAAACCCACGATGAAGGTGGAGCGGATGGTCAGATCCGGGCAGTCTTGACGCCATTGCTTGATGCGCGACAGGGTGCGGTCTTCAAAAGCAGGACGCTTCATGGCGCGCAACACGGAAGGGCTGGCGTGTTGGAACGGAATATCCAGGTAAGGCAGCACTTTGCCTTCGGCCATCAGCGGAATGATATTGTCCACATGAGGGTACGGGTAGACGTAATGCAGGCGTACCCAGGCACCTAGTTCGGAAAGGGCCGCGCTCAAGTCCAGCATGCTGCTCTTGACGGGGCGGCCATTCCAGAAGCCGGTACGCTGGCGGATGTCCACGCCGTAGGCGCTGGTGTCCTGCGAGATCACCAACAGTTCTTTGACGCCGGCCTTGACCAGGCGCTCGGCCTCGCCCAGGACATCACCGACAGGACGGCTGACGAGCTTGCCGCGCATGGACGGAATAATACAGAAGCTGCAGCTGTGGTTACAGCCTTCGGAAATCTTCAAGTAAGCGTAGTGACGCGGGGTCAGCTTAATGCCTTGCGGGGGCACCAGATCAATATAGGGATTGTGATCCAGCGAGGGCGGCGCGGCTTCACGCACGGCGCGTAGTACCTGCTCGTATTGCTGGGGGCCGCTGACGGACAGCACGGAAGGGTGCACATCACGAATCAGGCCTTCGTCCACACCCATGCAGCCGGTGACAATGACGCGGCCATTCTCAGCCAGTGCCTCGCCGATCGCTTCCAGCGATTCGGCCTTGGCGCTGTCGATAAAGCCACAGGTATTGACCACCACCACATCCGCATTGTCGTAGCTGGGGGTGATCTGATAGCCGTCGGTACGCAGCTGGGTAAGAATTCGTTCGGAATCGACCAGGGCCTTGGGACAACCCAGGCTCACGAATCCGACTTTGGGGGCGCTCATAGAGGGT
>JTFO01000103.1_pt1 | contig 15468 bp, 15 predicted proteins | sample 235411 | NCBI WGS metagenome assembly JTFO01 (sample SAMN03067590, study PRJNA260953) | activated sludge metagenome | biome: Sludge; feature: Wastewater; isolation source: CETP activated sludge from laboratory augmented bioreactor treating... | place: India:Gujarat | collected 2013-04
AAAAATGAGGCAAAAGACAAACCCATTTGCAGACCGATAAACTCGCCTGCCGTTTGCACCGCCGCAAACACGATACGCATGGTCAACCCTAGCGCAATCCCGTCTACCCAAGGGAGCCAGGATGCGGTCAATAATCGCCCGCAAGGCCGACTCACTGCTGAACACCAGAGGATGGGCTTGGAGCCGCCCCGCCTGCTCGACAAAAACTCGGTCGTAATGGTTGACCATGATCTCCGAGACCGAGGTATCTGCCAGCAAGGGCTCCAAAGGTCCCAAACCCACCGCCTCAGCGCAGACACTGGCCTGCAGTCTGGCCTGTTCATGCTTGGGGACAGCACATTGGGCCTGGATCAAGCGACCTAGACAATCAAAGGCTTCCTGCTCCAGCTGCTTGTCGCTTACGCGAGACAAGTCCCGACGCTCCAGCTCCAAAGCACTCAACAAAGCTTGATGCAAGCGTTGCTGCTCTTGCCTGAATAGCTCACTGTCGGATACTGGGAGATCTGCTTGCCCGGAAGTGAAAAAGCCTTGCTCGCCTTGTGCGGTCAGTCGCGGCTCCTCCAATACAAAAGACGGTTGTTCCGGGGCTACCAATGGACTCTTCAAGCTCGAAACAGCCCCATCACTTCGTGATGGAACCCCCTGCCCAAAGCCCGTAATCCGCAGCTTGAACCCACCCAACACCAGCACATCGCCCAGGCGCAAGGGCCCGTCGTCATAAACCCGTTTGCCGTTTAGCTGCACCCCTGTCAAAGAGCCATGATCCTGGATGTACACTGCCCCTGCCCGCTGCAACAAACTGGCATGCTGCCGTGCGATACGCCAGGATGGCAGAACAACATCACAGGCAGGGTCACGCCCTATCAAGGCCGGCAAACTGACCGCACAAAGACGTGTCGCCCCCAACTCTGACTCAAGTTCAAGGTTCAACACGAAACACCTCACTATCGGGTTCTGCCCATTGCGACCAGGCTCCTTGTCCTGCCCCCTTTGGAGTGGCGCGCACAGGCGTGTTCAAGCGTGGAGCGTCAGGAAAAGTCTGGTCCAGCCACTGGGCAGCATTCGCCTGCCGAGCCAACAAATCCGGATGTTCTGCCGCCACCAATGTCGGGGTCACAAAGACCGCCAATTCCGTCTCCTGCCGGGCAAAGCGTTCGGAACGAAACAAGGCACCCAGCACTGGCAAACTGGCCAGCCCCGGCAAGCGATCCACATGCCGGGACTCTTCACGTGAAATAAATCCTGCCAGCACCAAGGTCTGCCCGGAACGCACGTTGAACTCGGTTGAAGCTCGTCGGGTTTTCAACGACGGCCCGGCAGGTTGGGACAAGCTGGCATCCACAGAGCTGACTTCGACCTCAATCTGCGAGCGCACCAAGCCACCACGCTCGACCCTCGGCACGATACGCAGAGATACACCATAAGGCTTGAAGCTGGTCTTGCTGTTTCCCTTGTCATCCGTGGTGGTGTAAGGCAGCTCGCCCCCAGCCAGAAACTCGGCTTGCGAACCACTACGCGCCAGAAGCTGCGGCTGCGCCAGAACCACCGCATGCCCTTCCTGCGCCATGGCTTGAACGCGAGCAGACATCAAGGCGCCAACGCCAAAGAACGCCGCCCCCTGCTTGGCAGGGAATGCCAAAGGCAGGACCGCTTCGCCCGGCCTATCCAGAAACTGATGGGTGGCTGTATCCCAGGCACCTCCCATACTCAAACCACCCTGTGAGCTGCCATCCCAGCGCACGCCCAGCTCCCGCAGGCTGTTGCGCGGCACCTCGACCACCTGAACGTCCAACAAGACCATTGGCTCCCAACCGTCCTGCTGCGTAAAATCCAGTAATTGAGGGTGCTCCTGGCTTAACGCCTGAATGCGTTGCTTGTCCTGATCGCTTAAGCCCTCTCCTTCCAGCACCAGCTTTCCGCCCAATTCGCTGACACGTAGCTCGGGAATGCGCTCTAGCAAACTTCGTAGCTCCGCCAAAGTTTGCCTCTGGTTTTCGGGTGACACCTCAACGTGGTAGGACTGACTTTGCCCGGAATCGGACCACACTTGCACCACAGTGCTCCCGGTCTTGCGCGCAAACAAAATAAGCTCGCCCGATTCTGTAGTGACGGCGTGAACAATGTCACCGTCCCCCACCGCTACCCGCTCAACCTGTGTGTCGGGCAGCACCATCAACTCACCCACTTGCAGCCCCAAGCCCTGAGCCTGACTTTGCAGGCTTGCGCCAAACAGGGCTCCGAACAACAAGCTCACAACTGCCCACCTGGGCCAATAGCGATTTCTATTCATGGTGCTGCCCCACAGAAAAACTGTCCGGCATATCCAGCCAACCCAGGCGCTCCACCTCAGCCTGCTGCCCAAGTTGCCCTGCCGGTTTGTTGCCGTACAAAACCTGCACAGGCTGTTTGGGCCTTGCACCCGGCCCCAGCCCCAGAATATCGGCCAGCTCACCGCGCACGGCAGCCTGATGGGGCGTGTGATCATCCGGATTGCGCAGCAAGGCACTGATACGTCCATGTTGTCTGGCCGCCAGCAACTTCAAGGCATCGTCCGGACCCACATCCAAGGTCAAGGTGTTGTAGGCATCCTTATCCAATCGGGCCGTGGCCGAACCTTCACCCGACTTTTGTCCTGTTGCCAAAACAAGAACAGACTGCAACAACGGCGCCGTAACCCGCCGTTGCCTGTCATCAAAGCTGACATAGATATCAATCAAGTCTCCCGGTCGAATCAAACCCGACACCGAACTGATCGCATCCACCGGTACAGTCAATGCACGCCTGCCAGATAACAGTTGCTGTGAAAACGGGCTACTGACTTCCTGCACGTGCGCCTTACTGATCAAGTCACCTGCTCGCAAAGGCTGGCTCAGCACTTGCCCTACTAGATTCTCAAACTGCGCCACATCCCAACTATCACTAGGCACCAGTTCTGCAGGAAAGGCACGGGCGGCCAGATGCTCCGCTTGCAGCACGGTCCCCGCCGCCAGGCCGGACGCGGCCACCACCCGATCCAACTGGACACGATGCGCCGCCTGTTGCAACGCTTTTTCCTGCCGGTCCAGATAACGACTACTGGTCCCGGCTGCCATCAAACCAGCCAACAAGGCCAAGAGGCCAAACCCTGCGCTGGGATGACGACATAGCCACAAGAACTTTGCTCGCATCATGAGACCTCCTTTTCACAGGCACGGCAGATCAAGAGCAAGTAATCTTGCTGCTCATGCTCCAGTTCCATCACATCCAGCTCGGCTGGACCTTTGCGCCAGTAACGCTCACCCGCCTGCGCTCCCCAATCTTTGCGACGCAAGTCGGCTTGCCATCCAGGTTCGGCCACCAGCAGCCAGCTTTGCACTTGCCCTGGCTGTTCGTGCTGCCACAAGACAGCACCGCCAATGGGTGGTGCTGCAGACAAAAGAGGTGGCGGGGCAAACGCCTGAGCGTTTTCAGAAACACTTAACAAACCCGACAAGACGGGGGTTTGTATATCCTCCAGCCACAAAACGCAGTTCTTGCCCTGTTTGGCACGCAGGAACACCCATTGCCCCTCCGTTCTGATTGCTCCGTAATGCACACCACAGAATGGCTCTAGATGAGAAGCCAAGGTCTGCGCATCCAGGCTAGTTTTCAGCCCCCAGCTATACACGGGCCCAACAGCAGTCTGTGCCGCCTGCATTTGATTCCACTGAATCCGGGGATCCTGTATAGGCCCCGTCAAAGCCTGCGTTTTGGCCGGCACAGGGCTGAACATCAACAAAAACAGCAAGAGCAAGGCAAGCAGTTGTCTCATGGCTGCTCCTTGGGGCCATGATCCGGCACGTAGTCCTGCCACCGACTCAACCAGTCCACATCAGCTTGCGCTCGTCCCCAAGCCGCGTCCATAGGCCCTGCATGTCGTATCGTTTCTCTGGCAGCGGGTCTGCTCGATCCCACTGCCTCACCCCAAGCAGTCGTACTGTTTTCCAAACGCTGACGAGTCTGCTGTGTACTGGCCGCCTGCCCCGCAGCCGCCCACAAGTGAGATTGGCGCTGCAATTGCGTCTTGGTCCTCAACGCCTCCAGCCAGCGCGGCCACGGAATGGAAACGCGCGACTGTGCCGTCCAAAATCCGCTACGCAGACTCAAAAGCTCCCATTGCAGGGACTGGGCTGTCGCTATCGGGGATGCCAAAAATCGGGCAGGTGCCGTCTCGTGAGCAGGACTGCTTCCAACTGAAACAGGCTTGCCATGAGCGTCATGCATAAACAGGCTCAAATGCGTGCTGTGCTGCATTTGCTGCAAGCGATACTGCTGCTGCATCAGCCAACGCCCCGCCATCACCATCAAGCCCAACACCACACCCAGCAAACAAGCCTCGATCAGCGCCATCCCTTTTTGTCGCTTACTCATGATTGGCGCCCCCCTGGATCCATCAACCGTGCCTGCCAGAAAGGCAGGAACAGACTGGGATTGGGGCTCACCCCAGAATCTGCGCTATCCGGTGGCCAGGAGAAAAACGATTGAGCCGCCGCCCGTGTATGAACGGTCTGACCCAAATGGCCTTGGGCCTGCAAGGTCAGCACCAGATCGGGGCCAGCGCTGTGCTCTGAATCTGACAAAGCGTACCCATCTACCCACGGCCTTTGACTCCAGGGCCTGGCATCGCGTCGTGCCCAGGATTGCGCCACCGTATTGCCTTGAGCAGATAGCAAAGAGCCATTGCCCTGCTCCAGCGCCCACTTCCAGAAGCTCTGCCCAGAAAAGTCATCCGGTGCATCAATCCCGGACGCATGCGCAGGTGTTTGCAAGGCCCACGCCATGGCATATTCCCGGAAATAACAGCCTATCCAACGGTTGGAACGCACCATATGCATGGATTGCGTATCGTTGGAATGCCAGCGACCCGAACGATCAAATTCGGTACGACCTGCGCGACGCAAACGATGCCGCCACAAGGGACAACGCCGATCCACACCGGGATAAGAGCGAGCCTCGTAATCCCGAGGGGCCAGAAAGCCATACAAGGACACCAAATGCGTCAAACCCGGCTGCCACTGTGTTTGCCCGGATTGTGGTGACAGGAACTGCGGCCAATCGTCCTTCTCAAGCTGCCAGCGAATTGCTTGGGCGGGCCAGTCTGGCAAGCTGCCATCCAAGGTCGCCTGAATAATGGCCTGTCGGCGCTGCGGCAAACCCGCTACCAACTGCTGTTGGGCCTGCGCCAGAACTTGATGAATCAAACGCTGATGGGCTTGAAAAGCCTGTTCCAAGGCCTGCTGATTGTCCCCGGCAGAACGCGCCTGGGTATACGCCAGGCCATGAGCAGGGCCAAACATCATGGCGACTAAATGCGCAGGTGGATTCGCCCGACGCGCTTGCCCGGACTGGGTCTGCGCCGCCCTGTCCCACGTTGCCAAGGTCAATAAATGCCCCAAAGCCAGTTGATGCCCCAACTGCGCCCGGTTGATATAAGACAGCAGATTCAAGGTACGCGCCTGCTCGGTGGCGGCACCATAGGCCGCCGCATCCAGCACCAAGGACAAGCGCCCTTGCTGCTCGGCAATCTGGTTCACATGAAAGTAGCCGCCCCAGGCGATAGACAGGAGCGCCAGCGCGATCAGCCCCCAGGCCAGCGCCGCCCCCTCTTGTGGATAGTCGGGCTGCCTCATTGCGCATTGCCCGTAAAAGATTTCAGGCTCTTGGCGCTGCCTTGAGCGGCCGCAGCAGAAGCGGCTGATTGCGCTTGTTGTGTCTGCTCGGAGCCATCCTCGCCCGCCAACTCCTTGGCCATGGCCGCAGTCTGGTTGCGAATCACCTGCCCAAAGGACTGGTACACCGCAATGGCCGCCACAGCGACCAAAGCCACAATAATTAAATACTCGACCATACCCTGGCCGCGCTGCCGCCTGATGAACTGTCTCATTGGAATCTCCCAAAAGTCAGTTCACAGTCTGCCCCTTGTCAGCGAGCCAGAATATTCGCAAAAGCCGAGCCGGATGGGCTTGTCCTCTCGGTCCCTGTAATCAAACGTTCATATAAATACTACGAATTCCTATTTAAAGCACTGATTTATAACGACAGACATATCGAGAGTTCCGCCATCACGATTCCTCAATCCAATAACTAAAACTAGCAAAACTTTACGGAAAGACTGGATTGGATGTCTAACTCCTATCACAAACTTAAGTAGTTCTACATCACCTCTCTCTTCTTTCCTCAGCAGTCATCTTGCCCGCGACTCCCCGAACTTGCCATCCCAGGACATCGGCAGCCTGCATCACAGCCTTGAACACTATTGCCTCGTTAGAGTCACCTGAGCCATCTAAAGGTCTGGCGTACTCGATTAACACTTGCTTCCCAAAACGAGAGCGCAGCGTAACAGGCTCAATTACATACACTGACACATCTAGTTCGGGTGTGCATAGAAACCCCTCACTGAAGACACTCAGAACTTGGCAGCCCTCCCCGGTAACCGCCAGACTTATATCTTGTAAGGCCCCAATTCCTAAAGCCTTAGCCACCCGATCCATCACAAAATTCGGATTATTCGACAAAATAAGCAAGAAAAAGAATCCGACCGTACCCAGCGCACCTGAAACCTGAAGACGTGCTGTAAGCGTATTGCACGACGCCACTAGTCCCATACATACTGCCTGAGCAATTAGCCACACTCCGAACCCTGCCCACTGCGCTACATCCTCACTGCCTGGCTGGGCTCGATAAAGCTGTAAAAACACCATCGCGTTATAAGTCATAAGCACAACGCCAATGAATAATGCACCAGCCGACAAACCTAACTCTTTCCCAAATCCCTGATTTGATCTGGCCACCTTGAAACGCCAAGCCCCAAATAGCAAGCAAGAAACCGTCATAGCAATAAAGACGACAACAGAGACAATCCGAATTAGCCTCGGGGCCTCCCCGGGGATACTCAAAGCTGCATAGACAGCGCTAGCAGCAAAAAGCGCAACTAGCATTGATGTCTGACCACGTAGCTTTGCATCCCACTTCCCAAACCAGCTATACATGGCCCACCCACCAGCTGTGGTCAACATAAAGATCACGAAAATGAAAAACAGACTCACAAGTGACACGCTGGCTAACAGCGACACCGCTCCCGACAAATCCAGCTCGGGCAAGAAACCATTACTCAAGACAAAGGCTAACAGTACGAGTCCCCCCAAAATCAAAACAAGATTCCAGAGCAACGCCAATCCATTTACAGATTTCAGCGTCCTCCATACCGAAAATTCCGGCTTTACCTTTTCCATAGATCAATGCCCTCACCAAAGCGTGAATCAAAATCAAAATTAAGTGATAGGCAATCACGATGCCCACCATAAAAATCTTGTCCCCGCGAAGTAACGCCCAAATAGGCATATACATCATAGAAGAAAGACCCATCGCCGCCGCTATTACTTAGCTTGCAACGTGGCCAACCCTAAAATCAGAAATGGTGGGAGGCTCGCAAGAGATGCCCTCATTGACCCTGTCTTGATAGCAAGTCTGTATGCAGTTGGCCCGTATCAGAGACCCATAAAAAAACCCGTCTGGAGACTGCTCTCCAGACGGGTTTATGACTAGCTAGTCAGACTTGGGTCAGACCAGACGCACGTCTATGCTGCCCAGACCGTCGATCGCCCCGTGCATCACATCGCCTCGTTCCACCGAGCCGACACCGGCTGGGGTTCCAGTGAAGATAATGTCACCAGGGACCAGCTCGAACAGACCCGACAGATAAGCGATGGACTCAGCCACATTCCAAATCAGCTGGTTCAAATCGCCGGTCTGACGACGCTCGCCGTTGACGTCCAGGGTGATCGCACCTTGGGATAGCTCACCAATACGGCTGCGTGGCACCAGAGGGCCGGTCGGTGCGGAATGGTCAAAAGCTTTGCCCACTTCCCAAGGACGACCGGCTTTTTTGGCTTGCGTCTGCAAATCTCGGCGGGTCATGTCCAGACCCACCGCGTATCCCCACACACATTCAGCAGCCTGCTCGACCGTAAGATCACGCCCGCCCTGGGACAAGGCAACGACGAGTTCGATCTCGTGGTGCAGATCCTGGGTGCGAGAGGGGTACGGCATGTCGCAGACTTGGCCGGGCAGCACATTCAAAATGGAGTCCGCCGGTTTGCAAAAGAAGAAAGGATCTTCTCGACCGGTAAAACCCATTTCCTGTGCGTGCTCGACGTAATTGCGGCCGACGCAATAAATGCGGCGCACAGGAAAAACCTGCTCACTGCCCTGTACGTTCAATGCCGCCATTGCAGGCGCGGGGATAACCGTGCTCATTTTGCCTGGCCGTCAGCAAAACGCTTGGCACCGTCTACCAGTTCTTTCTTGGCAGCTTCGATACCTTCCCAGCCCTTGACCTTGACCCATTTGCCTTTTTCGATGTCTTTGTAGTGCTCGAAAAAGTGCTTGATGCGCTCCAGCTCTTCAGGCTGCAGGTCTTCAGGCGATTTCACGTTGCGGTACAGGGGATACAGCTTGTCGGTAGGCACAGCCAGCAGTTTGGCATCGCCACCTGCCTCGTCGTCCATGTGCAGCACGCCAATAGGACGGCAAGGGATCACGGCACCGATCTGGATGGGGAAAGGAGCGATCACCAGCACGTCAACCGGGTCGCCATCGTCCGAAATGGTTTGCGGAACGTAGCCGTAGTTGCAAGGGTAGTGCATGGCGGTCAGCATGAAGCGATCCACAAAAACCACGCCGTTCTCGTCAACTTCATATTTGACGGGGTCCGAGTTCATGGGGATTTCGATGACTACGTTGATCTCGTCAGGCAGTTTTTTGCCAGCAGGTACTTGGGCGAGGCTCATTCGTGCAAACCTTTAAAAATAAAAGAGATTAATCATTGGAGCGTCGAGGACGGTCCGAAGTTTGAGAGAGATCGACCCCAGGAATGGGAGCCGTATCAAAGTAATCATCCAGATCCGAAGAGGAACTCACGCTATCTTGCGAAGGCGAAGCTGCAGGAGGCACGGGTTCGGCCACGACAGGCAAGGGACGACCTTGATCAGGCAGGTCCTCGGCCACGACGCTGGCGGCATAGGTGTAACGCGGCAGATCATCGTCATTTTGCGATGGCAAACTATCCGCATCAGTATGACTGGGGTCATGACGCGTATCAGCCGCTGGCAAGGCCGTGCTGACCGCCAGAATCGGCAAAGTACCGGCCATGGAAGCCGCCTTGCGCCAGTAAGAAACGGCTTCATCGTGGCGACCCAGGCTGTCGTACAAGTTCCCCAGCAAGGCGTGATTGCGTAGATCACCCTGGATTTTCAGGCTGCGCAGCAGGTAGTGCTCGCCCTGCCCCCACAGTTGGCTGGTCAGGCAAAGGTGGCCCAAGGTGGATAGCAAGACCGGATTGTTGGGCTGGCTACGCAACCACTCTTCGGCCTTGGCCAAACGACGGCCCACATATTCAGGTGGGCACTGGGCGTAGGCTTCCAGAAGACGGCTGTCGAAACTAGCCGCAATGGCCGGTTCCAAAATACGGCCGGCCTCTTCGTAATTACCTTCACGCTCTTGAATCAGGGCGGCTTCCAGCGCTATGTCGGGCAAGACTTTCTCTTCGGATTTCAGGTCCGACCACAAGGCCTTGAACTGTTCAACACCGCCCGCGCGCAAACGAGCGGCAGCAGCAAATTCAATGCAATTGAGCGCCTCTTGACGCTCGATGCCACTGCGACGCACCAGCAAACGGGTCAATTCATACACGCGTTCGGCATTGCCTTGTTGACGATAGGCGCGCAATAGCAAGCGAGTGGCATGCAGATGGCGCGAACTGGCGTCCTGCAAACCCTGCAATAGCTCGATGGCTTCTTCTGTACGGTTCTGATCCAGGTACAGCTCGGCCGAGGCGACGGCACTGGCTTCTTTCAAACGCACATCATCGCCCGCAGCGGCACGAGCGGCCGCCAAAGCTTCATCACGTTGGGCAATCTGACCTTGATAATGTGCCGCACGTGCCGCTGCCAAACCTGCCACGACTTTGCTGGTCTGCGAGCGGGTTTTGCTCATCAGCTTCATCATGTCTTTCTCGGCCTGTTCGTAACGGCCTTCGAGAATGCTGATCCAGCCTGTTTCCAGCAAGGTTTGATCGCGGCGTTGAGCACGGCGGCCGCGCCACAGGCGAAAACGCTCCGGGCCATCACTGAACCACGCCAACAAGCGCAACAGCACATACAGGACGATGAATAGACCGAGCGTACACAGAACCACGTAGGTCAGCGACGCACGCGCCAGATAATGCGGTGTCACCAAGTAGACGTTACCAGCATGTTCACGCAAGACCAAGGCCAAGGCAACTGCGGCGACAAATAAGATGAGAGTCCAAAACCAAGTACGCATACCTTACCCCTGCGCCTGCGCGGGCTGTTCCGTCTCGGCTTGAGCAGGAGCGCCAGACTCAGCCTGCTCAGCAGCAGAAGCAGCAGGCTCCTCCTGCTTGGCTGGTTCTGTGGATTGAGAAGAGTCGGACGGGACGGGGCCGGTGTCGCCCTGCTCCGTCGTGGTGTCGTCGGTGTTGTTCTGACTACGACCAGCCTGGGCTTGACGCAGGCTTTCAATGGCTGCCAAGGTGTTATTCACGGTAGGCAAACGCGCACCGATGCGAGTGTCTTGCAATTGACGGGTCAGGCGCAAGGCTTGTTGAACCTGATTCGACTGGGTATCAAAGCGTTTTTCCAGGGCCGTCGCCACCGCATTGAGCTCGGTCTGCCAGACAGCAGACTGGTTCATCATCATGGCCAACTGTGCGGCCATAATGCGCAGACGCAGATTTTCACGTAGACGGGCGGCCTGATCGGGCGACATCAACAAAGCAGCGGCATCGTCTACACGACGAATGGAGACAAACTGCCCCAGATCGTGGCTGACAGAGCGCCACGCACTACTTCCCCACTGCTGCACCGTATTCCAGCTGCGTTCCCACCAAGGGGCATCCGCAGGCAACTCGGCAGACGCAACCGCCTCGGACGACAAGTCCAGGGCTTCGGTGTTCGCACCGCCGGCAACATCATCGGGCACCAGCAAAGGAGCTTCCGATACGTAGCGCGACAAGGTGTCCAGTTGGCGGGACAAAGAGGCCACATCCACTGTGGCTGCCGCTCGAAGGCGTTCCAGATCGCCATTCAGGGTTTGTTGCAAGGAGGCCAGACCGACACGATTGGCACGCGCCAACTGCGCCTGGGCGGCTTCCAGAGAAACGATGGCGTTGGCTACATTGCCACCGAGCATCAGTTGTTGCTGCGCAATCGTGGCCAAGTGATCGATATCATTTAGCAGAACCAATTCCGAGCCGCTGTCTGTCATGGTCTGGAAGGCTTGACTCAGATCATGAAACTGTTCGGTGGAATCGTTAAAGGATTTCTCCAACTGGGCGAGCTTGTCAGATTGACGCTGTGCCAATGCCAGCGCCTGCTGCGCGGTTTGGCGCGCCTGCTCCGTGGTGTTGATATTGGTTGCCAGTTGGGCCTGCAGCTCGGCCTTGTGCTTTTCCAGCAATGAATTCTGGTACCAAAGACCGGCAGCAGCCAGCACCACAACAACAGCCGTCAAGGCATAAGCCGGACCTGCACCACTTTTACGCTGTTCAGGCGTGGTGGTGCTTTCTTTAGGATCGGAGTACGGACGAGAAGCCGGTGTACTGGCTGGGCTGGAAATCGGAGTCTCCGGTTCGCTTGCGGATGCGTTCTCTGTTTTATCGTTCATGGCAAGATTGTAATCCGTGTAAGGCTAATCGCGCGAGAGCACCGCCATCAAGGCAGCGACAATGTCATCATCGTCTGGCGTACACCTTTTTACCATTGGTGGCGCTGTGATTCCAGCCTGCCGCAATAAGGACTGTAAATGTTCCTCAATACGCGGATGAATGACCACATAGGCGCATCGCGCCCAAACGTCCATCAAACCCAGGCTTTGGACATTAGCAAATACCGCATCGGCACTTTGAGAGCTGCTAAGCAACACGGCCAGACGGCCTGCCTGCAAACTGGCACGAATTTGACGGCCCTGCTCCACGCTCCACTGAGCAGGACTACGCTGGTAAATGGCCAGACGCTGAACCTGAATACCGCGTTTCTCCAGTTGTTGCCCCAACCACTCACGGCCATTATGGCCACGCACAATCAGCACCCGCTCAAGTTGCGCGAGCCGAGGCTCCAGCACCGTCCACAGGGCCTCTGAATCCTGCAAGGAGTCAGCACTTTCAGGATGTAGTACAGCTTCTGAACACACGCCCGGCTGGGTGCGTAGGCGGGTGGCGGTGGCCAAACCAACAGCGGCCAGCAATACGTTGTTAGGCCAGCTCCGGCCACGCGCCTGCAAGGCCGCAAAATAGAAATTAACGGCACTGCTGCTCACAAAGAGCACCAGATCAAAATCGTTGGGGTCTTGCCATTGTTCCTCAGACAGGTTTTGAGCCTGCAGGCTCAAGGCAGGCAAGACCAAGGAAGAAAAACCCTGCACAGCCAGGGCGGCCGACAGGGTTTCATTCCGTCCCGCAGGGCGGGTCAGCAAGACACAGGGCAGGTTCATGCCGCTTTACTCACCTTCTACGGGTAGTTCCGTAAGCAAGCGATCCAGAATGGCTTGGGCACCTTGCTGCTTCAGGTCGTCCGCCAGAGACAGACCCAGCTCTTCCGCATCTTTAGCTGCACCACTGATCTGGGCACGGTAAACCGTGGAACCATCAGGCTCGGCCACCAGGCCGCTTAGATTCAGTTCGTCACCATCCAGCGTGGCATAAGCGGCCAAAGGCACCTGACAGGAACCGCCCAAGGCGCGCGATACAGCCCGTTCGGCCAGCGCACACACATGGCTGGTGGAATGAGCCAAAGGCGCCAGCCAGTGGGCCACATCGGTACGGGTTTTCAGGATCTCGATGCCCAAAGCCCCCTGTCCGGCCGCCGGCAAGCTGTCTTCAATCGAAATGTAATCGCGGATACGTTCGGCTAACTCCAGACGGCGCAAACCAGCCGAAGCCAGAATGATGGCGTCGTAATCGCCACGATCCAGCTTGGACAAACGTGTCTGGACATTGCCACGCAACGGACGGATGTCCAGGTGCGGGTAGCGTTCACGAATCTGAGACTCACGACGCAAGCTGGAAGTCCCTACGATGGCACCAGCAGGTAAAGCCGCAAGATTGGCATAAGTATTGGAAACAAAAGCATCGCGTGGGTCGTCCCGTTCCATGATGATGGGCAGATCAAAGGACTCGGGCAATACCACTGGCACATCTTTCAAAGAGTGCACCGCCAGATGGGCACGGCCATCCAGCAAGGCGGTTTCCAGCTCTTTGACAAACAAACCCTTGCCGCCCACCTTGGACAGCGTACGGTCCAGAATCTGATCGCCACGGGTCGTCATTTCGAGCAAAGACACCTTGCATTGCGGGTACAACTGCTGCAAACGGTCGCGTACATGCTTGGCTTGCCACAAGGCCAGTTGACTGGCACGAGTGGCAATCACCAATTCCTGAGGAGTAGAAGCCACAACAATCACGCAGCGAAGTAGCGCACGATAGCGGCAGCAACAATACCGATAATGGCCAGGATACCTAAGCCTTGTAGCAGCGACAGACCGCTTTCCTGACCTTTGGCGTCAGAGGATTTAAAAATTGCCATAGAATTATGCTTCCTTGGTAGAACCTTTACGGTGCGCCAGCCACTTGCCCAGCGCCACCACTAATAAGGCACAAACAATCTCGACTCCGAGTTTAACAGGCTGGGGCTGCACGCCAAATTGATTTTCCACAATCTTGTCTGTGACCAGCATGCCGCCTGCAATCCAGCCTAACAAAGCACCACCCAGGGTCACCACGATAGGGAAACGGTCGATCAATTTCAGGACCAGAGTGCTGCCCCAGACAATAATGGGGACACTGAGCAATAAACCAAAGATCACATAGCCCAACTGGTGGTCCAGATGCGCGTTTTGCGCTGCACCGGCAATGGCAATCACGTTATCCAGGCTCATCACAAAGTCGGCGATGATAATGGTTTTAACGGCGGCCCAGATCGTGCCGCCCCCTTGGATATTGCCGTGCGCATCATCGTCGGGCATCAACAGCTTAATGCCGATCCACATGAGCAAAAGACCGCCCACCACTTTCAACAAGGGCAGGTCCAGCAAGGTCAGCGCAAAGAAGATCAGGATGACACGCAGAATAATCGCGCCTACAGTACCCCACAAAATACCTTGCATGCGCTGCTGCTGAGGCAGGTTGCGGCAGGCAAGCGCAATCACAACCGCATTGTCACCACCGAGCAGAATATCAATCAGTACAATTTGAAACAGTGAACCCCAATGCAGGGTTTGGAGAAATTCAATCATTTCGTTCCCGTGTCGCTAAACGTGAGCCCTCTTCCCAGGCGCTGGACAACTTTTCTTTTTTTGTAGCCAGGCCGTTCCAAGACAACAACGCCCCTTAACGCAGCAAGCTAGTCCTAGCCTATGCAAGATGGGGGCTTTTTTCTTACTTGATTCGTTTGAGCATGATCAGGCTGGCCAGATTCGGGAAGGAATGCGCCCGGTTGTGGTGTTTTTCTTGACGAAACCGGCTGGCCAATCTTGCCCGGCTGCCTAAAGCAGCCAGACAACGAGCCCGCCGAAGCGGGCCCTGGTACGACTATTTACAGCACTGCCTTGAGCAGCTTACCCATTTCGGATGGGTTACGAGTGGTACGAATACCGCAGGCTTCCATCACTTCCAGCTTGGCATCGGCCGTGTCGGCACCGCCGGAGATTAGGGCACCAGCGTGACCCATACGTTTTCCGGGAGGCGCTGTCACACCAGCGATAAAGCCAACAACGGGCTTGGTCATATTGTCTTTAGCCCACAAAGCCGCGTTGACTTCGTCTGGACCGCCGATCTCGCCAATCATGATAACGGCATCGGTATCAGGATCGTCGTTGAACATCTTCAGTACGTCGATGTGCTTCAGACCGTTGATTGGGTCGCCACCGATACCCACAGCCGAGGATTGACCCAGGCCCAGTTCGGTTACTTGTGCAACGGCTTCGTATGTCAGCGTGCCGGAGCGGCTGACCACACCGATGCGGCCCTTGCGGTGAATGTGGCCGGGCATGATACCAATCTTCAGCTCGTCAGGAGTGATCAGACCGGGGCAGTTCGGGCCCAGCAGCAAGGTTTTGCGGTTTTCAGCGCGCATGCGGTTGCGAACTTCCAGCATGTCGCGAACAGGGATGCCTTCGGTAATGCAGATAACCAGGTCCAGGTCCGCTTCGACGGCTTCCCAGATGGCAGCAGCAGCGCCTGCGGGTGGAACGTAAATAACCGACACGGTCGCGCCAGTTTCAGCCTTGGCGTCGGACACGGAGGCGTAGATAGGTACACCTTCGAAATCCTCACCAGCACGCTTGGGGTTCACGCCAGCCACAAAGGCTTCCATGCCGTTACCGTATTCACGGCACATGCGGGTGTGGAACTGGCCGGTCTTGCCGGTGATCCCT
>JTFO01007768.1_pt1 | contig 15407 bp, 15 predicted proteins | sample 235411 | NCBI WGS metagenome assembly JTFO01 (sample SAMN03067590, study PRJNA260953) | activated sludge metagenome | biome: Sludge; feature: Wastewater; isolation source: CETP activated sludge from laboratory augmented bioreactor treating... | place: India:Gujarat | collected 2013-04
ACAAACAGGATAAGACCAAATTCTTGAATAAAATGTAGGGTATTGTAGTCGAGCTCGATTCCCCAAGCCGTCGTAAAATGGCCCACTAAAATGCCACCAAACAACACTCCACCAATCCCTAACCCAACACCATATATTCGCCAATTTCCAAGCCACAACCCCAGCACTGCTACCAGCGAAAGAATGCTGATAGATAGCGCAATGTCACTCATGATTCTTCTCCTAAATAGTAAAAATTAGACTTTTAAGGGCAAGCGTACTGAACAACAAGCAGGGGTAGGCGTAAGAACTGATAAGAGTGGTTAGTCTACAGCTGAAGGGTTCCAATCGGACGAGAATGCCATCTAAGCCGATTTGTCGTTGCCCTAAACTAAACACAGTAATACTGCAATTGTAAGGAAGTGTTAACTCTGGATAATCAGAAGTGTGCGTTCAAGCGAGTCTCAAGCTAAATCCTTTTTTAATCTACGATCTCGCTGACACCATCATGGAATTTCATTGACATTTCTATCAAATTTGACGATTTGCTCAATAATGAGAAATCAAGCATTACATAAAATAACCATCACTTATTCACCAACGTAACCGATGATGGTGTATCTAAGAAACGCTCTATTTTACTGCGCTGAACAATCCAGTGATAAGTGAGTGACAAAACACAGACTTGATATAGCCAGAAAAAATACATCGCGGCATTAAAAAGCAAGTCCCACTGTCCGGTGACATCCCACTGAATCAGAACCATAAATAATACCGTCAGGCTGTAAGGTAAAAGCCCCAGCAAAATAAATAGTGGTGTTTGATAGGGTTTCGATAAATTCCACGCCATTTTCAAGCCCCGCGGTTCCTGATCAATCGCTACGGCTGGAATGACTAAACTCCAACGAGCGAATAACCAGCAGCAGGGCAACGAAAAAAATAGATAAAGAATAAAAATGGGAAAGGAAGTAAGCCACGCCTCAAAGAAGTAAAAAAACACAAACACACTGCCCATAAGCAGGAAAAACAGCCCGGTCCCCATCAGTATCCAATAACCAATAATTCTTAGCTCTCGAATTCCTGAAGAGGATGAATTTTCCAGAGAATCTAAGAGAATCTGTCTATGCAAACGAACCGTAACCCAAGCAGTAATAGCCATAAGAAGCGTACCCCATAGTATGGTTTGCGGAACACTGTATTCTTCTTTCGGCATAAAATAGTGAGCACTCAACGTCACCAACCAATAAGGCCACGATAACCGAAGAAACGGTCGCCACTGTTGTTTAAAGAGTTGAAGACTTCGTGATAACACATACAAAACGGGCAACTGACATAACGGCATGATCATTCACTCTAAGCCTACTAGAAAGAATCATCGCAGTGATACATCGCCACGATGATCGTATTAGCAAACAATATGACCTAAATTGCTTATTTTTTCAGTGCCATTCTCGTGACTAAGCTCGAAATTATTATTCAATTTAATAACTTTTTTATAATAAAGAGCCAAATATGTCCTTTACCCTCTTACCTTGCATCACTTCTCACTTGCTTATCGTAATACTTAAGCTAACGTCTTCTTTGAACTTGATTCAAAAGGAAATATTGTCCAGTATGGATAAAAACAAGGAAGCATAGTTTATGAGTAATCCAGCACCACGCCTAACTCTGCGTGTCATTGAAAAGAGTGACTATCCTGAATTGGCAGCGTTAATGGACTTAGTGTTTCACGATGTCGGCGGCGCTTGGCCAAGAATGACCATTATGGATTTAATTCATCAGTTTCCTGATGGGCAAATTTGCATCGAAGATGATGGTAAAATCATTGGAGCCGCGCTGACCATCAAGGTGGATTACAACCGCTTTTCCCTTCCCCATGTTTATACTGACATTATCAATGAACAAAATGTTATTCAGCATAAAACCAATGGCGATGCCTTATATGGTTTGGATGTGTTTGTTCACCCTGACTACCGAGGCTTACGGCTAGGCCGCCGGCTCTATGCCGCCAGAAAGGAGTTATGCCGTAGTGATAACCTAAAAGCCATTTTAGCGGGTGGTCGCATACCCGGTTATGCTCAATATGCGGATGACATGCCAGTGATGGACTATATCGAGAAAGTGAAACGACGTGAGCTACACGATCCCATTCTCTCCTTTCAACTGGCCAATGATTTTGATGTCAAACGTATCATGCGCCACTACCTACCTGAAGACGATAACTCCCGAGGTTATGCCACTTTACTCGAGTGGGATAACTTTTTTTATGAAGAAGATATTCAATCTGTTCATGATATCGAAAAAACCTTAGTTCGTATTGGTATCGTTCAGTGGCAAATGCGGGCGGTACTCAGTGTAGAAGATTTACTGGATCAAGCAGAATTTTTTGTCGATTCACTTTCAAAATATCAAGCTGATTTCGCTCTATTCCCTGAGTTTTTTAATGCGCCATTGATGGGATTAAAACGCGAGCAAAACAGCGTCGAAGCCATTCGCTTTCTGGCTTCCTTTAGTGAACAGATAAAAACGCATTTCTCGAAACTGGCCGTCACTTACAACATCAATATCATTGCGGGTAGTATGCCCGTATTAGAAGATGGGCAACTGTATAATGTCGCTTATTTACTCCACCGCGATGGATCCATTGATGAACAGTACAAAATTCATATTACCCCACATGAAAAACGCGACTGGGTAATTGATGGTGGTAACCACGTCCAAGTGTTTGAGACGGATGCTGGCCGAGTAGGCATTTTAATTTGTTATGACAGCGAATTTCCAGAACTCGGGCGCATGTTAGCAGAACAAGGCGTGCAAATTATCTTTGTTCCTTTCTGGACCGATACGAAAAACGGTTATCAGCGTGTTCGTCTTTGCTCACAAGCCAGAGCGATTGAAAACGAGTGCTATGTCGCCATCGGAGGCAGTGTCGGTAATTTACCGCGAGTTGATAATGTGGATATCCAATACGCTCAGTCAGCGGTTTTCTCTCCCTCAGATGTTTTCTTCCCACACGATGCGACGATTACTGAAGCCAGCCCAAATACAGAGATGATTATCTTTGCTGATGTGGATCTGGATAAGCTGAAACAACTGAATACTGAGGGCTCAGTGACCAACTTACGTCATCGTCGGATGGATCTCTATGGTGGGTTCACCCATCCGAAGAAGTAGCATACGGCTTCGTTCCAGTGTAACCCATAAGTTATGCTGGAACATCTATTCATTTGTTAAAAAAATGATAACAAAATCACCCTATTTACTCATCAATATCGATAGAATAATTGTTCTAAAAACGTCAGGAAGATCTTTTTATGGAACCATTACTCAACGATTTCCCCGTCATTACTGAAATTTCCGTCGCTTGGGGAGAAATGGATGCCCTTCAGCATGTTAACAATGTGATCTATTTTCGCTACTTTGAAACCGCTAGAATTGATTACTTCAAACACATCGCCTTAATGGAAGAAACACAAACCAGTGGAATAGGTCCAGTACTGAGTGAAACCCAATGCCGCTATAAAATTCCCATTACCTTTCCTGATACTTTATTAATTGGTTCTAAAGTCGTGGATATTCAGGCTGACCGATTCACCATGGAGTATCAGATCGTAAGTAAAAAAATAGGGAAAGTCACCACCACAGGTTCAGCAACCATCGTCATGTTCAACTTTGTCAGCGGGCAAAAAGCGGCTTTACCCGCCACCCTCATTCAAACCATCCAACAAATGGAGAAAAGTGAAACACGGGGATGGTAAGAATAAGTAAGAATGAAAACAAGAGGCATAAGAGCCTCTTGCCTAAGTCTCGCTCAACGCTTATTGTGCAAAGAAATTATCGTTGATGGATCAATTGCATGAATAGCGCATTACTTGGCTTATTTATCCCTACTTTTTTCTTTGTGTCGATTACACCCGGGATGTGTATGACGTTAGCGTTAACACTTGGAATGAGTATTGGCTATCGACGAACCCTATGGATGATGATTGGTGAGCTGATTGGAGTTGCGGTAGTGGCTATCTCAGCCGTGGTGGGTATTGCTGCCATCATGCTCAATTATCCATGGATTTTTACCCTATTTAAGCTACTGGGGGCAGGCTATCTACTTTATCTGGGTATTCAAATGTGGCGCTCAAAAGGCAAACTCGCCCTGAGTTCGGTTGACCATTCTCAAATAGCAAACCATCGTCGTACCCTGTTGATGCAAGGTTTCATCACCGCCATCGCTAACCCTAAAGGTTGGGCATTTATGATTGCTCTATTACCCCCTTTTATTGATCAATCTCACCGCTTAGTTCCACAACTCACCCTTCTCGTCTCTATCATCATGATTTCTGAGTTTGTCTCTATGTCTCTCTACGCAATGGGAGGAAAAGGCCTAAAACAAGCACTAGGACAAGCGGATAATTTACGGGTATTGAATCGTATCGCTGGCACAATGATGATGGGCGTCGCTATTTGGCTACTGGCCAGCTAACCAAGTTTTTCACTGAATACTCTCTTAGTCACGCCGTTTTAATGATAACGCGCCGCGGCTAAGTTCTACTCGCTTTCCCATTATAAATCGGCTTTACGCCTCCCCTTTCCCTTTCACATTACTTTGATACTCATACGGTTAGTGATAAATCACACAATTTATTAACAAGCGTGACATGAGAATAAGAGAGCCAATGGCACATTTATAAAATTAGATTACTCTTATGTAGGCACCAATGTGTTTCATAACATCAATCTGTATAACATCGCAGTCGGCAATGCTACTGCCTTCAGGGTACTTCTATGCGAAAAAATCTACCAGTTACAGACAAAGAAAAAACCTTTGATAAAAACACAAAACTGATTTCTGTCACGGATACCCACGGAACCATCTTGGAGTGTAATGACGCTTTCGTCAAAATTAGTGGTTTTCAAAAAGAGGAACTTATTGGTCAACCTCACAATATTGTGCGTCACCCTGATATGCCTTCAGAGGCATTTAAAGTTATGTGGGAACACCTCAAAACGGGACAATCTTGGATGGGGTTAGTAAAAAATCGCTGTAAAAATGGCGATTTCTATTGGGTAGATGCTTATGTCACACCGATCACCCAAGACAATAAAGTGATAGGTTATGAGTCTGTTCGTTCTTGCCCAGATAAGAAAGCCATTGTCCGAGCGGAACAATTTTATCAAAGAATCCGTTCAGGGAAATCCCAAAAAAAAACCTTACCCATTGAGTTAGAAAACCTCTTTTTAGTATTGGCTTTGATAGCCTCAAGCACCGCTTATGTCATAGGGTATCCAGAATTGTCTGAAAGCTTATTACTTTCAGGGGTGATCATCTTTGGAGGGTGGGTTTCCTACGCGAGGAAAAAAACACTCCGCTCACTCAGTGATATGCTCAAATCCGCCTTCTACCACCCACTCGCCATGTACACTTATACCGACGATAGAGGTGAACTGGGAAAAATTAAAGTGTCTCTCTATAGCCAAGCTGCGCATTTAAGCACCATCATTGCCAGAATAGAGAATGCTGCCATCGATGTCTCGACAAAAGCCAAACAAGGTCAGTCACTCACACAAAATGCTAAGAAAGAAATAGCTCGGCAGCAAAAAGAGACTGAAGCGGTTGCTGCAGCGATGCATGAAATGAGCACTTCCATCCATGATGTATCAAAGCATGTCAATCATGCTGCTGATCAAGCTGAAGTGGCAAATAAACTGACTCAAAACGGCGTTACCACCTCTAATACCACACGTGATGCTATCGAAAAACTCAAACACACTGTTCAACAAATCGGACAATCCGTACAAAGTGTTTCTGAACAAACCAATAAAATTGCTCACGTAGCACAAATTATTGAAAACATTGCAGAACAGACAAATCTACTCGCGTTAAATGCAGCAATTGAAGCGGCAAGAGCGGGCGATCAAGGAAGAGGCTTTGCCGTTGTGGCCGATGAGGTTCGAGTCTTAGCGACACGAACCCAACAATCCACACAAGATATCCATACGATTATTTCCGAACTCACGCAACGCGCTCAGCAAGCGGTCAACGTATCACAAACTGGGGTTTCTGATGCTGAGCAAGGACTTACCTATGTGCTAGAAAGTGGTGAGGTATTAAAGGGCATTTCCCAAGCCGATGAGCAGATCGCCGCCATGTCCTCACAAATCGCAACGTCAGTAGAGCAACAAACCCATGTCGCAGAAGAGGTAAATCAGCAAATCGTCAATATTTCCAATCTGGCAACTTCCACCCTCAAAGGATCCAATGAGCTCAGTGACTGCATTGATAATGTTCATAAAGTATCCGATGATTTACATGAACTTGTGGTTCGCTTTAAACGTTAATGTAGGTATAAAAAAGAAGGTATCACCAAAAACGATCAACCTGAAAAGGCTTTTTATAAGATGAAAGCCTTTTTCTTTAAGCACGCGGTAAAGCCCAACCATTCTTAAATATCGCGGAAAGTAGAGACTCTCGCTACCCCTTTATGTGTGTTTTCTATTCAGTAAGTGAAAACCTTGCTTTTCCTCGGTTGTTATTGAGGGCTCAAAACAGGATAATGCTCAGATCAGAATTGAAGACGACTTTCATTATGACCGAATATTTTTTGCTATTAATCGGTACAGTATTGGTTAATAACTTTGTACTGGTAAAGTTTCTGGGCTTATGCCCTTTCATGGGAGTGTCCAAAAAACTGGAAACTGCGATAGGCATGGGGTTTGCCACCACGTTTGTGCTTACGCTTGCCTCCGTCTGCGCATATCTGGTTGAAAGTTACATTCTTCGCCCACTTGGCATTGAATATTTAAGAACCATGAGCTTTATTTTAGTGATTGCTGTTGTTGTGCAATTTACCGAAATGGTCGTACATAAAACCAGCCCTACCTTATATCGCCTATTAGGTATTTTCTTGCCTTTGATTACGACAAACTGCGCGGTACTGGGTGTGGCACTACTCAACATTAATGAAAACCATAACTTTATCCAATCCATCATTTATGGTTTTGGTGCTGCCGTCGGTTTTTCTTTGGTTCTCATTCTTTTCGCCTCCATGCGTGAGCGTATTCAAGTGGCGGATGTTCCCACTCCATTTAAAGGTGCATCGATAGCGATGATTACCGCAGGGCTTATGTCCCTTGCCTTTATGGGCTTTACCGGATTGGTGAAATTGTAATGAGTACGTTATTGATCGCCGTTCTGGCTTTAGCGGCATTAGCCGCGATTTTTGGTGCTATCTTAGGGTTTGCCTCGATCCGTTTTAAAGTCGAAGGTGACCCGATCGTAGATCAAATCGATGCTATTTTGCCGCAAACACAATGTGGTCAATGTGGCTACCCTGGTTGCCGCCCCTATGCTGAAGCTATCGCTAATGGGGATGCAATCAATAAATGCCCTCCAGGTGGGCAAGCTACAATAGAAAAACTCGCGGATTTAATGGGTGTTGATGTTCAAGAGTCTGCACACGATCTCGACAACAAAGTCAAAACCGTTGCCTTTATTCATGAAGATATGTGCATTGGTTGCACGAAATGCATTCAAGCTTGTCCTGTCGATGCCATCGTCGGAGGAACAAAAGCAGTACATACCGTGATAAAAGACGAATGCACAGGCTGTGATTTATGTGTCGCGCCTTGCCCAACAGATTGTATCGAGATGATCCCTGTGGAAACAACGCCGGATACATGGAAATGGCAAATGAATGCTATTCCAGTTGTGAATATCCCCCATTTTTCAACAGATGAATCCGGTGCGTCAAACGGTTCGCAAAATAGCGTGAATTAAGAATGAGTATGTTGTCATTAATCGAAAAAATTCGTACTGGTGCTCTATGGGACTTCCCCGGAGGGGTTCATCCACCAGAAAATAAAAAACAATCAACAAAGATACCATTGGTAGAAGCACGTCTAGCTAAGGAATTTGTCTTACCGATAAAACAACATATAGGTAAGTCTGGTGAGTTGTTGGTACATGTCGGTGATAAAGTACTCAAAGGGCAGCCACTTACCTCATTCTCCAGCACATTCATGCTACCTATTCATGCTCCTACCTCAGGTATCATTAGTGCTATTGAACCAAGAACCATTACTCACCCATCGGGGCTGAGCGAACTGTGTATTGTCATTAAAGCCGATGGAGAAGACCGTTGGTATGAACACTCACCTATCACAGACTATACTCAAGCCTCACCAGAAGAATTGATTGAAATCATCCGCAATTCAGGGATCGCAGGATTAGGAGGCGCGGGGTTTCCAACGGCAAAAAAAATTCATTCTGGATTATCTCGTGTTGAGATATTCATCGTGAATGCGGCTGAATGCGAACCTTATATTACCGCCGATGATGCCCTTATGCGTGAACATGCCCGAGAAATTATTGATGGCATCAGCATTGTTGAGCATATTTTAAAGCCCAAATTAACCATTATCGGTATTGAAGACAATAAACCAGAAGCGATCAAAGCCTTACAGGAAGCCGCCGTAGATAAAGATATTGTCATTCGGGTTATTCCAACGAAATATCCTTCAGGTGCAGCCAAACAACTCATCAAGCTCCTCACCAACCTTGAAGTCCCCGCAGGAAAACATTCTGTCGATGTGGGCGTCCTTGTCCAAAATGTAGGCTCAATACACGCAATTAAACGGGCGGTTATAGACGGAGAGCCACTAATACGCCGAGTAATTACCCTCACTGGAGAGACATTCTCCCAACCATGTAATGTTTGGGTTCATTTAGGAACCCCCATTCAATCACTTCTCGATGAATTTGGCTATCAAGCAGACAGAAAATTACCCCGTTTGATCATGGGAGGCCCGATGATGGGCTTTACTCTGCCTCACGCTAACGTCCCTATTACTAAAACCAGCAACTGTATTTTAGCGCCAACAAGAAAAGAGATCGCTCTACAACAAGCAGAAATGGCCTGTATCCGCTGTGGACAATGTGCCGATGCCTGCCCAGTGTCTCTGCTGCCTCAACAATTGCTCTGGCATGCTAAAGCACAAGAATATGAAAAATGTGAAGAACTGAACCTCAAAGATTGCATCGAATGTGGCGCTTGTGCTTATGTTTGTCCAAGCGAAATTCCACTGGTTCACTATTACCGCCAAGCCAAAGCCGAAATTCACACTCGTAAACGAGAAACTGAAGCGGCTGAACGGGCTAAACAGCGCTTTGAAGAGAAAAAAGCGCGAATGGAGCGCGACAAAGCAGAACGGGAAAATCGTTTTAAGAAGGCGGCTGAAGATCGACGAAAAGAGATGCAACAAAGTGGTGGTGAAGACGCAATCGCTGCTGCGATTGCTCGGGTTAAAGCCCAAAAACACCGCCAAGAAACCAGCGATAATACCACTAAACCCGCTGTGGCAGCGGCCATTGCCCGGGCGAAAGCAAAACAAGCAAAAGCCTCGCAAACCGAAACTCAAGAGCCAGATAATTCTGAAATGATTAAACTGCGTGAAGAACGTAAACAACTGGCTCGACAACGTAAAGCTGAAAAAAATACCCCCGCTGAAACTGCGCCAACCACAGACATAGGCGATGAGAAAAAAGCCGCTGTAGTGGCCGCTATCGCTCGAGCTAAAGTCCGTAAAGCCGAGCAGCAGACCGTAGAAACACAGCCTGAACCAACGCCTGAAGCTGACCCCAAAAAAGCGGCCGTGGCGGCCGCTATCGCTCGTGCTAAGGCCCGTAAAGCCGAGCAGCAGACCGTAGAAACACAGCCTGAACCAACACCTGAAGCTGATCCCAAAAAAGCGGCCGTGGCGGCCGCTATCGCTCGTGCTAAGGCCCGTAAAACCGAGCAGCAGACCGCAGAAACACAGCCTGAACCAACACCTGAAGCTGATTCCAAAAAAGCGGCCGTAGCGGCCGCTCGTGCTAAAGCGCGTAAAGCCGCCCAGAAAACAGAAAATCAACAAGATAACGTTGAGGAGAACAAATAGTGGCCTTTTTTATTGCCAGCTCCCCACATACGCATAATAAGCGTAGTACATCGGATCTCATGAAGTGGGTGGCGATTTGCGCTTTACCAGGGTTGTTGACCCAGACCTACTTTTTCGGATGGGGAACCCTTATACAATTACTATTGGCCATCACCATCGCTCTAATGCTAGAAGCCAGCGTGATGAGGCTACGAAAGCGCTCCCCATTAATGGCAATCCGTGATCACAGTGCCTTAGTAACGGCGTGGCTACTCGCTATTGCCATTCCCCCACTCTCCCCTTGGTGGCTGATCACTATTGGTATTTTATTTGCCATTTTAATCGCTAAACAATTGTATGGTGGATTAGGGCAAAATCCATTTAATCCAGCGATGGTGGCTTATGTGGTTTTGCTTATTTCTTTTCCCGTACAGATGACCAGCTGGATAGCCCCCAATCCATTGGCTTCTGAGTCAGTTTCTTTGATTGATTCTTGGTCACTCATTATGAGCGGATTTAATCAAGACGGATTATCTCTACAGCAAATAAGAACCAGCATCGATGGTATGACAATGGCAACGCCATTAGATGCTTTTAAGATCTCAATCCATACCGGACACACCGTCTCAGAATCAATGAAGCAGCCACAATTTAGCGGTTTAGCCGGAATAGGTTGGCAATGGGTCAACCTTGCGTATTTCATTGGGGGGGTAGTATTGATTAAGCTACGGGTTATTCACTGGCATATTCCAATCGCTTTTCTAACTGGACTTATCACATCAAGTACACTGGCCATGTTACTGGTTCCCGATACCACAGCATCACCAATCATGCATCTGCTTTCAGGAGCCACTATGCTGGGAGCCTTTTTTATTGCGACCGACCCAGTAACCGCATCCACAACCCATCAAGGACGTCTGGTGTATGGTTTTTTCATTGGCTGCATGGTGTTTATCATCCGCAGTTGGGGTGGTTTTCCTGATGGGGTCGCTTTTGCGGTATTATTAGCCAATATGTGTGTGCCGTTGATCGATTACTACACTAAGCCTAGAACTTACGGACATTAAGGAAAAGCGATGCTGACTGCCATACGTAAAAATGGGCTGATCCTTGCTATCTTTGCTTGTGCATCGACAGGCGTTGTGGCCTTAACCCAATATTTAACCGCCAGCCAAATACAAGCTCAAGAAAAGGCCCAACTGTTATCGATATTAAATCAAGTGGTTCCACCGCATCTACACGATAATGAGTTATCACAAACCTGTACGTTAGTGAGTAATTCCTCACTCGGTACAACCAAAACTCTGCATGTTTATCAAGCCAGTTTGGAAGGTAAACCAACGGCCTTAGCGATGGAAGCCATTGCTCCCGATGGTTATAACGGTGCCATTAAACTCATCATCGGTATTGATAATGAAGGCACGGTCATTGGTACTCGAGTTCTTTCTCACCAAGAAACCCCAGGATTGGGTGATAAAATTGACCTACGAATCAGTAATTGGATCCTAAGCTTTACGGGGCGGCAAGTTACTGAAGAGAATCAGCAGCAGTGGCAAGTTCGCAAAGATGGCGGGCAATTTGATCAATTTACCGGAGCAACAATCACTCCACGAGCCGTCGTTAAAGCGGTGAAAAGAACGGTTAATTACGTTAACCTACACCGTAATGAAATCCTGCAACAGCCACTCAACTGTGGAGGAGAGAATAATGAGTGATCATAAAACCTTGCTGAAAAATGGTCTCTGGGATAATAACCCTGCCTTAGTGCAACTGCTGGGGTTATGCCCATTATTAGCCGTCTCTTCCACAATAACCAATGCACTAGGCCTTGGGTTGGCGACTTTATTTGTCTTAGTCGGCTCAAATGTGACCGTATCTTTGGTGCGTGACTATGTGCCTAAAGAAGTTCGTATACCAATTTTTGTGATGATCATTGCCGCCTTAGTCACCTGTGTTCAGCTATTGATGAATGCCTATACTTATGGTTTATACCTCTCGTTAGGGATCTTCATCCCGTTAATCGTCACCAACTGCATCATTATTGGCCGAGCTGAAGCTTTTGCCTCCAAAAATGAGGTTCTGCCCGCGGCACAAGATGGGTTCTGGATGGGGCTAGGCATGACCTCTGTGCTCGTCGTACTCGGTTCACTACGCGAAATCATTGGCAACGGTACGCTCTTTGACGGTGCCGATCTACTGCTTGGAGATTGGGCAACCATACTACGTATCGAAGTGTTCCATTTAGACAACAGTTTTCTACTCGCACTGCTTCCTCCCGGCGCATTTATTGGAGTCGGATTTCTTATTGCAATGAAAAATATCATTGATAGGCAACTCGCACTGCGCCAACCTAAACAAGAAAAACCAACCATTGAACGTGCTCGAGTCACCAATGTATAAGTGCCTAAGATAAACAGGAAGCAAGATACCCATGAATAATACAAAACGAGTCGAAATTCTTCAGCGGCTAAGGGAAAACAACCCCAACCCACAAACAGAATTAAACTGGAACAGCCCTTTTGAATTATTAATTGCCGTCTTGCTTTCTGCCCAAGCGACCGATGTCAGTGTCAATAAAGCAACCGATAAGCTTTATGCTGTCGCCAATACCCCACAAGCCCTTTGGGATTTAGGCGTGGAGGGAGTAAAGTCATACATTAAAACCATCGGCTTATTTAACTCAAAGGCTGAAAACGTCATCAAAACATGTCGTATTCTGTTAGATAAATATCAAGGTGAAGTCCCAGAAGACCGTGCCGCTCTCGAATCATTGCCCGGCGTCGGACGCAAAACCGCGAATGTGGTACTCAATACCGCTTTTGGCTGGCCAACGATTGCGGTAGATACTCATATTTTCCGAGTCTCAAACCGAACCAAATTTGCAGTAGGGAAAAATGTGGATGAAGTGGAACAAAAACTACTCAAAGTCGTCCCTAAAGAGTTTAAAATCGATGTCCACCACTGGTTAATTCTTCATGGCCGCTACACTTGCATCGCACGAAAACCGCGCTGTGGTAGCTGTATCATCGAAGATTTATGTGAATATAAAGAAAAAGTTTACCCTGAAAGCTAGGAGTCTTTTATGTCAAATAGTCGTATTCTTCATACTATGTTACGTGTAGGAGATCTTGACCGTTCTATCGAATTTTATACCAATGTCATGGGTATGAAGCTACTACGTAAAAATGAAAACACCGAATACAAATACACCCTTGCCTTCTTAGGCTATGGTGATGAATCAGACGGTGCTGTCATTGAATTGACCTATAACTGGGGGGTCGCAGAGTACGACCTAGGTAATGCCTATGGTCATATTGCCATTGGTGTTGATGATATTTATGCCACATGTGATGCGATAAAAGCCGCAGGCGGGAATGTGACACGTGAAGCAGGCCCAGTAAAAGGCGGCAGCACCCATATCGCCTTCATTAAAGATCCCGATGGCTATATGGTTGAACTTATCCAAAATACACAAGCCAGTGCGGGTTTAGAAGGTTAGTAAAAACCGCTCGAAAGAGCGGTTTTTCTTGCTATGTACCATCTTGTACAGGGGTAAGAAGCCTTTTATTAAATTTGTGTTCTCCCTAAAGAAATCACCACACGACGGTTTTTATCTCGCCCAACAGGTGAGGCGTTATCATCAATAGGACGACGGCGACCATAACCTTGAACTTGAATTCGGTCTTCCGGCAAACCCAGAGAGTGGAAATATTTCTGTAACGACTCGGCCCGCTTATCAGACAAACTCTGGCTCTCATTTTTTCCATCACTACTATCGGTATAAGTAGCCACCAAAACTAAATCAATATCTTGGTTATAACGAATGTATTCTGCCACTTGCGCCAAACGTTTTTGTGATGCTTTATTAAGCTCAACGCTGTCACCGCGATCATAATGCAAAATCGTGAATGCAATATCTTCAAAGCTGTAAGGTAATAAATTAGCAATACAATCACTAAAAACATTGTATTGAGGCTGGAAAAGAACCGATGACAACATGATCTCAATCCGCTGATTACGGCTTTGCCAGTCTTGATAACTGAATGTAGGGTAGCGCCCTTTCTCCAACTCACTCAATAGAGCCCAAGCCGTTTGCCCACCAATGTAGCCATCAAACTGTTTAAAAAATTGAAGATTGGTAATGCGTTCTGCACTCTCACTAGGTCGCCATACAGGAGGCATAGACACTAAACTGACGTTTCGCGTTTCTCCCATTGGTCTACGCATTTTCAATTCAAAATCAAGATTGATTTTTTTGCTGGCATGAGAGGTAAAAACCGCATCACCATAATTAGGAATCGGATGAACCAAACGACATTCTAAGGGGGTATTAGTAACCATTTGCCAAGTCGATTGTTGTGGTGTGGCCACATACTGCTTACTCATCGCAGAAACAGTAAACGAAACTATCGTTCCTATCATGCAAAAGCTGGTCATAACCCATTTATTCATAACGTATTCTCTTACCACTTCTCGACAACAGGGGCGACGTTTTGCCGCTTATCGAATAAAATCATCGTCTCTTATCTATCTGGCAAACATGATGCAAAAAACTCGCCATGTTTCCCAACATCCCTGCGCTATTTCGAATCATGAGTCTACCCTTGCTGATTCAAGAACGATACTGTAATTTTTCCAAACCCTATGATTCATCCCTCTCAATAACATTTATTGAAGGTAAGCAAAAACTATTACAGGGAAATCCCAGAGATTCGGTTTTGCTTAACTACAGAATCTGTAATAATGCCCTCATGTTTAGATAAGTTAGGCTCACATGACGGTTATTAATGAAGCACTCACGCTAAAAAAACGCTTTAGGGGCTATTTCCCGGTAGTTATTGACGTAGAAACCGCAGGTTTTAACCCATTAACGGATGCCTTACTGGAAATTTGCGCCATTACCTTAACGATGGACGAACAAGGCAATTTGCATCCAGCCTCGACGATTCATTTCCATATCGAACCTTTTGAAGGTGCCAATATAGAAAAGGCGGCGTTAGAATTTACGGGGATTTATGACCCATTTAGCCCATTGCGTGGGGCAGTAAGTGAAGAGTACGCCTTAAAAGAGATATATAAACAGGTTAGAAAAGAACAAAAAGCCGCGGATTGCAGCCGAGCAATTATTGTCGCGCATAATGCAGCCTTTGACCATGGATTTGTCATGGCAGCCAATGAGCGCTGCAAACTGAAGCGAGTCCCTTTTCATCCCTTTGCAACGTTTGATACTGCGGCGCTAAGTGGTTTGGCCTATGGGCAGACCGTTTTAGCAAAAGCGTGTAAAGCCGCGGGGATGGAATTTGATAATAAAGAGGCACACTCTGCCCTTTATGATACCCAGCAAACCGCAGAATTATTCTGTGGGATTGTCAATAAATGGAAAGCGCTCGGAGGCTGGCCACTCGTTGAACAGGCCACAACTACCGATGAATAATAAATAAATGGAATGAATTGAGAAGTCTATGAATCCTGTCGTTATCTCTGTTTGCGTCATGCTAATTTTAGCCCTGATGCGCATT
>JTFO01001105.1_pt1 | contig 15387 bp, 14 predicted proteins | sample 235411 | NCBI WGS metagenome assembly JTFO01 (sample SAMN03067590, study PRJNA260953) | activated sludge metagenome | biome: Sludge; feature: Wastewater; isolation source: CETP activated sludge from laboratory augmented bioreactor treating... | place: India:Gujarat | collected 2013-04
TAATGTAGGTGAGAAGAAAAACGATGATGCTTTAGCACAAAAGTTAGCCGCTTTGTGCGATGTCTTTGTGATGGATGCATTTGGTACCGCGCACCGTGCTCAAGCATCTACTCACGGTGTTGCTAAATACGCTGATGTGGCTTGCGCCGGACCGTTACTTGCAGCCGAATTAGATGCGCTAGGTAAAGCATTAGCAAATCCTGCGCGGCCGTTAGTGGCTATTGTTGGTGGCTCGAAGGTTTCGACCAAGTTGACGGTATTAGAATCGTTATCTACGGTAGTAGATCAATTGATTGTCGGTGGTGGTATTGCCAATACCTTTATTGCCGCAGCCGGACACGGGGTTGGCAAATCTCTGTATGAAGCCGATTTACAAGCAGAAGCTAGTCGCTTAGTAGCTGCGGCACAAGCCAAAGGCGGTGATATTCCACTTCCTTCAGATGTGGTTACCGGTAAAGAATTTAGTGCCACTGCAACAGCAGAAACCAAGCCGGTAACAGCTATTGCAGCGGACGACATGGTGTTTGATATTGGTCCGGATACCGCTCAAGCTTTTGCCAAGATGTTAGAACAGGCTGGTACCATTGTTTGGAATGGCCCCGTTGGCGTATTTGAGTTCGACCAGTTTGGTGAAGGTACGCGAGTTTTAGCTGAAGCTATTGCTAACAGTAAGGCATTTTCGATTGCTGGCGGTGGTGATACTCTAGCTGCCATTGATAAATACGGAATTGCCGACAAAATCAGCTATATTTCTACGGGTGGCGGCGCATTTTTAGAATTTTTAGAAGGTAAAGAACTGCCGGCTGTGGCGATTTTGGAAGAACGCGCACAACACGGCTAAGCAGCTATCTATAAGCCAAATTACACAAAAATATTAGGAGAGATATTACATGGCTTTGATTTCATTACGTCAGTTGCTCGACCATGCAGCTGAGCAAGGCTACGGGGTACCGGCCTTTAACGTCAACAACTTAGAACAAATGCGGGCCATTATGATGGCAGCTGATGCTACCGATAGCCCGGTAATTGTACAAGCGTCTGCCGGTGCTCGCAGCTACGCTGGTGCACCTTTTTTGCGTCACTTGATTTTAGCCGCAATTGAAGAATGGCCACATATTCCTGTTGTTATGCACCAAGATCACGGCACCTCACCGGCGGTTTGTCAGCGTTCGATTCAATTGGGGTTTAGCTCAGTAATGATGGATGGCTCATTGCGCGAAGACGGTAAGACTCCGGCGGATTACGACTATAACGTACAAGTTACTCAGCAAACGGTAGCTATGGCGCATGCCTGTGGCGTATCGGTTGAAGGTGAGTTGGGTGTATTGGGTAGTTTAGAAACCGGTGAAGCTGGTGAAGAAGATGGCGTAGGTGCTGAAGGCAAGCTCACACACGACCAGCTGTTAACGGACCCAGAAGAAGCAGCACAGTTCGTTCGTGCCACTAATGTAGATGCGTTAGCTATTGCTTGTGGTACGTCGCACGGTGCCTATAAGTTTTCACGCCCACCAACCGGTGATATTTTAGCGATTGATCGAATTAAAGAAATCCACAAACGGATTCCAAATACCCACTTGGTCATGCACGGTTCGTCGTCAGTACCGCAAGAATGGTTAAAAGTTATCAATGAATTTGGTGGTGAAATCCCAGAAACTTATGGGGTTCCGGTTGAGCAAATCGTTGAAGGTATCAAACACGGCGTACGTAAAGTAAATATTGATACCGATTTACGTTTGGCATCAACGGGTGCTATCCGTCGCCACTTGGCACAGAACACCAGCAATTTTGACCCACGTAAATATTTAAAAGCTTCGACCGATGCTATGTACGAGATTTGTAAAGCTCGCTATGAAGCCTTTGGTTGTGCCGGTCAAGCAAGCAAAATCAAGGTTATTTCGCTAGAAGATATGTTCGGGCGCTACGAACGGGGCGAATTAGACGCTAAAGTAAATTAATCCAGGGTTTAGAATGCCATATCAAGAGGTTATACTAAGGGTATGGCTTTTTTTAGGATTGAAGTACTACCAAAAGGGGAAAATATGCGCTTAACTCAAGCTACTATTGCGATAATTAGTTTATTTGCCGTTGCTGGAACTGCACAGGCAAGTATTTTTATGTACGATGATGCCAGTGATTTAGATACCACGGCAAAAAAAGAGTGGGATGCAAGTGCTGAGTTAGGTCTGTTATTCACCTCTGGTAACACCGAAACTGAAACACTAAAGGCTAAATTGAATTTAGCCCGCGATTTTGAGAACTGGCGTCATAAAGGCGTGATTGATTATTATCGCTCGGAGCAAGTTGATCAAAATACTGGCGATACCATCACGACGGGTGATAAAACCTTTTTGTCCGGCCAAAGTAACTATAAATTTAGTCCTGAAAGCCGTTCTTCGTTATTTGTGTTCGGCTCTTACGAAGAAGACAAGTTCAGTGGTTATGAATACCAAGGCACGTTAGCTATTGGTTACGGTGCTCGTTATCGTTACAACGAAAAAATTTATGCCGACTACGAGGTAGGTCCTGGTTACTCGATGAGCAAGCCTATTGTTGGCGGCTTACCACAAGAACAAGAAACCAGCGCAATTTTGCGTTTGGCTGGTAACTTGGTGTGGGATGTGAGCAAAAACTCTAAATTCAATGCATTGGCTTCTACGGAAGTGGGTTCTGATAATACTAAAACCCGTGCCGAGGCTTCTATTTCTGCCAATATTAATAGCTCGTTGGCACTGAAGCTTTCTATCGCAGGTACTCATAACTCATTTTTAGAAGACTCTACGAAAGAAAAATTAGATACCGAAACCGCTGTTACTTTGGTTTATACCTTCTAACTTAGTTGTACTAAGTGATTATAATGGCGTGAATAAGACTGGGCCTTGATTAACTATCATCGCCCAGTCTTTTTTTGAGGTGAACCGGCTCTCGCGCTTTTCTTATTTTAAGGTTAAGTAGCTCCACCACCAAACTGAATGCCATAGCAAAGTAAACATAGCCTTTAGGAACATGAAAGCCGAGTCCTTCCCCCATGAGCGTGAAGCCAATTAAGATCAGGAAGCTTAGTGCTAACATTTTTATGGTTGGATGATTATCCACAAAATCACCGATAGCTTTGGCGGCCACCATCATTACTAACACCGCAATAATAATAGCAATAATCATCACGGTCACGTAATCAACTAAACCGACCGCAGTAATGACTGAATCAAGTGAAAAAACGATATCAATCAGTGCAATTTGCACAATAATGGCACTGAAAGTAGCAGCTTTCGGAGTTTTTGTTTGATCGTGAGTGCCTTCTAGCGAGTGATGTATCTCAAGGGTACTTTTGGCTAATAAAAATAGGCCGCCACCAAACAAAATAAGATCTCTTCCTGAAAAACTTTGCCCGATGAGGCTGAACAGAGGTTCAGTTAACCCCATCACCCATACAATAGCTAGGAGCAAGGCAATACGCATGCCCATGGCCAGCATAAGTCCTAATTGCCTCGCGCGTTGTCGCTGCGCTGGCGGCAATCGACCGACCAAAATTGAAATAAAAATGATGTTATCTATGCCCAGAACTATCTCTAAAGCTGTGAGCGTGATTAGGGCGAGCCATGCCTCAGGTAGTAAAATTCATTCGAACATGATGAATTCTCTTTGTTGATTTGTTTTTAAATTACCATAAATCGGTTACTCTTTAAGCACAACTTTAATTTTTGCTTTGCGTGTACGAATAATCTTCGTTAGTATTCGCGCACCTCAAAGAGGTTGTATAAAACGTTTATTTCAGCAGCAACAAAGGCGAACTTTTATGTCTGCAAATTCGTTTCTTGGTATGTTTGCCAAGTCTCCGATCAAACCTATGATCGATCATATTGAGCAAGTGCACGATTGTGCCATGACGCTTAAACCCTTCTTTCAAGCCGTGTACTCAGGAAACTGGGACGAAGCAGAAATTCATCGCAAAGAAATCGTCAAAAAAGAGAAAGCAGCTGACGATATGAAGCGTGATATTCGCTTAAACCTTCCTAGCGGTTTGTTTATGCCGGTGGAACGTACCGATTTACTTGAGTTGGTATCGCAACAAGACCGCATTGCTAATAAAGCAAAAGATATCTCAGGCCTTATGACCGGCCGTGAAATGCAAATCCCTGCAGCTATGATAGAAGGCTTTGATGCTTATTTATCACGTTGTCTAGATGCTACCGATAAAGCAAAAGAAACCATTGGTGAATTTGACGATTTATTAGAAGTAGGCTTTAAAGGTCGTGAACGTCAAATCGTCGATAAAATGATTTCTGAGCTTGATGAAATTGAACAAGATACGGATGCCCTACAGGTGAAGTTACGTCGTCAATTGCGTGCTCTCGAAAATGAAATGAGCCCGTTAGATGCAATGTTCTTGTATCAAATTTTGGATTGGGTCGGTGACCTTGCAGATCTTGCTGAGCGCGTGGGTGCTCGCTTTGAATTGATGCTAGCCCGCGTCTAAGCCGGAGAATAATCAATGGATATTTTAACAACGTATAGCACGACGTTGATCTTGCTCGCCGCCGGTTTCGGCTTTTTTATGGCGTGGGGGATTGGTGCCAACGATGTCGCAAATGCGATGGGTACCTCGGTAGGTTCTAAAGCTTTAACCATCAAGCAAGCCATCATTGTAGCTATGATTTTTGAATTTGCTGGGGCTTACTTAGCTGGTGGTGAGGTTACCTCAACCATTCGTAAAGGTATTATCGACTCCGGTTATTTTGTCGATACACCAGAACTTTTGGTGTTTGGTATGATCGGCTCTTTGCTGGCAGCGGGAACCTGGCTACTTATCGCCTCTTGGGCCGGTTGGCCTGTATCAACCACTCATTCTATTATTGGCGCTATTGTTGGCTTCGCCGCAGTAGGTGTTGGCGTAGATTCAGTCTCTTGGGGCTCGGTGGTTGGTATTATTGGTAGTTGGGTTATTACCCCGATGATTGCCGGTTTAATTGCATACTTTGTATTCTTGAGTGCGCAAAAGCTTATCTTTGACCAAGAAAATCCGTTAGCTATGGCAAAACGCTATGTGCCTTTCTATATGGCTCTCACCGGTTTTATGATTTCGTTGGTGACCATCAAAAAAGGCTTAAAGCACGTTGGTATCGAAATGACCAGTACCGAAGGCTACTTAACGGCAATAGCCGTGGCAGTGGTGGTTGGGGTGCTAGGTAAAGTTGCCATTAGCCGCTTGAAATTTGATCCTGCTGCAGACAGGAATATGCATTACACCAACGTTGAGAAAGTCTTTGCGTTGTTAATGGTTGTTACTGCCTGTGCTATGGCCTTTGCCCACGGCTCAAACGATGTAGCCAATGCTATTGGTCCTGTTGCTGCAGTAGTAAGTATTGTTTCTAGTGGTGGCGAGATCTCCTCAAAAGCTGCATTAGCTTGGTGGGTGCTGCCGGTAGGTGCTGTAGGTATCGTGCTAGGCTTGGCCATGCTGGGGCGCCGTGTTATTGCGACTATTGGTAAAGGGATCACCCATTTAACCCCAAGTCGTGGCTTTGCGGCTGAGTTAGCTGCAGCTACCACCGTGGTCATCGCATCGGGTACTGGCTTACCTATTTCTACTACGCAAACTTTAGTTGGCGCAGTATTAGGGGTAGGCATGGCGCGTGGTATTGCGGCACTTAATTTAGGTGTGGTGCGCAATATCGTGGTGTCATGGGTAGTGACGCTACCTGCTGGTGCTATTATGTCGATTATTTTCTTCTATATTATTAAAGCTGCATTCGGCGCTTAATACTATTTTGAAAATAAACTGATAATCAGGTGATCTAATTGAATTGCCGTGAGCGTAATTAAAGCAACCGGTCTTGTATCGGTTGTCATCTCGTTTTAGCGCATCCTTAGTGATGCGCTTTTTTTTTGCCCTGTTTGCAATGGCTAATAGTATGTCGTTCAGCCAAGGTTTGTGCGCGCTAAGTACCCGCCCGAGTTTTTTTTCTGCGATAAAAACGGTAAAGTACGCGCAATCTTAAACCGCCGTTCTTGATTGACGACGTATCGCCAAGGGTTTGGCCTAACTTAAATAAGTAACAGCTATGAATGTAAAAGATTTTGCCTTTGAATTACCCGATGAGCTAATCGCACGCTATCCACAACCCGAACGCAGTGCCAGCCGTTTGTTATGTTTAGATGGTCCTACGGGGCAAGTGCAGCACCAGCAGTTCAAGCAGATTGTAGAGCAACTGCAAGCCGGAGATTTACTGGTTTTCAATGATACTCGAGTTATTCCGGCACGGTTACTGGGCGAAAAAGTTTCGGGTGGCAAAGTGGAAGTCTTGGTTGAGCGCATTATCGATGAGCATCGAGCCTGGGTGCATTTGCGAAGTAATAGGTCACCGAAAGCGGGCGCACGAATGATTTTAGAAGGTGCGGTAGAAGTAGAAATGCTAGGGCGCAATGATGCCTTATTTGAATTGTACTTTCATACCGAGCAGCCGTTGTTAGAAGTGCTTGAGCAGTTCGGTCATATGCCCTTGCCACCTTATATTGATCGGCCTGACGAAGCGAGTGATAAAGAGCGCTATCAAACGGTCTACAATAAAAAGCCAGGAGCGGTGGCGGCGCCTACGGCTGGCTTACATTTTGATGAGACCATATTGCAGCAACTACGTGCTAAGGGCGTCGAGTTTGCTTATGTGACTTTGCACGTTGGGGCCGGAACTTTTCAGCCAGTACGAGTAGACAATATCACTGAACACCATATGCATAGTGAGTATGCCGAAGTGCCAGAGCAAACAGTGGCAGCGATTGCTGCTACCCGCGCTCGTGGTGGTCGAGTGATTGCCGTAGGTACCACCTCGGTACGGTCCTTAGAATCGGCAGCGCAAGCAGCTAAACAAGCGGGTACAGAGTTAGCGCCATTTTTTGCGGATACCGATATTTTTATCTATCCAGGTTATGAATTCCAACTAGTAGACGCCATGATTACGAATTTCCATTTACCGGAATCGACCTTGATCATGTTGGTTTCGGCGTTTGCTGGGCAAGCTCAGGTGATGGCCGCTTACGCCGCAGCAGTAGCGGAAAAATATCGCTTCTTTAGCTACGGTGATGCAATGTTTGTGACCCGTCGCACCAGCTAAGGTATACTAAGCGCCTCGGACTGTTTTTCCGTGAACTACATAGATAGCGGTGATTAAATGAAATTTGAATTGTTAAAAACCTCGGGCAAAGCGCGTCGTGGGCGTATGGTGTTTGAACGTGGCGTGGTGGAAACCCCAGCTTTTATGCCAGTAGGTACTGCCGGTACCGTTAAAGGTATGACCCCAGAAGAAGTTAAAGCAACAGGGGCCCAAATCTGTTTGGGTAATACCTTTCACTTAATGTTAAGACCAGGTACCTCAATCATCAAACAGCATGGTGATTTGCACGATTTTATGAATTGGGACAAACCGATTCTGACCGATTCTGGCGGCTTTCAGGTATTTAGCTTAGGTGAATTGCGCAAAATTACTGAAGAAGGCGTTACCTTTCGTTCGCCCATTAACGGTGAGAAAATTTTGCTGACCCCAGAAAAATCGATGGAAGTACAGCGTGATCTAGGCTCGGATATTGTCATGATCTTTGACGAATGTACTCCGTACCCAGCTACTCAAGCCGAAGCCCGTTCTTCGATGGAGCTGTCATTGCGCTGGGCTGAGCGCTCAAAAGCTGCGCACGGTGATAATCCTTCGGCGTTATTTGGCATCATTCAAGGTGGTATGTACGAAGAGTTACGTACCATTTCACTTGAGGGGCTTACTGATATCGGTTTTGATGGCTATGCCATTGGCGGGCTATCGGTTGGTGAGCCGAAAGAAGATATGATGCGGGTGTTAGATTATATTACTCCTGCGATGCCGATTGATAAGCCTCGTTATTTGATGGGTGTTGGTAAGCCTGAAGATTTAGTTGAAGCTGTTCGTCGTGGTGTCGACATGTTTGATTGCGTGATGCCAACCCGTAACGCTCGTAACGGTCATTTATTTATCAGTACCGGAGTGGTAAAAATTCGTAACGCAGTGCATCGCACCGATACCGGGCCATTAGACCCTGAGTGCGATTGCTACACCTGTAAGAATTATTCTCGCGCCTACTTGCATCATTTGGATCGTTCTAATGAAATGCTAGGCGGTCGTTTGAATACCATTCACAACCTGCATTTTTATCAAAAAGTAATGCAGGATTTACGTGATGCTATAGAAGCCGATCGGCTAGAAGAACACGTCGCTGAATTTTATGCTAAGCGTGGTCTACCTGTCCCAGAGCTCAAGTAAGTTGGTTTTGTAACCGCTGCTTGTAAGCTAAAAGAAAGCCCCGCCAGTGTCACCACTGCGGGGCTTTTTAGTTGGCGCTTCGCGCATCAAGCACTAGATAGCGCGCGCAATATCTAAGATATAAGGCTTGATACCGGCAAAGAAGAATTCAACAGCAATCAGCATCACAATCAGGCCCATCAATCGCATCAAAATCTTACTGCCACTGCGTCCGAGTTTTGCCATAAATTGACGCCCACTAGCTAGAACGAAAGCAGTGAGAATACAAACTGCAACGATAGCAGCGAATAAGCTAATGGTGTTGCTAGTTGCGGGACTTTCCTGAATAAATAGAATCACCATGGTAATGGCGCCCGGGCCAGCAACCATGGGAATGCCGATTGGAGTTACCGCAACGTCAGAACCAAAATCAGCTTCGCTTTCACCATCAACGCGTTTAGGTACAGTGCGCCCACGCAACATTTCAAAGCCCATCACAAAGAATAAAATACCGCCGGCTACGCGCAATCCGTTAACAGATATATTAAAAAAGCTAAAAATAGCTTCGCCCACTAAGGCAAAAGTACAAAGTGCGATACAGGCTGTTATTGAGGCGCGCATGGCTACCCACCGAGCAGCCTTAGGTGTCATGGCTTCAGTTAAAGCAATATAAATGGGAATCGCCGCTATGGGATTGATCATGGTAAATAGCGAGGTAAACTGAAAGAGAAAGGTTTCTAGCATGGTGGCACTCCGGCAAATGGGTTGAGCTATTCTACCTGTTGCTCACAAAGTTAACAAAAAAATCATTCAATTCAGCAGGATTATCTTTGCTCCGACATTGTGTGTCGTAAGCTGATGGCATACTAACACGCAAGTCAGTTCTTTGGAGGTGGTAGGTTAAACTTCACCAGCTTTGTTCAGCCTTCGCTGATGAAACTACCACTTCCAATCCTCCCAAACGGTCAGCTGTGATTTAAATACCAGATAGGCTTTACATCGCGATCTTAACTCGCTACAATTCAGCACCAATTTTGATCATCGTGGTTATATTTTAACCAGTGCCGATAACCAACAACCGAATTTTCATTGAGGTGAGATTTTAATGCCAGTTGTTAAAGTAAAAGAAAACGAGCCGTTTGACGTAGCTTTACGTCGTTTTAAGCGCTCTTGCGAGAAAGCAGGTGTATTGTCTGAAGTACGTAGCCGTGAATTCTACGAGAAGCCTACTTCAGAGCGTAAGCGCAAGAAAGCCGCTGCGGTTAAGCGTCACGCGAAGAAATTATCTCGCGAGAACGCACGTCGTACTCGTCTGTACTAAGTAACTGGTACCGTAGCGGCGCAGCCGACGGCGGTGTCACTACAGCACAGACCTCAAAAGCCGGATTGAGTCTTCTCAGTTCGGTTTTTTTGTGGGCGTCATTCTCGAAGCTCTAACATCTAGATAAAGCGATTCAACCGTTACAACGAGTTAGTAGTTGGGGTACACTGACGCCATGATCTGAACTACCTCCACAGCAATGGTGTGCAGTACTTTTTACCTACTATGCTGTGCTTTAGGTGATGCCCAAATGGAACCTTTATGGCTGGTCTGATTCCCAAAAGCTTTATCCATGATCTATTGGATCGCGCTGATATTGTCGAGATTGTCGATAGCCGAGTGCCACTTAAGCGGGCTGGTAGAAATTACCAGGCCTGTTGTCCCTTTCATAGTGAAAAAAGCCCCAGTTTTACGGTGGCTCCAGACAAACAGTTCTATCACTGTTTTGGCTGTGGTGAACACGGTAATGCCATTGATTTTTTGATGAAATTTGATGGTCTCGAGTTTCCTGAAGCGGTTGAAGAATTAGCTGGAATCATGGGGGTTGAAGTGCCTCGCGAAACCAGCGCTAATCCACAAGCTGATGCCCGCCAACGAGCGCAAGCCGCTGATGATTATCAGCAAATGGAACAGGCGGCAAAGTATTTTGCGCATCAGTTACGTCATCATCCAAAGAGCAGCCAAGTTATCGACTACTTGAAAGGTCGTGGTTTAAGCGGTGCTGTGGTGAAAGACTTTCAGATCGGTTATGCCCCTGATGGCTGGGATGGACTACTACTCAGTTTGGCGAAAAATCACAAAGATCGTCAGCAGCTATTTGATCTTAAATTAGTGAATCGTAATGAAAACCAGCGCTACTACGACTTTTTTCGGGACCGCATTATGTTTCCGATCCGCGATCGTCGTGGTCGGGTGGTCGGTTTTGGTGGACGGATCATCACGGGTGACGGACCGAAATATTTGAACTCGCCAGAAACACGAATTTTTCATAAAGGACGCGAACTCTATGGCTTTTATGAAGCCAAAAAAGCGCACAAACAATTAGCTCAGGTGGTCATAGTTGAGGGTTATATGGATGTGGTTGCCTTGGCTCAAGCCGGAATCACTTACGCGGTAGCATCCCTCGGTACGGCCACAACAGCAGACCAGTTACAGCTGTTATTTCGTGCCACCACCCAAGTCACCTGTTGTTATGACGGTGATAGAGCTGGCCGAGATGCTGCTTGGCGGGCACTAGAAAATGCACTGCCATTATTAAACGATGGCTTAGCGCTAAACTTTTTGTTTTTACCCGATGGTGAAGACCCCGACACTATTGTACGTAAAGAGGGAGCGGAGGCATTTAGCACACGCTTGCAACAAGCACAGAGCTTCATAGACTATTTTTTTAGTCACCTCACAGAAACTATTGATGTGAGTAGTGATGCCGGCAAATCAATGCTATTGAAGCAAGCAACACCGTTGATAGAAAGAGTAGCAAGTGAATTTTATCGGGAAGAATTACTTAATCGATTGGCACGTTTGTTACGCCGCGAAACCTCGCAGCTTAAACAACAAATAAAAGCACCTACCAGCCAACACCGCCGCCCCGAGCAGCTTAAAATGACGCCTATGCGGCGCGCTATCGGGTTATTGGTACAGCACCCGCAGTTAGGGCGAGAGATTCCTTTGCATAAAGAGCTGATTGAATTAAAGCAACCAGGTATTGAATTGTTATTAGCCCTGCATGAACAGACACAGCAGCAACAGTTAACTACTGCGCAGTTACTCGAGTTGTGGCGCGATAAGCCCGAAGAAAAAGCATTGCGACAATTAGCAAGTTGGGAACATCACCTAGATGAAGAGCACGTTGCGCAAGAATTCTTTGATACCTTTCTCTATTTTATTGATCAATATATGGAACAGCGTGCTAGTGAGTTACTGGCCAAAGAGCAACAAGCACCGCTAAGCAAAGAAGAAAAGCAAGAGTACATGGTGTTATTACAATACCGTTCGGATCGTGGAAAACGCTAATAAGTGGTGAAACAGCCTATTCCACGATTCATGGTTTTAAATAAAAGCAATAAAAACAATATGTTACTAGAGTTGGCACAAGCTTTGCTTTAGTTATCAAGTCAGTTTGACTTACTCACTTTATTAATAAAAAACAGATTACTAGGAGATGTTATGAGATCTTTTGTGGCACCTAAGCAGGTCGTTGCTTTGATGACTGTCGCGGCACTAAGCCTTGGTTTAAGTGGTTGTATTATCGTAACTGAAACCGAGCACCGGCAAAGCTCATCTGAAGTTGCAGATAAAGAGCAACGCAATCGCCAGATTATTGCTTCATTGCAAGAAAGTACCAGCGTGGCTACCGTAGAAGCTGAGCTAGGTGTACCGGAATTTTCAGATCTAGTGACTCGTGATGGTAAGCGCTATCGAGTCCTTTACTATCGTACTCAACGGGTTCATGCCGATGGTAATACCACCCGCGATGAGTGTACTCCGCTGGTATTTAAAGATGGCCAGTTAATAGGCACAGGGGAACTCGCTGTCGCACAAATCCCCACAAAGAACTGATTAATTTCTGGCTCAAAACGACAGTATCTGCTACAATTTCCGGTCTTGAATTTTACACCTCACGCACTTATTTAATTAAGGTAGTGGTCATACATTAATTAAGTCGCCGAAGTGAAGACCGGTTACTTTTCTATTTAATAACAGGTGGTAGATCTGTATGCAGCAGAGTCGTCAATCACAACTCAGACTTCTTATTGCCAAAGGCAAAGAGCAAGGGTATCTCACTTTTTCAGAAGTGAATGATCACCTTCCTTCTGAGATCGTTGATTCGGATCAAATCGAAGACATCATCGGCATGATCAATGATATGGGTATTCAGGTGTTCGAAAGTGCCCCTGATGCCGATGAATTGATGATGAGCGAAGATACCGCCGACGAAGATGCGGCAGAGGCTGCTGCGCAAGCTTTAGCAAGCGTTGACGGCGAGCTTGGTCGCACCACTGACCCCGTACGTATGTACATGCGTGAGATGGGCACCGTTGAGCTGTTAACTCGTGAAGGCGAGATTGACATTGCTAAGCGTATTGAAGATGGGATTAACCAAGTTCAGTGCTCAGTAGCAGAATATCCTGAAGCCATCAACTTCTTGCTAGAGCAATGGGATTCGTGTGAAGCGGAAGAAATGCGCTTAACCGATATTATCTCTGGTTTTATCGACCCTAACGAAGTGGATGCAGCGCCGGTTAGTGCTACTCACATCGGCTCAGAATTAAGCGAAGACGAGCTTGAAGACGATGATGATGATGCCGATGAAGACGACGATAGCGATGACGATAGCTCTGATAGCGGTATAGATCCTGAGTTTGCTCGTCAAAAGTTTGCCGAATTACGTGAACAGTACGAAAAAACTCGTACTGCTATCAGCAAGCATGGTCGTGAGCACGCCAAGGCCCGCACTGAAATTGAAGCCTTAAGTGAATTGTTTAAGCAGTTCCGCTTAGTGCCTAAGCAGTTTGATCGCTTAGTTAAAGACATGCGTGACATGATGCATCGAGTGCGAGTGCAAGAGCGCTTGATCATGAAGATGTGTGTAGAGCAAGCGGCTATGCCAAAACGCTCATTCATGAAGGTTTTTGCCGGTAACGAAAATAGTACCAGCTGGTTAACAGCAGCGATTGCAGAAGGTGAGGCCTATTCGGCCGTCTTACAAGAGCTACAACCAGAGGTAGAACGTTGTATTCATAAGTTAGCCGAAGTTGAAGTTGAAACTGGGTTAACTATTGCCAAAGTAAAAGATATTAATCGTCGCATGTCGATTGGCGAAGCCAAAGCGCGTCGTGCTAAAAAGGAAATGGTTGAAGCTAACTTACGTTTGGTTATTTCCATCGCGAAAAAATACACCAACCGTGGTTTGCAGTTCCTTGATCTCATTCAGGAAGGGAACATCGGTTTGATGAAGGCCGTTGACAAGTTTGAATATCGCCGTGGTTATAAGTTCTCAACTTACGCTACATGGTGGATTCGTCAGGCGATTACTCGTTCAATTGCTGACCAAGCCCGTACCATCCGTATTCCTGTGCATATGATTGAGACTATCAATAAACTCAATCGTATTTCACGTCAAATGTTGCAAGAGATGGGGCGTGAGCCAAGTCCGGAAGAGCTTGCCGAACGTATGGTGATGCCTGAGGATAAGATTCGCAAAGTTCTGAAAATTGCGAAAGAGCCGATCTCAATGGAAACTCCTATCGGTGATGATGAAGATTCACATTTAGGTGATTTCATCGAGGATACTACCCTTGATTTACCAGTGGACTCGGCTACTTCGGAAAGCTTACGTAATGCCGTTCGCGAGGTGCTAGGTGGTTTAACTCAGCGCGAAGCGAAAGTTCTACGGATGCGTTTTGGGATTGATATGAATACCGATCATACCTTGGAAGAGGTAGGTAAGCAGTTTGACGTAACTCGTGAGAGGATTCGTCAAATAGAAGCTAAGGCGCTTCGTAAATTGCGTCATCCAAGTCGTTCAGAACAGTTGAAATCCTTCTTGGACGAATAACACGGAACGACTGAGATTTGTATCGGTCATAAGAAGCTCTAGAGCTAGCTCTAGGGCTTTTTTTATTTTTGCGGCTAAATTTGCTAAAATAGCGGCAACTTCGCTGAAAAGGATGAATCATGATCGATATAGATCAGAGTAAAACCGTAACCCAGCAACCAGGACGCATTGTTGATGCGCACTTTCATATCTACAATGACGCATTTCCTTTAATCGAGAATCAAGGTTTTTTGCCATCGCAGTTTTTGATTGAAGACTACCTGCATCGTACTAAGCATTTTAACATCGTAGGTGGGGTGATTGTCTCTGGCTCGGTGCAAGGTTTTGACCAGAGTTACTTGAAGGCCGCTTTAGCAGCCATGGGACCGAATTTTGTGGGTATCACTAATTTACCGAGTTCAGTCTCCGATGCCGAAATTTTGAAACTGCGTGAGCATCGTATTCGCGGTATCCGTGTTAATTTAAAACGTGGCGTGGTCAGTGGTTTAGATAATCTAGTAGATTTTGGTAAGAGGATATGGGATCTCGCTGGCTGGCATCTTGAAATGTATGTTGATAGCCGCGAACTCGATGAAGTGGTGCCGAAATTGATCAAATTGCCGAAGGCCTCGATAGACCATTTAGGTATGGCTCGGTCAGGTTTGTCGCAAGTGCAAAAGCTCGCCGAGCATGGGGTTAAGATTAAAGCGAGTGGTTTTGGTCGCACTGAAGTAGACGTAGCCAAAGCTGTTAAGGCTATTTATAGCGTTAATCCAGACAGTTTAATGTTTGGTACAGATTTGCCTTCAACCCGAGCAGAACGGCCATTTAACGTGCGCGATATTGAGACTGTGTGTGAAGCCCTAGGCGATACGAAAGCTATCGACAAAGTCTTTGCTCAAAACGCAGCTGATTTCTACCATTTAACCTTATAAAAAACTCGGCAAGGGTCATGACAAGCGGGTCGAAATTTCATATACTTGCGCCCGCTTTGTTAATCGCATAGGTTAACAACCATGTCTCGTATGGCCCCTTAGCTCAGTGGTTAGAGCAGCCGACTCATAATCGGTTGGTCCCCAGTTCAAATCTGGGAGGGGCCACCATTTTTAAAGCCTTTATGGCTGATGTTATCCGCGTACTTCAAATGCCCAGACTACTTTACAATAAGGATACAGCTTAGTGCTCGCACAAGCAGAGGCAGTCATCAAAATTAAAATTGACGCAAAAAGACCTTTCATAACTTTACCTCTCATCCTTTTTCCAGTTCACAT
>JTFO01004833.1_pt1 | contig 15236 bp, 19 predicted proteins | sample 235411 | NCBI WGS metagenome assembly JTFO01 (sample SAMN03067590, study PRJNA260953) | activated sludge metagenome | biome: Sludge; feature: Wastewater; isolation source: CETP activated sludge from laboratory augmented bioreactor treating... | place: India:Gujarat | collected 2013-04
TGATGAAAAATATGTTATAATTAAACCATATTGTTGATTTGGATTACTAATCAACTACTTAATAAATGAAATAGTTATATTGAATGAATTAAACATGAGTTAACTCATGAATAACTTCGGGTTTAGAAGTTATTTGTGAGTTACGAAATGTTTAGTACCTAATGTACTTGAAGCAGTTTACTGCTGAAAGACATTAGTGTACAAATATACTTTTCAAATAGTTTTTTAAAAATAATTTTTATTAAACAATTGTTTACTTATAACTGAGTTATCGAAGAGCTGATAGAAGTAATTAGTCATACTGACTAATTCATAATTTCTTAGCAATTCTCTTTTTCTTCGAAAAAGAAAGAACCTTCGGTTCTAGTCCTTGCGGACTTACTTCGCTTCTCTACGTAATCCTCAATGACTCGTCATTTCTTCGTTTCTCTCAGAAATATCTTCTTCACTTCGTTCATCAGATATTTGCTTCGATAAACTCAAAATGAATTTTTATTTTTCCTTTTTTCTGATTCCTTGATTATCTCTTTCAGAGATATCTTTCAATTATCTTTTCTTTCAGAAAAGAAGATTCTTTCTCTTCGTTCAAGAATCAGGTACTACGTCATTCACTTCGTTCATTCCTCAGTACCTTCTTTGTTTCTTCGCTTTGCTCAGAAATTTCTTCTTCACTTCGTTCATCGGAAATTATCTTCACAACAGCTTGAACCAAAGTCTTTAATTAGTTGTTTTCTTAATTAATTGATTCATTGGTCAATAGGTCTATGGATTAATTATTTCTCTATCAAGAGATATTAATAAGCAAGTCCGAACCGAATCACATACAGATGTATAGTAAGGAATGGCATTTAAACGGCACCACAGCCCTTCTGCTGCATTTAAAAGGGAATCTGATATGGTAGTGGTATGTCTTTTACAAATAACTCCTCAAAACGCCTCTAATGGCTTCCCCGTGATTATATGTCATTCACACCGATAATTAACCGAGAATACTATCAATCAGAAATGCCGTTTAAACGCAATTACAGCCCTTCTGACGCACTCAAACAAAATTTTGATATCCAGACATACCCAAGTATAATTATGAGTAATAATGTCATTATATTAAATACATAAAATAATGTTTACAAAGGTTGTATATGAAAGTATTCAAAATCCCAAAGAAATCCGAAAGGAGTTCTTTAACTAAAAAGGAGTATCCGCTTTATTCAAATAAATTCAATTACACTTGCGAATGCAATGAGAAAATTTCTATCGATCAAGATCAGGTTGTTTTTAAATCAATCGAGTTTTATTGTAAAAAATGCGGTAAGCATCACAAAGTAGATAATCCATTGTTTTTCTCAAACAAAGAAGAAAAATAATATTGCAGATACCATCTCAGTCCTCTATAATGAATGTTACATTTCAATAGAGGACTTTTTATATGCTAATCGAAAAACAAGTAGAAATTAAATTAGTTAACAACAATACTGTATTTCCCGAATACCAAACAGAAGGCGCAGCCGCATTTGACCTGATAGCTAACATTACAGGGCCAGTAGTTATTATTCCAAACGAAGTTGTTAAAATTGGAACTGGTGTTGCAATTCATATCAATGATCCGTCATTGGTCGGTATGGTATATCCTCGTTCGGGCCTTTCAACAAAACACGGAATTGTTCTTGCTAATGGAACAGGTGTGATTGATTCTGATTACCAAGGAGAAATTATTGTGGCATTAGTAAATACTGGACAACAACCATTTACGATTGAGCCACAAATGCGAATTGCCCAATACATGTTGACCCCAGTATATCGAGCAAAATTTGAAAAAGTTGAAAACTTTTCATCTTCATCCGACCGTGGTGAAAAAGGATTTGGTTCAACCGGAGCCTAGTAATGATTGATAATATGTTGGTAGTAGTTGAGACCATGACGAATGAACAACTACAGAATAGAATTGATGAATTGAACAAAAGATTAGTAATGGTTTACGAATCTGCCGGTATGGTTACTCAATTAGTTGAGCAATTGCAATACTGGTTGGAAGATGCAGAAATGGAAATGCAAAGACGATATGCTTTAAAAGAAATTGAACATCTTAAGTCATTACCTCAGTCAGTTGATACCGATGTAATAAAACCAAAAGAAAATAAAAAAGTTAGACCAACTAGAAAACTAGGAAGTCGATTAAAAAGAACAAGTAAACCCACAAGCGATGGGTAAAATAATAATAATGACAAAGCATAAAACAACTTTACAGTACGAATTCAAATCAGTACGATTATTGGATTCTTTTCTCTTACCAACTAATACCAATGTCTCAATTGATATTTTATCTGACATGTCAGATGAATCATTGGATATTGTTGAAATATTTGATTTGTGGTTTGAGGAAGTAATGGAAAATTCGGTAATGATTTCTTACTTCAATGATTATGGGAATTCATTGATTGATTTTAATAATCAAACTCCAAATAATATTTTATTTGGTTTTTGGGATACACCAATTGATACCGTAGTTGGAGTTTCTATATTCAATAAATTAAAATCTTTTTGTGATAACTCTATTGAAATTGAATTACTTACAATCGAATCTGATTTTGATAATTGTAAACATTATATTGACGGCAATATGGAAATCCCAAACATTATTGATCTTTTCGATGGGAAAATTTATCATGAAAAGGAATGGTGGCATCGCCCAGATGGGTCTACGTTTGATCTTATCATTGGTGATGATGACGAATTCATAGATGAACCTTTTATTGGATCATCTGTTATTAAACAACCATCCGTAAAAGTAATCAAGAGAAATTTTAAGAAAAAATGAAAATAAATGAAATTGGACAAGTCATCATTGACGAAGATGATCTAACCGAAATGCTTTATTCAAATAAAGATTATTCCGATGTTTGGTTTTCCGAGAATGATGAAAAAATTAAACTATTCAATGAAATGTGTGAACGATTTGATTCACCCGAAGATATGGTTTCTGTAATTGAACAAATTGATATAGATATCAATATCAATAAGTTTCATCGGGACAACCAAAACAACTGGGATATTCCAGATGAATATTTTGAATGTCCAATTGAAGATTTTCTTTATGAGAAATGCAGAAATGATACCGATAGAGAAAGAATTTCATTAGAAATTGAATTGTTTAATGAAAGAGAAATGCTACAAGTTTTATGCGTAATAAAATATATAATAGATACACTAAGAGAACATAACATTGTCTGGGGTGTTGGTCGAGGTAGTAGCGTAGCAAGTCTTGCTTTGTATTTTATTGGAGTACACTCAGTTGATCCGATTAAATATGAATTAGACATAACTGAATTTCTTAAATGAGGTAATTAAAATGAGTATTATTAAAACTGCAATGGGGAAATATGTCGATATTTCCGCTTATCAGGCGCAAATTGATAAGGCAATCGCTGTTGGGAATGCAAAGATGAATGGTCGCGGAGATGAATTAGGCCCAGGTGGTCAAGTCATTAAAAAGAAAGAACAAATCGTGGCTGATTATCATCAAAACAATTCTAATGCAGTTAAACGAGTATCACTAAAAGATACCGAACTAGATGTATTCTTGACACCGGCAGAGGCGGTTGAAAAATACACCCTTCCGGTTGAAAAGGAAGATAAGAAGAAGAAGTAAATTAAAAGGGATTCAATTGAATCCCTTTTTCATTTTGACAAGAGTTAATGATTGGCCTATAATAGTAACAAGATTAAGGAGAATAGCATGGCTATTAAAGACGCAATTAAGGGAACGATTAAACCCTGTAAAGGTAAAGTATTTGTTGAGCTATTGGAATCAGGTCAACGTAAAAGTAAAGGTGGAATTATTCTACGTGATGATAATGGTAAAGATCATGGAATTCGACCACGATGGGCAAAAGTATATGCAGTAGGTGAAGATGTTGATGATCTGTCAATTGGTGATTGGGTTCTGTTGGAACACGGTCGATGGACTTTTGGTATGGATATCGAAACCACTACCGGAGTTGATAAAGTATGGGTTATTGACTATCCAAGTGGAGTGATTGTAGTTTCGGATACACAACCTGACGATTACCTACCAAACGAATAAAATACAAATTAATAATAAGAATAAAAATATGACTCAATTATGGACTGAAAAGTATCGCCCTCAAAATATCAATGATTATGTGTGGCGTGATGAATCTCAAAAAGCGATGGCTGAAAAGTGGATTAAAGATGGTGTAATTCCATCAATTTTACTAACAGGCCACCAAGGTATTGGAAAAACAACGTTCGCCAGAATGATTCTTGAAGAGCTAAATGTTGATTCTGGTGATATTCTGGAGATTAATGCAAGTAAAGAGCGCAAAGTGGACGATATTCAATCTAAGATTCTAAGTTTTGTTTCTACTTTTCCGTTGGGAGATTTTAAGTATGTGATATTGGATGAATCTGATAGCATTTCCCCGTTGGCTCAAAAAATGCTACGTGCTGAAATCGAGAACTATTCTGATACTTGTCGATTTATTCTAACTGCTAACTACAAGAATAAAATTATTCCTGCATTGCAAAGTCGATGTATTACCATCAATATGGAATCATTGGACAAAGATCAGTTCATGGATCGCATTGTTAATATTGCCCTCAATGAAGGAATCGCCATTGAAACAGAAGAAGATGTTGAATTATTGAATCGATACATGGAATTGTCATATCCGGATATGCGTAAGTGCATCAACTTGATGCAACAAAATACATACAACAATAAACTTAACGACCCGCGAGAAGATGAAACAGGCGATAAAGATTACTTAGTTGATATGATTGGTATGTTTGCATCGGGTCAATACACCACCGCTCGTAAACTTTTAGTTGCGCAAGCTCGACCAGAAGAATACGAAGAAATCTTTCGTTGGTTCTATCAGCATCTAGAAATTTGGGGCGAAGAAGATAAACAAAATGAAGCTCTTCTAATCATCAGAAATGCACTTGTAAATCATGCATTGGTTGCTGATCCAGAGATTAACATGAGTGCTATGATTGTAGAACTCTGTTCCTTACTATAATACAATTCTAAATATATACATAACAACTTGGAGTTTGACAAATGGCACGACGCATTAATAGCCAGAAACCAAAAGATAACCACCGCCAAGATAAGGCAGAAGCGCCAAAATCTACTAAAGCACAGGGGTCGAAACCAAAAACAAATAATACCAGAATTGATATTATTCCACGTACCAAACCACAAGAAACACTAGTCAACAAACTTTATGATGACGAAGTTAATTATGTGTTAGCAACTGGTGCAGCAGGAACTGGTAAATCTCTACTTGCAACCTTGTATGCAATTAAAGAATTCAAAGCAGGGAAATACGAACGAATTGTTATTACTCGACCAGCGGTGAGTGTCGATGAAGAACATGGATTCTTGCCCGGTACGCTAATTGAAAAGTTGATGCCGTGGTGCCGTCCTATTATTGATGTTCTACGTGAATATTTTGAAATGTCAGAACTTCTTTATATGTTCGAAGAAGAAATTATTGAATTGGCACCACTTGCATATATGCGTGGTCGAAATCTCAAGAATAGTGTTATCATTTTTGACGAAGCACAAAACAGTTTGCCTTCACAGATGAAAATGATGCTAACTCGTTTAGCAGAAGGTTCTAAAATGATTATCACTGGTGACATTGAACAACATGACCGTGGATTTGAAGAAAATGGTCTAGCTGATTTTATTAGTCGCCTAGAAGAAAATCCAAGCAACCGTGTTGCTGTTGTTAACTTCAGTTCAAAAGATTCACAACGTCATCCTGCTATTTCTCAAATTCTAGATTTATATCAAGATGTGAAGTAAAAACAATGGGACTTATATAAGTCCCATTTTTGTTTCTGTGATAAATAACTGAAACAAATTAATTAAGAGAGAATAAAAATGAGCGATATTATTGATACTATTGAAAATACGCCACACCTTTTAGATATTCTTTTGGAAATAGAAGACTTACTTGATTCGCTTGACATGTATGTGTTTAAGAACTGGATAGAAGGAGAATTGATTGTTGGCCCAATCATTAAAAGATACTGGGTAGATGTTTCTTTCAAATATCCTTATGAAAAAATGCCCGATCCAGAAGGAGCCAAGCGATTGGTTAAAAGAGGAATTAAAGTAGAGTACATTAAAAAAGAACAAGAAATTTCTACACCATGTGATCGATCATTTGATTACAATCCATCTTCACCATCGTTTAACCGAGAGGAAGAAATAGCAAAATTGAAATTTGAAGAAGTGTGGATTATTAAATTAACAATTCCTAGAAAATTGGTTGCTGATATTAATGATGGAAGTACTGATTACTATGAAGATGATGTTGATATGGATGATGTTGAATCTGCTATCGACATGGGTGTTGATACCGAAACGGAGTACACATCATGATATTATTTGAAGGAATGAGAACCGGTGATTTGAAAGATATAATCACAAATAAAATAACTATTGATGAATATGAAAGTAAGATTGATGATTCCGCTGTTGTTATTACTTTCGAACTAACAGATCGATTTGCTGCAAACGACGCCAATCGTTTCATTCAGAAAAGTTATGTTGATATTCTTGATAGTGAAGTTTCTGCATCTCCAAATGCAGAGGGAAATTATATTGTATTTGTTGAATTACAAAATACACCAAAAGCAGCGAAAGCAATTGCTGAAATTTGTTATGAACTACAAAACATTGGTTCAATTGAAGAATGGGAAATTTCATTTAGAGGCGTTGATGGTATATTCATTACTCCAAATGAAGGAGTTGAAAGTGCTATCAAGAAACATTTAAAACCATTTGTGCATTCGGTTGATACGGAAATCGAAGTAACCGAGAACTACAAGGTTGAAATTGGTAAAAAATTAAAATATAACCTAGTTGATTCCGGTTCTTATCATTCAGTAATTAGTAGGAACAAACTACAAGAATCGGTTTTTGATCTAAGTCCAAAAGCCAGAATTGATTGTAATCGAATTACTTTTTATCTACACGAGTGTTTAGTTGAGTCTATTGATGGGTATATTATCATTTCAAAGGGCAATAAAACTCTTCTTTTGAAGTAACATAGAAAACAGGATTTTGCTTAAATACATTAAGAAACAAACTTAATGGGTGATAAAATGAGCGATATTCTTGATTATCTACTGAAAGTAATTAGTGGAGATGGTGGGACAGGAGCAGCGTTCTTATTAATAGCAATTGGAGCTTTAGTTTATGAAAGGCAAAGATTACTAAAAGTTATTGATGAAAAGGAAGCTAAAATTGATAAAATCATGGATGATTTTATTAAAGGCAATTTTACCTTAACCCAAGCACTGACAGAATTAAAAACTGTTTTAGCTGAAATAAGAGGTAGACTGAAATAAGGGGATTTTCATGTGGATATTTAAAAAGCAAAAAAGCAATAAGTCCGATGAAAAAATGAAGGAGTTTGAGAAAAGTAGAGATGCTTTGCTCGATGTTGCTATTTCAACATCAATGATTGCAAAGGAAGTAACTACCAGACTCAAAGACCAACTGGATGACACTATCGAACAGTTGGAAATAACTTCTAACCTATTATCGGATGCTTTAATCATATGCGATAGAGATGGAAATATTTCGTCCGCTAACAATGCCGCTGCCACAATGTTTGGTACAACTACAAACAAATTATTAAACACCTCAATTACATTATTATTCAGACACAACGACGCAATACAAGATTTTCCTGTATTGTTGAACTTATTCTATTCAAATATTACAAATTTAAAAGGCAAGAAATACAACAATGACACTTTCCATGTAGAATGCTCGGTTACTACCATGAAAAGACAAGATTGTTCTGTTATTAACATGATACTTATAAAAGACGTATCAACTAGGGTGGAAATACAAAAACAGCTTCATGTATATGATTCTCGATACAGAGAGGCATTTGATAATTTATATGATGCATTATTCATCGTTAAGAATTTCAATATAGTAGCAGCTAATAGACTGGCTTCTGACTTTACTGGAAAAACACAAGATGAATTAAACAACATACCAATATTGTCATTTTTTGGAGAAAACATGCATAATGAATTTTCCAAATATCATATAAAGTATATGAATAACTGCACTACCCCCCACACCATATTCACTAGAATGTTGGGGAAAGAAGTATTGGTACAAATAACTCCGATGAATTGGGAAGGAACTATTTCCACTCTTGTTGGAGTGAAAGATATTAGTGACATTAAAGAAAAGATGAAATAAAAATGGGACTTTTGAAGTCCCATTTTTATTACTTACTTAAAAGTTTGCAAATTATAGCTAATTCTTCTTCACTATGACTATAGTTGATGATTCTATAGTTGATGTTATCATTAATAAATTGATTAATCTCTTCTATGATTTCTGCATTTTCATCCGGAATATCAGTGACAAAACTCTTCAATTTATGAGTTGACAGAAAATTAATAACCGGTGTAGAGACACGCGATTTATAAGTTTCTTCATAAATTAACTTTTCATAATCTTTGATTTTTTGCCTCAATTCTTTCCATTCATTTGGAAAATTACCAATATCATATTGAGATTTACTCCAAGCAACTCTAATTGGAGAATAATCTAACAATCTAATAAATGATTTATCAAATGATGCCGGTAAATTCGGCAATTCATTTTCTTCCGCATACTCAATAGCAAGTTGAGTGATATCATCAATGAAATTACCATATGGAACCGCACCTAATCGCTTTGCTTTTTCCATATCACTTCGCTTGACACCAATGAAGTCGATATCATAACCCAAAATATCACAAATCTTAATCAGTTCTGATACTTTAATTTCATTCGAAACGTTCCTAACAATAGGAATAGCACAGTAACCAGTAAGGTCATTTACGATATCACCTTCTTTCCATTGATTACCGTAATTAGGAACCAATGTTAAGATTTCATTTCGTTTATTACCAGTTGGTTTTGATTTGACTGTTGGTGATACCTTTGTCATTTCACTGAATTTTAATTCTTCGAAACCAAACTTTTTCGCCAAATTTGCATAATCTCGATATTCACCAATAAACAAAGAAACGTATGATCTTCGGTATTCAATATCAAATTTAGTGTCTTCTGATCTAAAGAAAGAATTGAAACGTCTATTCTTCATCGTCTGGGTTAAATCAGTACAATCATCATAAACCAGAACAGGGATTTTCTTATCTTTGTGAGTTAAACCTTCTTTGCCTTCCACATGAGTATAGTTAAAATCATTGACCAACTCAGTTTTCATATTATTTTTTCGATATGAATGAAATGAATAATTATAACTTTCAAATGTCATTTTTGAAAATGGAACATAATCACAACTTTCAACTAGATTCTTAATATCGATAATAAGAGAACCACTGTGTAGAATCGAAATATTTTTATGTTCCGACATGACTTGATTGAAAAGACGATCTTTGAAAGCAGAACGAACATCATTAAAATCAATCGACTCAATAATTTCATTAGATTCGACAATATGTTGCTCGGTCATGTATGAAACAATATCATCTTTTACTTTCTCTAATTTATTGTTATTAATAAATTGTTCACGAGAAGATGGCGTATCAAGAGTTTTATTTCCTACTTCAAATAGAATAGAAACACCGGTAGGATCTTTTTTGTCATGGTAATAGATATTCAAACCTTGACGAATATAAATCCCTTCTTTCATGTGGTCGGAAAGAGATTTGAATACAACAACTTTCATATCACGAAAAGTGTCTTCGCGCAAAATTTCGCAATGACCATAATTAAAATCATCAATTTTGTTAATTAACTCTGAGTGATAATGTTGTGAGCAAAATTCAATTTCACGAACACCTTCGTGAAATTTCATAATATCATCTTTATCAACTTTAAATGATACATTCAGTCCATTATCTTCCGATGTTTCGTAAGATTTCAAAAGAATCATCTCTGGACATTTTGTTTCTTCGCAAATATATCCAACACAGATATTTTTAATTCCATCTTTAATGGATGAAACATAAAATTGATCAGTGTAAGTGAATGGTGATTTTGAACCAAGACCTTTCTCGCCAGTAGAATCAATATCACCTTCTTTAGAGGATTCAAAAAAAGTTGTATAGATACCATTGGTTCGAATTTCTCGTTCTTCGCCTTCCTCATTTACAAAAACTTCAACTTTACCAATCATTTGCTCAAGACTTAAACCAGTACCAAAATCACGAATCGAAAAGATTGGATTATCGTTAGTTGGTAAAGTAATAACAGCAGGGCGATTTACACCCGCTGCAACATGAGAGTCGTATGCATTTGCCCGAAGTTCTCGAATAACGGCAGTAATTGGTTGGTTGTATAAACCAGAAGTTAATGCACTGAATACTTTGCTAGTAATTTCACCAATTGAAAATTTAGTTTGGTTAATCATTTATAATAATCTCTAATAATTTGGAAGTTGGGTCTTTGATTGATTTTGGTTTCTTATCAATCCATTCTGGACACTCAGTTGTTCCTTTCTTGTGTAATTCTACATGTAACATTGACATTGGCCTTCCTTTATCAACTTTGAGAACAGTTTTGACAAAGCCAATGAGATCACCTGATTTTACTTGCATTCCATCGATAACACAAGGGGTAACTTCACCATACACAATTACTCCTGATTTGCCTTCCACTAGTATAGCATCCGTGTTTTCCCACCAAGGAAAACCAACTTGTTCCCCTGTGAATGGTATAACTTTAGTAACAACACCATCTTCCATTGCATAGACCTCTGTTCCATCTGGTGCATATAAATCAACACCTTCGTGTCTGTGGTGTTTTCTTTTCACACCAAATGCACCTACATGATTTCCAATAGGAATACCAGTATAACCTTCTTTCATGTCTTTAAAAGACATTGAATCATTGGTAGCTACTAATTTCAATGGTAATGGATTATGCCAAATAGTTTTCAAAAGAATGTCCTTTGTCCTTGGATTTGATATAGAGTAAATGTTCTATCTTTGTAATTAGCACCGGTATCGATGCTAATCGTATTACCGGCAACATTAACAGTATTTGTTACCGTATGGCCTACTACAACTTGATATACACCCGGAATTGGATCACTAATTCCGTTCTTCATACGACTGCGTTCATATGCGAATTTACCGAGAACAAAATTAAACATTAAATGAGACATTGATGAAAAATCTAATGATTTAAAATAATTCCAATCATCACCCGGTACTTCTGCGTGAACAATACCAATTAAACCGTTATCAGTTTCGACCTCGATACCATATGGTAGATTTTTGATTAGTTCTTTGACCTCTTGCGTTTCTTCATCGCTAAGGTCTAGCGCCCATTGACCACCCATTGCGATATATTGATCTTTTTTAAGAAAACCATCTTGATTATCCTCGAAAAAGAATTCATGATTTCCTTTTACTGAAAAGAACCAGTTCTCATTCAATAAACGAAGACACTGTAGTGATTTTGGGCCTCGATCAACGATATCGCCTGTTGTAAATAATCTATCTTTAACTGTGTCAAAATTGATATCAACAAGTTCTTTCATCAGCTTATCATAAGCACCATGAATATCACCAACTACAAAATCCCTACCTTGTTTATTTTTACTAAAAGTTTTAACAATCATAAATGTTCCTCGACCAAACCCTCAATATACAAGATTGCTCATTTTTGGTCAACTCTAATAAATAATTTAAACATTAAATGGAGATGTGATATGGGTAAAGCGTTGAATAACAGGAATTTCGGAGACAAGGATGGGTCTATAGTTGCTGAGTATAAAATAGGAGATACGTATCATAATGGATATGTTGTAAAACAATTGTCAACCAGAAGATATAGATTCAAATCATTAATGGATGATTCGATAATTGATTTGCCGTTGAATTATGACATGGAACCAACTGAAACCAGTGCTCGTATTTTAGGAGCTTATGCCCTTAACTCCGAAATTATGTCTCCGATATTAGCGCCGATTGAACAAATAAACTCAAAACAAATGTTAATTAACGGAAGATATGTAAGATGGACTAATAATATTACAGAATTCATCAATATGCAATTAAATGGTGAAGAAATTTATTACTTATATTCATCATTTTCGGATAAAAGATCTTTTGATGGTAATTATAACACTCTTCCTATGGTTGCTTCGCGTTTGGTGAATGATCTACCAGTTATGTTATTAAATGACAAATATAGCGCCAAGAATTTTTACACAACTTATGGACAACACACTGGTTTTGGTCTTTCTTTTAGATATAAAAATGTTGAAGAAATTCCATCAACAACGACGGGAAATATTTATGAATATTTCCATGAATCAGGCGACCAGTTAAAGTTATTTTATTCATATCATACCTTTGGTGGATCGTTGGTAAAAGATTTCTCTCCTTCAATTTCTTTTTCAAAATATAACGATGAAGGTGAATTTCTAAAATCTCTATCGTTTTCATTTTCTAATGGTAAATGGTTATCATACAATGGCAAAAGTATTTTACCAGTGGACGAAATTTCAATAGGTGAAAAACATAATCAAGGAATTTTTTCTTTAGATTCTAAATCACTAAAAGAATTATTCGACGAAGACGTTGATCATTTGACAGGTACATTTAAGGTAGTATTTGAAGTAGATACACCTATAACATTCTCAAGAAGTGAACTATATTTTGTAATCAATTAAAAACAAAAGAGCCACTTTAAAGTGGCTCTTTTTAATTACGTATATGTTACATCAAATCCATAATAATATTCAATATTATCTATTTTGTTAGAAATACTAAAATAAATTTGAAATTTTCCAACCAAATCATCTTCAAATTTTTGATTAAAATTTGATTTGATAAAATCAAAATCCAATGACTGGATATTTTGATTCAAATAATCAGTTTTCAAGCTATCAGTAATGATTACCGATGTATCCTTTAGACCAACCCAATCACCATATTCGTCTAATTTGAAACCAAAATATGATTCATAATTTGGGTTAATCGTGTCTTTTGCAAACCTCATTTCGATGTTAAAATCAGAAAGTTTTGCCCCGTTGGTTGTATTCAATGACCACGCAAAACGGCCCGGATTACCCTTTGCATCGCGAAATGGCATGGGTGTTCCTTGCGTGGGAACTTCTGAACTATTTCTGTATCTGAATGATACACCCACTTCGAAATATGATTCCATAAAAACAGAAAAACCATTGGCTGGATTTCCTTTGCTAAAATACATAACTGGGTAGTCCAGTCCTTCTACATAATGAGCAGAATTTTTAGTGATTGAATCATTTCCGTCAATGGAAGAGTCATCAGATATTGTTGGTAATACTGATACTTCTGTTTTATCAACAAAAACATCGGTAGACCACGGAACGTATTTTGTGCCATCTTTCATAACCAATGTTCTTGAATTTATTTGAATTGCTTTACCATTAGTGGGTTCGGTTTTCATATCAGATAAAGTTTCGATCACGCAGGTATCATCAGATAGAACATCGGATAAAAATTTTTCCAAAATCTCACCTGTTTCTAAATCTTTCAATCGATATTTTTTCGTAGATAACTGCTTTACTATACATGCTTTTTTCTTATCAGATTCGGAACCATAAATAACCAAAATTTTACCTTGATCGTTACCAAACCATTTTTTGTTTAAAGGGCGTCCCATTTAAATATCTCCATAGTGTATTTCAATTATTTACTCATTATATGGAAAAATAACACATCCTAATAAATAATTAAAAAGAATAACGGAGGGTTAAATGCCTAAACAAACAAATGGCAGGGTTGTACCCGAAACAGGAAAAATAGAATATATTTACGATGACAATATATTAGTAACTGGTGGTACAGGTAGCCAAACAAATGATGATCCTTACGGTGATTCGTGTTGCGTTAGTAATGTACCTGGGCCACCCGGTAAAAACGCATTTGAAAATATTGATAAAGATATTAATTTCAATAATTTCAAAATTATTAATTTGGGAGATGCCACTGATCCACAAGATGGAATGAATTTGGTTTCTACAGAACGATTGTTAAATAATCTTCTATTTGGTGATGTTATTGGTGATTTGTATTCACCAAAAGTAGTAGTAGGTTTACAGGGAAGACCAATAACTGATGATCCTCCATTTAAAAACGCCACATTGATTTGGGATATAGACCAACAAATGTGGATTTATGGGATTGGTGGTGGATCAGCCGCTATTGAAGTTATTAATTTCGACCCATTGTATCGTGTATTGGAAATAGGTGAACAAGTAATAGAACCTACTTTTTTTGCCCATTACCGAGGAATACCAGTAAAAGTAGAACTTACGGATGCTCAGTATAATACGCCTGTTGAAATTTCAGATTTTAATACTTTTAATTCACCAAATACTTTCCAGTCTGATACTAATGGATTTAGTGTTAAATTTACTCTTTATGCCGAAGATGAATATGAAACATCAAATACTTCTGAAACTTCTATATATTGGGGAACTAGAGCAATTTGGGGAAGTAGTGCAGATTCATCTGACTATGAATCAATGATTGCTGATTTTGAAGGTAAACAACAGTTTTCAGTATTACTTGATCCTAACAATGATGTTACGGTGACTTCTGGTGGGAATGAATATGTTTATTATTTCCATAGAACTGATTATTCTGAATTTTATGATGAATCAACATTCACCGTTAATAGTGTTACTGGCGGTATTGGCCCGATTGATCAATATACTCATGTTAATCGTTTTGGTGTACCCATTCAATATACTGTTTATCGATCTGAACAGAAGAACTTGGGTAAAATTAAAATATTAATAAGAAGCGATAATAAACACGAAGGAAGTGCGGACGTGGGAAGGATGATAACAAATGCCTATTAATTTAATTACACACTTAAAGCCGATCAATGATAATAAGTTTTATCTTTTAGAAGATAATTACTTAAAAGGTGGATATCAAGTCGTTGGATTGTTAAATGATCTTGACGATATTGAAGAACAGAATAGAAAACACGGCATGTTAGTATTTGTTGCGGAAAATGAAACTCTGTGGACATTGGATTCTGATCTAATAACATGGCTTCCGTTTGTCGTTGATACCAAAGGAACCGAATTCAAAGTAGGTATGTATGTATATGTATCACCGATTGAAGGAATAGTTGATTATTGTTTTGTTGATGATGTTTATTTTGAAATAGATTTGGATGGATCAAAAGCTGCGGCTATGACTTACGAAAC
>JTFO01010123.1_pt1 | contig 15179 bp, 14 predicted proteins | sample 235411 | NCBI WGS metagenome assembly JTFO01 (sample SAMN03067590, study PRJNA260953) | activated sludge metagenome | biome: Sludge; feature: Wastewater; isolation source: CETP activated sludge from laboratory augmented bioreactor treating... | place: India:Gujarat | collected 2013-04
CCCTACGACATGTTTTTGCAGTCGGTTAGCGTGGACGGTGTGCAAGTGCCACGCTTCCGCTTTTTAGGTGAAGAATGGGGCGACGAATAGGCTGACGAATAAGGCCGGGGAGAGCCTACTGGCCTGCGGCCTGCTCGGGAGTCATTTCCTGCCATAACTGAATGGGATTGCCTTCAGGGTCTGCTAAGCGAGCAAATCGGCCATTGGGGTAGGTTTCCGGGTCAACTTTAACGTCAATACCGGCAGCTTGTAGTTGTTCCACCATGGCATCTAAGTCGCGCACTCGAAAGTTAAACATAAATTGCTGATCGTCGGCACCAAAGTATTTGGTTTTACTATTAAACACCCCGAAAACTGTGCTGCCACCAGCCTGCACCCATGGCTGTTCTTCGTAGGTTTTTGGCGTTTGCTTTACGCCCAAATGTTCTTCATACCATTTGGCTAACGCTACAGGGTTTTCCGCTTTAAAAAATACCCCACCAAAACCTAAAACGGCTTCGCGCTCAGCTGCGGCTGCGGTGGTTAACATGCCCGCAGCGAGTGCTGCAGTAATGGCTTTATTGAGTTTGCTCATTTTTGTTCCTATGCCGGCAACCTATGTCAGCAGCTATTTGCTTGTGGTCTATTCAATATCGCAACTAACAAGGTTAATTACAATACTGCGGCACCTTGTGTGCCGTAAAGATGCCGTAGTGAATTTCATTGAATGTGGTAACTTGTGGCTAACTATTTTGTGGAATACGCATCATGAACATTAATTCAAACCGATTAAAGCAATTACGTGCCGAGCGTAATTGGTCGCAAGAACAACTCAGCGAAATGTGCGGTGTTAACCTGCGTACTATTCAGCGCATAGAAACACGCGGTACGGCTTCGTTAGAAACCGCTAAAGCCTTGGCCGCAGTGTTTGACGTGTCTGTTGATGAGTTGACCAGCAGCGATAGTGCCCCTGCAAAAAATGCTGTGCTGCAAAGCGTTTGGAGAAGTTTGCAGAACTTTGATGACTTTAGTGGCCGTTCAACACGTTATGAGTTTTGGTGGTTCTTTGTGCTTTTTGTGCTGGTGCTGGGTTTAGTGGAGTTCATTCATCCGGTTTTAATGAGCATGGTGGCTATTGTATTGTTGTTGCCGTTTTTAGCCGTATCTACGCGCCGTCTGCGCGATGCAGGGCAGAGCCCTTGGTGGCAACTGATGATGTTGGTGCCCTTTGGGATACTAATCGTCATGTATTACTGGGCCATGCCGCGACCAGAACAGCCGCCAGCTACCGAACGGCCCTCTGGTCAGTAATTTTTAACTTCGCGACAGCGTTTTTATCAAGTGCCAACCAAACTTGGTTCTAATCGGTCCGTGCACTTCTAGGGTGGGCTTGCCGAACACCACTTTATCGAATCCTGGCACCATTTGGCCGCGCCCAAACTCACCTAAGTCACCGCCTTTTTTGCCGGAGGGGCAAAGTGAGTGCTTACGTGCAAGGTCAGCGAATTTCTTGCCGCTGGCCAATTGCTGCTTTAGTTTTTCCGCTTCTTCACGGGTCTTTACTAAAATATGCAGAGCATGTGCGCGTGCCATAGCTTGGTTCCTTAGTTATCGCGACCTACACGGAAGGCGCCCGCCGGGCCAGGATAGACGACTGGGCTTTCATAGCCATCTGCGCTGATACTAGCAACACCAAAAAAGTAATTATCAATCACCACGTTGTCTAAGGTGAATTGAGTAACATCGCCTACATAGCGACTAAATTGCCACTGTGGCTGATCGGTATAGCGCCAGTAAATTTTGTAGCCGGCAGCGCCTGGTACTTTGTCCCAACTGAGGCTGGTGCTTGGTTGCACAGCACCGGCGATATTAACGTTAGCTGGCGGTGCAGGGGCCCATGCCATGCTTGCTAACGATACCGCATTAAGCGCGGTCAGTTTAGCGGCATAGTCAAAATCGACGCCGTCTAGGGTATCGCCAAATTTTATGCCATTTTCAGTGCGGAGGTCTTGATGCTGGCGATTGTAGTTTTCGTTAGTTTCCATGATGCGCACACCCGGAAAACCTAAATCGTTAAACGGGCGATGATGGCCGCCGCGGCCAAAGCGGTCTAATCGATACACCACCATAGTGTCTAAGTTTGGAATGTAGCGATCAGCGATTTGGTCGATGTAGCGCGCCACGTTGCGGGTAGGTGAATCAACCTCGCCACCGGTAAAGCGGCGCCGGTTAGCCTCGTTGGGCTGTTCATCCATGCGCGTACCTTCAGCAAAAATACGGGCGGTGGTGTTATCTATCACACCGTTAATGCCCTCGATGTTGCCAATCATGTCGTTGTTTAATACGGCTTCGATAAACCAGCCATCGGCGAGGGCTTGCTCAGCCATAATCCGACCACCAAATAAGCCTTGCTCTTCGCCAGCTAAAGCAGCGTAAACAATACTGCCGTTAAATTGATACTTGCTCAGTACTCGGGCTGCTTCGAGGGTACCAGCTACGCCTGAGGCGTTATCGTTGGCACCAGGGGCATCAGAGGTGTAGTCCATCACATCGCTAACGCGTGAGTCGATATCACCCGACATGATCACGTAACGATTAGGATCGCTAGTGCCACGTTGCACAGCAATAACGCTGACTACTTCAACAGGATCTGGAATACGCGGTTCACCGCTGATCACACGACTTTGAAAGTAGACCTCAAGACAACCGCCACAGTCTGCGGAGATGCGTTCAAACTCGGCTTTTATCCAACGTCGGGCAGCGCCAATACCACGGGTATCTGATTCGGTTTCAGAAAGGGTGTGACGGGTACCAAAGCTAACTAGTTTAGTGATATCGCGCTCGATATTATCGGCGCTTATTTGTGCTGCAATGTCGTGGAGCTTTTGTTGTTCGGCTGCTTCTGGTTGCTTATCTGTGGCTGCAATCGCGCCGACACTGAACGCCAAACTGCCACTACTTAGCGCTAGAGCTAAAGCTGGTAGCCATTTACGTTTGGTTGGGGTTCGCAAAGATCTGTTCATAAGAGTCCCTGGTTGTTGTATTTGTTTGTCTTACTTTGCTTCTAATGGGCCTAGTTGTCTAACTCTTGCGCTAGCAAAATACGCTCAATAACGGGTTAGATGCGACAATATACGATAAATAGTATAGGAGCGTTCACTCTGTTTGGATAGGCTCGATTCTTTTGTTGTTCGCCCCTATAGCAGCCAATCAATCGGCAACAAGCCAAAAAAGCCGGCGGCAAAGCGCTGAAACCAACTGGTTTGGGGTTCTTGATCATGTCTGATGGTGCCTTCAGGACGTCGTTCTAACCAGTACATGTGGCCATCTTCGTCTAGCAGCACCTGATAACTGCTGTAGGGTACGTTATTGGTAAATGTTTCAGCGAGTTGTGTCGCTAGATGCTGGTTATCAATAATAAATCCAAGCTCAGTATTCAACCTAGCCGAACGCGGGTCAAAATTAAATGACCCAACAAAAATACGGTACTGATCTACGGCAAACGTTTTGGCATGCAAACTTGAAGCTGAGCTAGAAAATGCGCCGGTTTTAGTGGGATCAGAGCTGCCATTATTGGGGCGCATTTCAAACAGTTGAATACCAGCTTCTAATAAAGCGCGCCGCCGTTTGGCGTAACCTGAATGAACAATCGCCACATCGGTGGTGGCAAATGCATTGGTGAGTACTTTTACTTCTACACCCTGTGCGGCGATGGTTGCAAGTGCATCTACACCAGCTGCAGTAGGCACAAAATAGGGTGATACCAAGAGAAGTTGTTGTTCAGGGGAACCTATGGCTCGGGTGAGGGCGTCGGTTATAAGTTCTTCAGGCGATGCCGTACCTAGCCCTTTGTTGGGGCTGTCACTGATCATGGCGACGTTAGCCCACTGCCAGCGCTCGGCTTGAATAAGCTTGTCTAGGCTAACCTGCTGTGCTGTCACTAGCGCCGCCATGTTGCTATCAGGAGGGCCCTGCCGCGGGTTGTTGGCCTGTGGGTGGAGGAGTTCGTAGGGGTAAGCCGAATCGCTATTCCAATACTCATCAAAATCGTCTGAAACAGCATTAACAACCGGCCCCATGGCGAGTACATCAAGGTCGGCAAAGTAAAAGCCATCGGAGCGATCAAAATAGTCATTACCTATGTTGCGGCCACCGACAATGGTGGCTAAATTATCAACAGTAAATGATTTATTGTGCATGCGCCGATTGGCTCGCGAAAAATCAAACATAAAGCCAAGAGCACGTGAAAAACGCGGAATAAACGGGTTGAATAAGCGCACCTGAATATTAGGGTGTTGATTGAGGTAGGCAAACCAGGCATCGGCGTCACGCGAATGTAAATCGTCCATCAGCAAGCGCACCCGTACCCCACGCTCAGCTGCAGCATAGATGGCCTCGAGTAATTGTTGGCCTGAGCTATCGTTGCGCCAAATATAGTATTGCAGATCAAGACTCACGTCTGCTTGCGCAGTTAGCAGTAAGCGGGTTGCGAGTGCTTGTTCTGCATCGGCTAACATCACCGCGGCACTTTGTTGCGAAGAGTTTGTGGCTAAGTGCTCCTCTAGTACAGGAAGAATGCGTTGCCCCAAACGACTATGCTGAGTTTGTGCCAAGTTGAAAGCGTAGCTGGCTTCGCGCTGAGTTAGATCAGGTAAACCTGTGCATGCTGCACAGCAGAACAATAATAGTGATAACAAAAATACTCGAAACATGGTCATGGTGATTGCCTTAGTTACCACGGTGCGCGGTGTTAGACTTTAGTCTTAGGCTAACCTAAACCCCTACAATAAGGAGTAGAATAGCGCGCTTTAAATACCTGCATAGCCATTAATTAGCAAAGAATGCAGTCTTGTGAGTTAACAATACAGGTACAACTATGTCTACAGAATCTAGAATTTTATGTCCAGCGTTACAACAACGGGTGACTACTGCTGAAGCCGCTGCGGCCATGATCCCTGCAGGAGCCAACGTTGGGATGAGTGGCTTTACTGGCGCTGGTTATCCCAAAGCCGTACCAGGTGCCCTCGCTGAGCGAATTAAAGCGCATAATGCGGCTGGTGGTAAGCCCTTTCGCATTAATGTGTTAACCGGAGCTTCAACGGCGCCTGAATTAGATGGCAAGCTGGCAGAAGTAGATGGTATCGAAATGCGTTTGCCGTTTCAAAGCGATCCTATTTGTCGCGAACGCATCAATAATGGCACCATGAATTATGCTGACTATCACCTTTCTGAAGTAGCTCAATACGCTTGGTCAGGTTTTTTTGGCAAGATGGATATCGCCATTATTGAAGTGGTAGGTATTCGTGAAGATGGTTCTCTGATCCCCTCGTCGTCGCTGGGCAACAACAAAACCTGGATTGAGCAAGCTGATAAAATCATCCTTGAGGTTAACCATAAGCAAAACGCACGCATGGAAGGCATGCATGATGTCTATTATGGTGCGGCGTTACCGCCTAACCGTAAGCCGATTATGTTGACTGAACCAGGCCAGCGCATTGGCGAGCTTTATTTACGCTGTCCGATTGAGAAGGTGGTGGCGGTTGTTGAGACGAATGCTGCCGATCGTAACACGCCATTTAAAAAGCCAGATGATGCGTCGCGTAAGATTGCCGAACATATTCTCGAGTTTTTTGACCGTGAAATTACATTGGGTCGCTTGCCAAAAGGTCTGTTGCCGTTGCAATCAGGCGTGGGCAACATTCCTAACGCGGTGTTAGAGGCGCTTGATAGTGGTCCTTATAAAAATCTAACGGCATACACCGAAGTCATTCAAGACGGCATGTTAAAAATGTTGAAGTCGGGCACCTTAGCCATGGCATCGGCTACGGCTTTTTCATTAAGCCCAGAAGGCATTGAAGAGTTTGATAAAGACATCGAATTTTATCGCCAGAAAATCCTGTTGCGCTCACAAGATATTAGTAACCATCCTGAAGTGGCACGGCGCTTAGGGGTTATTGCTACCAACGGTATGATTGAAGCGGATATCTATGGCAATGTGAACTCAACCCACTTGATGGGTACGCGCATGATGAACGGTATTGGTGGCTCAGGCGACTTTGCTCGCAATGGCTATTTGTCGATCTTTATGTCGCCCTCTACCGCGAAAGACGGCAAAATTTCGTCGATTGTGCCAATGGTGTCGCATGTCGATCATACGGAGCACGATGTTAAAATTATCGTCACAGAGCAAGGTTTGGCCGATTTACGTGGGTTAGCTCCGCGTCAACGGGCCTTGGCTATCATCAATAACTGTGCCCACCCTGATTTTAAAGACCAGTTATTAGATTACTTTGAGCGGGCTTGTGCGAGTGGCCGTGGCATGCACACACCGCACTTGCTGAATGAGGCGTTAAGCTGGCACGAGCGCTTCGAGCAAATAGGTACCATGAAGCCTAATGCCTAGGCTAGCTGAATGACATGCGCTTAGGGTAAGCGCATGTCAATTCGTAGTTGCAGAGGTTGGTCGGTTTTGCCAGGAACATACCGCCAACGCTGTAATGCTGCGACAACATTATCATCAAACACGCCCTCTGGTTGTGACTTCAGCACTTGAATATCCACCGGCTTGCCGTCGTTTCCAATCCGAAATTCTACCTCAACATAGCCTTCAATCCCCTCGGCTGCTGCCGCTTCGGGGTAGCGAGGATTAATACGGACAATCGGTGTGATGGTTTCTGCAGCCGCAGCTTGGGTAGGCGTTGAAATAGCTGGCGTATGCCAGAGCATACTTGCACTAACCATTCCCACGGCAGCAAGCACTAGGGGGAACTTTCGTAAGGGGTGGTGCTGCTGTAGTGTTTGAATGCGTTCTTTCATGAGATTAAATCTCCCTTGTTGATAACCGTAATGAGTACTGCAAGGGTTCACGACAGGGCCACCCCAAGCTCGGTTGGTACTGGTTTTGAGTAAAGCATGGGCATAGCCAACCCCATGCTGCGGTGAGGTGCGATGCTGACTAAGCACATCAGCATCACAGGCTAATTCTTGATCGGCACGAAAGCGCTGATAACCAAGCCAAGCCAATGGATTAAACCACTGCACGCTGAGCAACAACCAAGCGATCAGATTGGCTTGCGTGTCATGACGCCGCCAATGAGTCAGCTCATGCCTAAGTATTAATCGTTGCTCGAGAGTGCTGTAGCGTTTATTAAAATCCGTGGGTAATAGCAAGGTTGGACGCCACCAACCAAATACGCCGGGGCTTGTTCCGGGCGCAGTGGTGGCCACAGTAAGGCCCAATCGGTTCTGCTTGGGTAGCTGCTGTAAGCGCCATTGCCCCAAGCCAATAAGGCTCAGCATAAGAGCTACGCCTAGCAGCCAAACACCGCTAATTATCGGCATCCAAGAATATTTCGTACTCACTAGCTCAGCAGGGGTAGCCCATAGGGCGGTATAGCTTTGTAGGGCCTGTGCAGCGGTACTCAAACCAAGCTTTTGTAAAACCCAGTAGAGGCTTTCGCCAAGCCAAGGGCCAGCAACAATAGCTAGGTAACTGATAGGCACCAAAGCCCAAAGTAGATACAAGGAACGTGGCCCCAAGTGACGCAACAGGCGCTGATGGGCCGTGGTGAAAATAACGCACAGCACTGAGGTGCAAAGGGTTATGAGCAGAACACTGGAGGTTAGCATGACGAGTCCTCTTGTTGCTCCCACTCAGCAATAATGGCCTTTAGTTGGGCGACATCCTGATCGCTAAGCTGGCCCTGCTGCGCAAAACCGGCAACTAACCCAGCGACACTACCGGCAAACAAATTATTAATGAGCTTTGAACCGGCTCGCTGTTGATAATCTTGCTGCGCAAGGATGGGGCTGTAGCGATAGGCGCGGCCGTCTTTTTCAAAGCTCAATGCGCCTTTTTTTACTAGGCGGTTAAGTAACGTTTTTATGGTCTTCTCATGCCAATCTTCTTGTTGTTGCACCCGCAGCACTATATCAGCAGATAGTAACGGGGCTTGTTGCCACAATACATTCAAAATAACGAGCTCGGCATTAGAGATTTCTACGGGTTCAGTCATCACAGTTATCCTCAATTACAAATGTAATCTTTGATTTAAGATTACACCTGTAATCAAAAAGATCAAGGGATTATTTTCATTCTCTAACTGGGCGATTAGGTTGGATTCCTTAGTTCGTCAGCATTATTCCTTAGCTGGTGAGATGTTGCTGGCGGGTTGAAGGTAGGGGCGTTAATACTTGCCCTCAACAGCACAACAACTCACAAGGAATCAATCATGAACACACAAACTCAAGTCAAAATTTTTGGTCTCGTTAGCTTGGTTAGTTTGGCTTTGTCGGCAACTTTAGGTGCACAGCAGTTGCTTCAGCAACCAGCAGAACCTGCGACAACGGCGCATTTTAAAACCCTTTCGGTAGAGCGTTTGAATGTAGTAGAAGCGGACGGAACCGTTAAGCTTTTGCTGACCAATACTGAGCGCTTTCCGGTAACCGAAGAAGTGAACGGACGTATTCTTAACGAAGATCGTAAGAAACGAGCAGGTATGTTGTTCTTCAACGAAGAAGGCATGGAGGCTGGTGGCTTTATTTTTGATGGCAGCCGTAACGAGCAGGGTCATAGTGCGGGCATGTCGTTAACTTTTGATAAGTACGATGGCGACCAAGTGATGCAATTATTAACGGTAGATGAGCAGCGTGGTGAGCGCCGTATCGTACGCTCAGGATTAGCTTTTAACGACCGTCCTGAGTTAGAAACACAACAAAAGGTGCGTGACATTCAGCGTGAACTGGCGCAAATAGAAGACCGTCAATTACGCCGACAAAAATACATGGAATATCAACAGCAAGGTTATTTAGGCGGCGCTACACGAGTACTGCTAGGAAAAACGAGCCAAGCAAATAACGGTTTATTCTTATTTGCCAGCGATGGGTCACCGCGCGCTATGTTTTATGTAGACGAGCAGGACGAAGTGCAGTTACAGTTCTTTAATGCCGCAGGTGAAATCACTCATTCGTGGACGGCTGGCGCTGCCACCGAGCAGGCACCGCAATAGGCTTTCTGACAGATAAGGGCCGACCCTATGCTAAGACGTTGGTGTCAATTTTTACAAATAGACCGCACCTTTTTGGTGCTGGTCTTTTTGTTGTGTTATTTGCTGGTGATTTATAACCGTGTAAGCAGCGGGATGCTGTCTTGGTATACTTTTACCCCAGAAGGCCCCGTAGCTGAATTCATTGCTGCGCTGATTATTTTTAGTTTGGTGCGGATGAGTCTGCAGCGTTTCAGTTTGGCCCCGGATGGTGTTACTCACCAGCTACAGCCGGTGGCACCGCCGTCTGCCGCAACCTATGCGATGGCTGCGGTAAGCACAGTGGTGCTTTATTTGTTGTTTTATAACGGATTGGGGCTAGCCATAGCCGCTCTATTTGGCAATATTGATCGTAACTTCTCGCAACTGCAAGTTCTGCAAGGTAACCTGCAAGCCTTCATCAACGTGATACTTTTTGGTGGCTTGTACTTGGCCTATACCCACAGCCGTAGCCTGAATCAATATCGAACGGCATTACGCGAGGCGCAACAGCAGCACGAGCAACAGCTGGCTCAGGCCCATATTCGGCAGCTTAAAGCGCAGCTTAATCCACATTTTGTGTTCAATTCATTGAATACCTTAGATGAGTTGATGGTGCTTGATGTTGAACGTGCCAGCGGCTTTTTACATGATTTTGCTGATATCTATCGCCAAGCTTTACAGCATACCGGTGATGCCTTGGTATCCTTAGCCCAAGAGATTGAATTTGGGCGAAAATATTTTGCGCTTATGCAAGCAAGATTAGGCCCTCATTATCAGTTGGAGTGGCAGTTTAATGACGAGCAAGTTGAGGGATTATGTTTACCCCCTTTTAGCTTACAAATCTTGCTAGAAAATGCTTTAGTACACAACCAAGCCAATGTGGATAACCCTTTAGTTATTCATGTGTATTTGCAGAATAACGAACTCATTGTGGATAACATGATTCAAGCTCATCGTACACCTAAGCAACAGCATAATGGCACCGCATTGGCAAACCTCTCTCAGCAGTGTCTCCATATGTGCGGCTACCCGGTGCAGGTTGTGGCGGGGCCCGAACGCTTCAGGGTGAGAGTTCCTCTAGTTAGCCAGTCTCCAACAGAGGTTAGCTAGCATGATTAACGCCGTGATTATTGAAGATGAACCACTAGCTCGCAGCAAACTAAAACGTTTATTAAGCCAATTAGATGCGTCTATTCGGGTGGTGCGAGAGCTCGAAAGTGTGGCTCAGGTTCGCTACTGGCTTACCGAGCAAGCGTCGCAAGATAAGGTGCAGGTGATTTTTTCGGATATTCAGTTAAACGATGGCAATGTGTTTGAGGTGTATCAGCAGCAGCCGCAGCCTTGTCCAATAATTTTCATAACTGCCTACGACGATTTTTTGCTGCAAGCGTTTGAAAGTCAGGGTATTGCCTACCTGCTTAAACCTTACAACAGCCAGAAACTAGAGCAAGCCTGGGCAAAGTTTTGCGCTCTTAGCGTGCCTCAACCTACAGCTGTGAATGCCGCCGCCGGCGCTTCATATAAGCAGCATCGGCTTGCGATCAAGCATCATCAACAGGTGTATTTTCTTGATATAGGGGAGATTACTCACGTTCAAGCTGATGGTGGCTTAGTGATGGCTTTTGACCGTGAAGCGAAACGTCATTTTTTATCGTTCAGCTCACTGCAAGCGGCTGAACAAGCTTTGGCTGATTACCCATTTTTTCGGATTAATCGCAGCGAATTAGTACAGCGTGAGCACGTACAAAGCCTACAAAGGTATTGTAAAAACACGCTAACTATCACGCTAACCTGTGGTGCTCAACTGAAAACCAGTCAGAGTCGCACCGCGGCTTTTAACGAATGGCTTCGTTAAGCGGCAGTTTAAGTCGAAATCTCATGCACAAAGATCGTATTTTTGCCCGCTCGTTTGGCTTGATACATAGCATTATCCGCCTCGGCTAAGATGATTTTAGCTGAGTTGATACCATTTACGCCCGACGGTAGAAAAATAATACCGATGCTGGCGGAAACTTGTAGTTGTTGTTCTTTATACGGGATTGGCTCATTGACGAGGGCCAGCAAACGTTGTGCTAACTGCAGACATTCTTCCTGATTGCTTAAAGCGCTTAATAGAAGAACAAACTCATCTCCGCCAATTCGAGCTACCGTGTCATGGCTGCGTAAGGCTTTGGTCAATTTGTGCGATATTTCGGTAAGTAGGTAGTCGCCAGCAGCATGGCCGAAATTATCATTAATAGCTTTGAATCCATCGAGATCTAAGTATAGACAGGCCGCTAACGTATCATCCTGGCGTTGTCGTTTAGTCAGCAAGTTTAGTGCGTCCAAGAGCGCTGCTCGGTTAGCTAAACCAGTGAGTGAATCTTGATATGCTGCCCGTTTTAACTTGTCTTTATGTTGTTGTGAACGCAGCGCTTTACTGATTGCGATATACAAAAGTAATTCGATGATAAAAAAGCCTACGATACCAAAGCTTATATTAAGCCAATGAGAGCGCTGTAAAGCAGCCACTTGGTTATCAATATTTTTCCACAGCAAGATTGCACCTACTGGCTCCAGAGCTGGCTGTTGTTCACCTAAGTAATCGCGCAACGGAAAAGAAGTTACAGCAAAGTGATTACCGTTTAGTTGAATGGCTTCTACAGCAATTTCTGGCAGCGGCTGGGCGAAAGTAATCGCAGCTAGAATTTCTTTTACTTCAGAGCGGCTACTGGCCTCGATAAAGCAAGCACAACTTCGGTTGGCTTCAGAAAAGTGACTCGCGATAGCCTCAGGCCACATGTTTTGCTCTACATGAGCAGGTGTCAACAAAGCTGCGGTACCAATATCTAAGCTGTTATCAAGCATGTCTAAAATGATATCAAACGAGGTGCCTACTTCCAGCGCGCCAACATAGGTGGTATTGGCGTTGTCATCGTCTTTTAAGAAAACTGGAACAACCCCTCGAATACCGGAATACACACGGCCAGTTTCAAAACCAGAGCGAGAGGTCTTAAATTGGTGGGTGTCGACTACGGTGTGACGTACGGCTGTCAAATCATCGCCAAACTTTTCCCGCTTGTGTACGCGTAAGAAGCTAATGTCGCCTGGCTCTATATGATAATGCAGTTGTCGAGCTGAAAATTCCTTTTGTACCTCGCTCCAAGCCGATGCAACTTCTTGGTAAAGCTGTTGACGATACTGATTAATTTGAGCATCAGTTACCGGCTCACCACGACGTTGTGCAGCGATGGCTTGTTGGCCCTGATAAAAAAGCTGGGTTGTGGTGGGCTCGTTTACTATGAAAGTTGCGATCGCCAACATGGTTTGTTCTTGCTGCTCGATGGCTAGTTCATAGCTCGATTTCATGTGCTTTGCATCAGTCATCAGTGCACTTTCAAAATTAGTCTGCTCTAAGCGCAGATTCATCAGTACATAGACAGTATCAAGCAGCAGTATCACGGCACTCAGTAACACAAAGAGTTTGTTTTTTTGCTTCATGCAGTTTCCAAAAGCGGCATCGCCATCAAAATATCGCGCTGAGGATCGTTGCCTAGTTGAAATAGATGTTCGCCCACTTCAGCGAAGCCTAGTTTGCGGTAAAAAGCGATGGCACGTGGGTTATGTTCCCACACGCCTAGCCACACTACATCGTGCCCACGCTGGCGTAGTTTAGCTAAGGCTGTTTGCATTAAATCGTGCGCTACGCCTTTGCCATGCCAAGGTTTATCTACGTACAAGCGTTGAATTTCAGCTGCTGAATGGGCAGTTACACAGGCAGGGGTTTGGCCCCAGCGCAATTGCGCAAAGCCGACTATTTGAGCGTCAATAATAGCGAGCAAAGTTAATCGGTTGGGATCATTGATTTCATCACGCTGAATAGCTTCGCTGTATTGGCTGGCGCAATGCTGATCCATATCAGCAGCGCTATTATCGGCGGCGAAAGTATCGCGAAAAGTTCGCTCGGCCAGTTCGGCTAAGCGTTTGGCATCGTACTCAGTGGCGGTACGTAGGTGAGCACGTGATTTGCTGCCAAGAGCTTGACCATCAGCGGAGCGAGTAAAACGCTTATCTGAACCTTCTTCGTGTTCCATAAGTACCAAAGTTAAGTAAATTTTTGTGGGTAACGATAGCACTACGCCAAAAGCACTAAGTGCGGCGCCCAAAATAAAGCCTTGATGGCCAATACTATCGCTAGCGAAGGTTGCTGCCAACACTAAATGCCCACAAATCAGCAGGCAGATCCCTAAAATCATGGCGCTTTTTAATAACTTTACCTGGGTGCTGTTTTGCATGGGTACGAGCTTATTGTTGCTGCGAGATAGGTAGATAATAAACATAAATAATTAGGGGTAAAAGGCAAATTCGGCTTATCCCTGATTTTAATAGGGGTAATTGTCTGAAATGACCTTATGGGCAACTTGTTTGAGCTCTGCCGTTCATTTTATGCGCCTAATTAGCATTTAACTGTCATAAAGCTGTGCTATTTTCGCCTGTGGATAAGATTCATTTGATGTTTGAGGAAAAGCTCTTGAAAAAATTTATGCGACCATTGCTGTCATTGCAAACTAGCGTGCTGATGCTGCTGGTTACTCTCGCCGGCTGCGCTCAAAGTAGCACCACAGGGGCGCGTGGGCCAACGGCAGCGGATGAGTTGCTAGCGGAACAAACCGTGGTGCTGATCTCGATTGATGGCTTTCGGCATGATTACATTGAGCTGCATGATGCCAACAATATCGCTAAGATAGCTGAGCAAGGTGTGCGTAGCGATGGTCTAATACCTGTTTATCCTTCTAAAACCTTTCCAAATCATTTATCGATTGTAACCGGCCAATATCCCTCTAAGCACGGCATTGTGGATAATAATTTTTACGATACAGAGCGCAAGCAGCGCTACAAAATGGGTGATGGCGCCAAGGATAGTAGTTGGTTAACCACCTTGCCTATATGGAACCTAGCAGAGTTTCAAGGAGTGAAGGCTGCGTCTTATTTTTGGCCGGAGTCTGAAGCCAGAATCAATGGTCGCACCCCCAGTTACTATTTTAACTACAGTACACCTGCACCAAACCAACAACGGATTGACCAAATCATTGCTTGGTTAAAGCTGCCTGCTGAGGCGCGTCCGCGGTTTGTCACGGGATATTTTTCTATTGTCGACACCATGGGGCACCAGTTTGGGCCTGAATCCATTCAAGTGAAAAAATCTGTGCAATACATCGACAAGCTGATTGGTGAGTTATGGCTGCGTTTGCAAACTGAAGTTGAGATGCCGGTTAATCTAATTCTGGTGTCCGACCATGGTATGTCTGATATTAAAGCCGAGCGCATGATAGACGTCGGTCAATTACCTGTGGATAGCGAGTTGTTTGAAACGCAAAATGCGCAAACTCGGTTTATGATTTATGCCAACGATGACACTACAGCGGCCCAAGTAGATGAATTGAAAACACAGCTTGAACAGTTGACCCACCTAGGTTTTTGGATTGAATCTGAGGCAACGTTAGCCGAGCTGGGGGTAACCGCAGGGCCGCGCAAGCCAAGTATTGTGTTAGCGACGCAAGCGCCGGTAACTTTTACCTCGCGGCCGCCTGAACGACGTGCCGATGGCGGCACACACGGGTTTCATTCTAACCGCGAAATGGATGGCTTATTTGTTGCCGCGGGGCCGGCACTCGCTAGTGGGGTAACCTTGCCGCGCTTCAGTAATATTCATGTTTATCCATTTATGGCGCAACTTCTTGGGTTAGAGCTGATGACACCCATTGATGGTAAGGCTGACGTGTTAGCGCCGATTGTGACGATGCAATCGCGTGATTAACCTAAAGCGCTAGAGCAAGGTTTTTTTGTTAATCATACTCACGATAAATGATTGAACAATCACCGCACATGCAGTAAAGATATGAGTTAAGAACAATAACAATAAGACTTGGCGATGAATTTTTGGCGTAAGTATCATAGTGACATCGATAGTAATGACCCGCGTTACAATCAGCTGACGCTGATCTATGCCATTGCATTGTTGATGGTGCTGTATTTTGGCGCGATTGGCTTACTCAACATCACCTTGTTTGATGCTGCCTATATTGCTGTTTATGATTTTATCGGGTTCGTCATTGCCACTAGCATTTTCCTCTACGTGTATCGGGGCGGCAACCTTGCTGTAGCAGGTTGGGCCTTGGTACTCACGCTAATCAC
>JTFO01001059.1_pt1 | contig 14909 bp, 16 predicted proteins | sample 235411 | NCBI WGS metagenome assembly JTFO01 (sample SAMN03067590, study PRJNA260953) | activated sludge metagenome | biome: Sludge; feature: Wastewater; isolation source: CETP activated sludge from laboratory augmented bioreactor treating... | place: India:Gujarat | collected 2013-04
AGGTCACGTTCGCGTACGGCGACTGTTTCTTTCATGGTGATCTCCGTCTTAGACCTTGGCCAGGTCCTGCTCGGTTTGCGGGGCCAGTCCAAAATCCTGGGGAAAGTGTTCCAGCGCGGACAGGACGGGATACGGGGTCATGCCGCCCAAGGCGCACAAGGACCCGGAGAACATGGTGTCGCACAGATCACGCAGCAGCTCGACATGGTTGTCCATGTCTTGGCGGCGACGGATCTTCTGGATGGTCTCCACGCCACGCGTAGAGCCGATGCGACAGGGCGTGCATTTGCCACAGGATTCGATGGCACAGAACTCCATGGCGTACTGCGCCATGTGAGCCATGTCCACTGTGTCGTCAAAGGCCACCAGACCACCGTGACCGACCATGGCATTGATCTTCATGTAGGCTTCATAGTCCAGCGGGACATCCCACTGGTGCTCGGGTAGATAGGCACCCAATGGGCCACCTACTTGCACCGCACGCAAAGGACGACCGCTGGCGCTGCCGCCACCGTAGTCGTACAGCAGTTCACGCAAGGTGACGCCAAAGGCTTTTTCCACCAGGCCACCGTTTTGCAGATTGCCGGTCAACTGGAACGCCAAGGTGCCACGCGAACGGCCCATGCCGTAGTTCTGGTAGTAAGCACCGCCCTTGGCCAGAATCACCGGCACGGAAGCCAGCGACACCACGTTATTGATCACGGTAGGCTGACCGAACAAGCCTTTGATGGCGGGCAGAGGTGGTTTCACACGCACCATGCCGCGTTTGCCTTCCAGACTGTCGAGCAGGGCGGTTTCTTCGCCACAGATGTAGGCGCCGGCTGCTTTGCGTACTTCCAGGTCGAACTCGTAGCCGCTGCCCTGAATATTCTTGCCCAGCCAGCCTGCCGCGCGCGCTGCCTCAATGGCTTCGTTCAGCGCTTGCACGGCCAGCGGATATTCGGAGCGCACGTAGATGTAGCCATAGGTTGCGCCCACGGCCAGACCAGCAATCGTCATGCCTTCAATCAGGCACAGTGGGTCGCCTTCCATCAGCATGCGGTCAGAAAAGGTGCCCGAGTCGCCTTCGTCGGCATTACAGACAATGTATTTCTGCTGTGCCGGAGTGTTCAGTACCGTGTTCCATTTGATGCCGGTGGGGAAAGCCGCACCGCCACGACCACGCAGGCCGGAGTCGGTCACTTCTTTCACAATAGCGGCCGGCTCCATGGCCAGTGCTTTGCTCAAACCCTCAAAGCCACCACAGGCCTGATAATCGGCCACACTGACCGGATCAATAATGCCCACGCGGGCAAATGTCAGGCGTTCCTGGTTCTTCAGGTAGGGGATGGCGTCCGTCAGGCCGTGGCACAACTTATGTGTACCACCTTGCAGGAAACCGGCGTCAAACAGACCGGGCAAATCTTCAGTCTGGACAGGGCCATAAGCGACGCGGCCTGCTGCCGTTTGTACTTCCACCAGAGGTTCCAGCCAGAGCAAGCCGCGTGAGCCATTGCGCACGATCTGTATGTCCAGACCGCGCTCCTGAGCCTGGGCCGCCAGTTGCTGGGCAATCTCATGGGCGCCCATGGCGACCGCCGCAGTGTCGCGCGGAATGTAAACGGTGATGGTGCTCATGACTGGGCCTCCTGGCTGCTTAGCAGGGCGTCCAGTTTTTCGGGGGTGACGCGGGCATGGGGAACGCCGTCCAGCATGACAGCGGGGGATTGGGCGCACAGGCCCAGGCAGTAGACGGGCTCCAGTGTGTACTGGCCGTCGTCGCTGTTTTCGTGGAAGTCGCAGTTCAGGCGGCGACGGGCATGAGCCGTCAGCTCCAGCCCGCCCCGCGCCTGACAGGCTTCAGCCCGGCAGATTTCCAGGGTATGAGTCGCGTGAGGCTGGGTGCGAAAGTGGGCGTAAAAAGAGATAACGCCATGGATTTCCGCCCGGGATAGAGCCAGTTGTTCGGCCAGCACCGGCACCACGGACTCGGGAATACAGGCAATCCGGTCCTGAATCGTGTGCAAAATAGGCAATAGGTTACCTTTCTGGCCGGCGTGCTCCTGCACGGCCTGTAAGGTGACCTCTTCAGGCGTCAGGCCGGACTGGTCCTGCTCCTGGTGATGAGGGGTTGTTTGCATGTCCTGTGTGCGCGGTGCCCGAGTAGGGAGCCTGCGCCTCCATGTTTTTTTATGCACAGCCGTGCATATTATTTGACAGTGTTTTCCCTTGTAATCTAACCACTTAAGTCCATAACTTCAATAAGCAATATTTCGCATATATAATGTTTGGTACATGCAGCACAAAACATAAATACGAAAATACACTGGTCGACAAAAACACATGACCAAACAGAAATTCAAAGCCCGGCTGCGCTCTGAATGGATTCTGGAAAATGCAGACGGCGTGGAACTCCTCATGGGGGATGTGCTGCGTCTGTTGGGTGCCATCGAGCGACTGGGGCACTTGGCGGGAGCCAGCAAGGAATGCCAGTTTTCTTACAGACATGCCTGGGGCTTGTTGCGCAATGCCGAACAACAGTTTGATGCCGCCTTGCTGGAAACGTCCCGGCGTAAAGGCACCAAGCTGACCGAGTTTGCCCAGCGTTTGCTATGGGCAAACCGGCGCCTGGATGCGCGTCTGACGCCGACCCTGGAGAGCATGGCCTCCGAACTGGAAGAAGAGCTGGGTCGCTTGTATGCTCAGCCTCTGGACCGTTTGCGCTTTCAAGCCAGTCACGGATTTGCGATTGAAGGCTTGATGCGCTTTGCCAACGAACACGAGGGCTTGCCGCTGGAACTGCGCTATCGCACCGCTATTGAAGCACTGGCTTCGCTGGAGCGTGGGGACTGCGACCTGGCCGGTTTCCAGGTTCCGGTAGGCGAGTTCGAGGTGGCTGCCATGCGCCGTTATGGGCAATGGCTGTCACCGGCGCGTCACCGGCTGATTTTCCTGTCCACGCGCCGAACGGGCCTGTTTGTGGAACAGGGCAACCCCAAGAACATCACGGGCATGGCGGATTTGCTACGGCCCGATGTGCGCTTTGTGAACCGTCAGATGGGGTCCAGCACACGCTTTCTGGCCACCTTGCTGCTGGGTCAGTTAGGGGTAAACACGAATGCGGTCCTGGGCTTTGAAACAACAGAATTGACGCATATGGCGGTGGCGGCCCATGTTGCCAGTGGCATGGCCGATACCGGCCTGGGTGTGGAAACCGCGGCCAGCCGATGCGGGCTGGAGTTCATTCCCCTGGCGCAGGAGCGTTACTTCATCGCGGTCGAGCAAGAAGCGCTGGATAAGGCTCCTATGCAGCAACTGATGAACGTGATTGGCGGTTCCGCGTATAGTCAATTCATGCAAGATCTGGTGGGTTATGACCCACGCGGTTTAGGGCAGATCATGACGCTGGAACAGGCGTTCGGGCAAGCTGCCGAGCTGCTCTGGCGTTAGACTCCCTTGCTTGACGAAAACACACATACACCATGAGACGGGGCCAACCCTGTCCTTGAACGAAAGAGAACACCATGAGCGATGATCATGGGCCAACGTTTGAATCCCCGCCTGAAGGCGCGGATTCGACCGGGCCACATCAAAAAGCGGCTCCTCCAGGCGCCGGGGCTTTGTCGTCGGGGCGGACTGACGCGGCGCCTGCTGGATCGGGGCTTGTACCGTCAGGCATTGAACAGGGGATTCAAACGAGTGCTGCTGAACCTGCGCGCCGCCCCACCGTGCGCATGGCGGCGGTGTCTGAGCAACCGCTGGACAAGCGCCATCGTCCGTTTCACGATCTGCGTATTTCTCTGACCGACAAGTGCAATTTTCGCTGTACCTACTGTATGCCCAGGGAAGTGTTTGGCACGGACTACGAGTTCCTGCCTCATTCTTCCCTGCTCAGCTTTGAAGAGATCGAGCGCGTGGCACGGCAGGCGGTTTCCCTGGGCGTGCGCAAGCTGCGCCTGACAGGTGGCGAGCCGCTCTTGCGTCGAAATATTGAAGTGCTGATTGCCATGCTGGCCAAGCTGCGCACACCGGAGGGTGAGCCGGTAGAGCTGACTTTGACCACCAATGGCACCTTGTTGGGTCGCAAAGCTCAGGCGTTGAAAGACGCGGGCTTGAATCGTGTCACTGTCAGCCTGGATGCCTTGGACGATGCCCGCTTTACGCAACTCAGCGACAGCGGCGTGTCCGTGTCCACCGTGCTGGATGGCATTGCCAAGGCGCAGGCAGCAGGTTTGAGCCCGGTGAAGGTCAATATGGTGGTGCGCAAAGGGCTGAACGATGACCAGATTCTGCCTATGGTGGAGCACTTCAAAGGCTCGGGTCAGATTCTGCGCTTTATTGAATATATGGACGTGGGCACCAGCAATGGCTGGAATTTGGAAGAGGTCGTCAGCGGTGCGCAGATTGTGGAACGTATCCAGTCCCGTTTCGCGCTGGAGCCGGTAGCGGCCCAATACCGTGGCGAAGTAGCCAGCCGCTGGCGTTTCAAGGATGGCACAGGGGAAGTGGGCGTGATTACCAGCGTGACGCAACCCTTCTGTGGGGACTGTTCACGCATGCGTCTTTCCCCGGAGGGACGTCTGTTTCTGTGTCTGTTTGCCTCTCAAGGTTATGATGTGCGGGCGCAATTGCGCTCGGGTGCTTCCGACGACCAGTTAGCCGCCTATATGCACGGTGTTTGGACGGGGCGGCAAGACCGATATTCCGAGATTCGGGGTGAGCACACCACGAGTCGTGACCGTATAGAAATGAGTTACATCGGCGGATGATAAGCACACAGGACATCAGCGGTATTGTGCTGGCAGGCGGACAGGCCCGGCGTTTTGATTTGTCGGGCCAGGTCGATAAAGGCTTGCTGCTTTTACAGGGCCAGCCTTTGGTTCAGCATCTGGTACGTCGCCTGCGTCCGCAGGTGGGGACTATCTTGATCAGTGCCAATCGCAATCCTGAACAGTATGTCCATTGGGGGCGGGTGGTGCCCGATGCGCTGGAGTTGGAAGGCTATCTGGGCCCCTTGGCCGGTCTGGCCAGTGTGCTGGAGCAGATTTCTACCCCGTGGGCCTTGTCCTGTCCCGTGGACTTGCCCTTTGTGCCAAAGGATCTGGGCAAACGCTTGATCAAAGCTGTAGAAGAGCAGGGCGCTGTCGCCGCTTATGCGCAAGCTGAACGCAGCCATCCTCTTTGTCTGCTGCTGCGTACTGATCAGGCTGCTAGCTTGAAACAGTATCTGCTGAGCGGTGAACGCCGCGTCATGAGCTGGTTGGAAAGCATAGCTGCGGTGGCAGTGGACTTTCGCGATGCACCGGAACATGCTTTTTTCAATATCAATACGCCGCAGGATCTGGATCAGGCACAGGGGCGGTAGCGCACCTTTCCATTGAGCAATGGGCTAGCCAACGTCGGTGATCGCGCTCCTTGGACGATGCTTAAATAAGCGTCCCAAATTCCATGCTGATCGGTTCAATCATATCCAGGAAGGTATTGCAGTCAGCATTCCCGGCCCAACTGCGACAAATGTTTTGAGCGTGGGTGTCGGTTGTAGCGAAAGCGATATCCATGAAGCTGCCATCTTGTAGACGAACCAGCCTCTGTCCGAGCCAGCCAGGTTGTAGGGACAAGTGCTTGTTGACCATTTCGGTGTGAGCTGCACGCAGCGCTTCTTCGCTAAAGCCTTGGCGCAAACGAAATTGGCCAACTTCGATGCCGCTTCCGGTTTGCATTAAAACGACTTCATTGGCCGCGGTCGTATAGTGGCCCATCGTGCCAAACTCCGTAATCGTTACACGAAAGTCGGCAAAATCGTCTGACTTAGCTACGATTTGCGCCGCTGTTTCAGCCGCTTTGGGATTATTCCAAAGGACGATATCCGCCCGCTTGCTCTGGTCCATGCTATCAGTAAGCGGTAACCATCCTTTAAAGCCGGAGAGCGTTGAAACTCGCTGGCGTGCGCTGTCGCGCTGTTGGTCGGCCTGGATTGGATTTTCTATCTTATAAGTGACAATTTCGATACATTGACTGGCCATAGGGTTTGGTTCCTTGTAGTGGGCGTGTTGAAGAAGCCTCAGTTTAATAAGAGCCCCTGACACTTTCTGTCAGGGGTGTAGTACAAAATAATTTATGAAAATTCTTCGGCTTTTTGCCCTCTTGGATCAATTGAGAAGTGCTCGTTATCCAGTTTCTGCCGAGGCACTCGCACAGAGGTTCGGCGTTTCACCGCGTACTATTTATCGAGATATGGCCAGCCTTCAGGCGATGGGTGCGCCTGTGCGGGGCGAGTCCGGCCTTGGCTATCAATTGGAGAAGGGCTATTTTCTGCCACCGCTGCAATTTGACCCTGATGAGATGGAAGCGATCATGCTTGGCTTACGCCTTGTGATTGCTCGTGATTGTGGGGACTTGAGGGATGCTGCCCAGCGAGTCTCGGGTAAAGTCGCCAGCGCCCTGGGTGAAGAAGGAGGGGAAAGGTTTCAGACCCTCCCAATTTTGGCGGTAAGCCGACCACAGCTAGGTGAGGAGCAAGTCACGAGGTGGGGCAGCATTCTGCGTAAATCCATTCGTGAGCGACGTGTCTTGGAGCTTGCCTATTGCGATCTTGGCGATCGCACTAGCTGCAGACGTGTCCACCCTCTTGGCCTGACGCTGTTCGATGAAGTGTGGCTCCTGACAGCGTGGTGCGAGCTGCGTCAAGATTTTAGGAATTTCCGACTGGATAGGATTAGCGGGATTAAGGAGATGGATGATCATTTCCGTCCGCAGAACGGGCAACGCTTTAAGGACTATTTAGCCAAACTTTGAGTGTGTCGTAAGGGGGCTGTTGCCCCCAAACTATTTTCTCTATGAGGCTTAAATCAAGCCTGCCACTGGCTGTATTCGTACAGACGCACCACATCGCCGGGGGAGACATGGGAGTCGGCAGGGATGCGGGCCAGTGCCTGCGCCCAGGGCAGGGAGCTGATCACGCCCGAACCCTGATTATTGAATGGCCGCGCCAGCAGGCGGCCTTGTTCGTCGCTATCCACTTGTACTCGGATGAACTCTTCGCGGTCACCTTCAAAGTGGCGCTCGCCTTGCAAAATGCCGTAGCGAATCGCAGGCAGTACTTGATGGCGGCCTTGCAGGCGACGAATCAGCGGTGACACCATCAAGGAAAACACCGCGTAAGAGGACACCGGATTGCCGGGTAGGCAGACCAGGGGTTTGTTGTCTATGTACGCCAGTGCCAGCGGTTTGCCGGGCTTCATGCGCACTTTCCACAGATCTAGCTGACCGCCTATCCCTTCGATGGCAGGCTTTACAAAGTCCTTTTCACCGACCGAGACACCTCCTACGGTCAGCACCAGATCGCAGCGTTGCAGTAGTGCTTTCAGGGCGTCCTGAATGGCTTCCAGTGTGTCTTTGGCATGGACAGCATGGACTGTTTCAACCCCTAGTGCTTGAAGCTGTGCACGCAGCATGGGGGCGTTGGAGTTGTAGATCTGGCCGGTTTTCAGTGGCTGACCGGCGGGGGTCAGTTCGTCACCTGTGGTCAGAATACCCACTGTCAGGCGAGGGTAGACCTGTAGCTGAGCGTGGCCTTGCGCAGCCAGTTGGGCAATATGGGCTGCTGTCAGCTTGGTGCCTGTGGTGATCAGCACCTCACCGATGCGCATGTCTTCACCACGGCGGCGGATGTTCACGCCTGCCACGGGCATTTCCAGAATGCGCACGCCCTGTTCGTCTTCCTGGCAGTTCTCCTGAATCACCACGGTATCGGCACCGGGCGGCAGCATGCTGCCGGTAAAGATGCGAATCGCCATGTTCTCTTGCAGCGTTTCAGGAATATCGCCGGCATAGCAGCGTTGCTGAATGGGCAATACCTTGCCATCGGCAATATCAGCCAAGCGCAGGGCATAGCCGTCCATGGCGCTGTTGTCGGCAGGCGGCATGTCCAGTTGAGCTTGAATATCCTGGGCCAGAATGCGTCCCAAGGCCTGCGACAAGTCGCAGGTCTCGATTTGGGTGGGAACTTGCCCTGCCTGGGCCAGCCTTTGCTGTGCTACGTCAAATTCGATCATAGGATGGATAAATTCGATAAAACAATTCGTGGCTCAGGGCGTCAGAGCACGGTGGAAAGGAGGTCGTTCCGGAGCAGCCACTGCCATGCCTTTGCAGGCATCAGGACTTGGCTGGCTCCAGATATTCAGAGGCAAAATTGCACGGGCGATGACGGCTGTCCAGTTGTTCTTTCAGGATTTTTTCCCAGGCTAGTTTGCAGGCACCGCCCGAGCCGGGAATGCAGAACAACAAGGTCCGGTTGGCCGTTCCAGCCAGCGCATCGGATTGCAAGGCCGAGGAGCCAATATCCTGATAGGACAGGTAGCGGAACTGTTCGCCAAAGCCGGTAATGACCTGATCGAGCAAAGGCGTGACTGCGGCAATCGTGGATTTTTTATGGCTGAAACCCGTACCGCCATTGCAGATGATGACGTTGATTTCCGGGTCCAGAATCCATTGGCTGAGCAGGGCGCGGATGGCGTAGATATTGTCCTTGCTGATGGCTCTCCGTACGCAGTAGTGGCCGCTGTCCGTCAGGCTGGCTGCCAGATAGTCGCCGGATGTGTCTTCATCTGGGCCACGGCGGTCTGAAATTGTCAGGACGGCCACATTCAATCGGGCAGCGGGTAAGTCGCTCTTGGCTTTAGACATGCTTGTTGGTGTCCGCAGAAGTATTCCAGGCATCGGTTTTCTGGGCATCGCTGTCGCGCTGCTGTACCCAGAAACGTTTGCCGTCAGCCAGGGTTTCGCGTTTCCAGAAAGGAGCGCGGGTTTTCAACACATCCATGATGAATTCGCAGGCACGAAAAGCATCGCCCCGGTGGGCGCTGGTCACGCCAACATAAACGATTTGTTCGGTCAGATGCAGTTCGCCCACACGGTGTACGACCAGCGTATCCAAAATGGGCCAGCGTTGGCGGGCCTGATCGCAAACCGCTTCGATCTCGCGCTCGCACATGCCAGGGTAGTGTTCCAGGAACAGGGATTCGGTGGCAGTGCCATCGACCTGATCGCGCACATAGCCGGTAAAGGTCACCATGGCACCGGCCTTGCCGCCAGCCGTGGTACGCAGTTCGGCGTTCAGGGTGGCAACATCAAAATCTTCGGTCTGGATGCGAATCATCTCAACCTCCGGTGACGGGCTCGAACACAGCCACTTCATCGCCGGGTCGGACAGGGTCGGTGGGTTTGGCGTGAAACTGGTTCACCGCCACATGCAGGCGGCCTGCCATATCGCTCAAATTCGGGTGGCGTTGCAGTAGGGCCTCAGTCCATTGCTGGACGGTGCCTTCCTGGGGCCATTCCCAGTTTTCCTGGCGCTGGCCTGTGCGTTCGGCCACTTGGGCGAAGTACAGGACGCGCAATGTTAAAGGGCTTGTCATGCTATCTCCGTGAAAGGGCTTAGGCAAAAGCTGTCCAGGTCCCGCTTTTGCCGCCGGTTTTCTCCAGCAAACGGGTCTGTTCAATCACAATGCCTTTGTCGGCCGCTTTGCACATATCGTAAATGGTCAGGGCGGCAATGGAGCAGGCCGTCATGGCTTCCATTTCAACGCCAGTGGTATAGCGGGTGCGGCAGGTAGCCAGCACCGCAATGGTGCCCGCCGCCGCATCACTTTCAAAATCAATGCCGACAAAATCCAGGGGCAGGCTGTGGCACATGGGTATCAGTTCGGCACAGCGTTTGGCGGCCAGCACACCTGCCACACGGGCGGTGTTAAGCACTTCGCCCTTGGCATTGTGCTGGGCTGACAGCAGTTGATAGGCAGCCGGGCTCAAACGTACCACGGCGCGGGCAGTGGCAGAACGGGATGTCGCCGATTTGTGGCTGACATCGACCATCTGAACTTTGCCATCTTCATCCAGATGGGAAAGGTGCAAATCGGTGTTTTCGGTAGTGGTGCTCATGATCGCTCCGGGGACCGGGCCTAGTGCGCGGTTCTAATAGTTTATGGCTGCATTATATACACCCGCCCCGGTGGTTTTGACTAAGGCCCCGGCGGGTTGCGGTCTTCCCGCAGGCGGGCTGGGTCCAGTAGTCGGGCCAGCTCGATCAGCGTGCGGGCCTGCATCTTTTCCAGTGCTCGGGCACGGTGTACCTCCACCGTGCGCATGGTGATGTTCAGGTCCTGGGCAATCTGTTTGTTCAGTCGTCCCTCCAGCGCCAGGGCCAACACTTCACGTTCGCGCTGAGACAGGGTATCCAGCCGTTGTTCCAAAGCCTGCTCGTGGTCTCGTGCTTCCTGGCTGGCTTCGTAGTTGCGCAGCACCTCCAGCACGCGGTCCACCAGATCGTTATCGTTAAAAGGCTTTTCGATGAAATCTGCCGCGCCTTGTTTCAGCGCGGTCACGGCTAGGGGCAGGTCGCCGTGGCCGGTCAGAAAAATAACGGGCAGGCAGGACTGGCGCTGGCGCAGTTGCTCAAACACCTCCAGGCCGGACAGGCCATCCATGCGTATGTCGAGCAGAATGCAGCCTTGGGTTTCGGGGCCAAGCGCATTGAGAAAGGCCTCGCCGCATTCCCAGCGTTCGGTATTGACCTGACGGGTAGCAAAGAGCCAGGACAGGGCATCGCGGATGGCCGGGTCGTCGTCCACGATGTGGACTAAAGGGGCGTGCTTAGTCATGTTCGATCAAGGGCAAGGAAAACAGGAAGGTGGCACCGTGGGGAACCCCGTTTTCAAACCAGAGTTTGCCATGGTGCAGCTCCACAATGGAGCGACAAATATTCAGACCAATGCCCAGGCCCTGAGCTTTGGTGGTGGTAAAGGCCTGGAACACCTCGGCCATGATGGTCGCTGCTACACCGGGGCCTTGGTCGGCCACCATCACCAGCACCACACCGTTGCTGGCCTGCATGCTGACTTCCAGTACCCGGCGTTCCGGCTCCAGGCCGGACATGGCTTCGGCAGCATTACGCAGCAGGTTGAAAATCAGTTGTTCCAGTAGCACCTTGTCACCCATCACGGGCAGGTTCTCGGGGTGAGAGGGCACGATCAATTGAATCTGATGATGACGCAGGCCCGCCTTGGCCATGGCCAAGGCGCCTTGCAAGGCATCGGGCAAATTCAGGGGGCTGAGCTGCGGATCGCGTTTACGTACAAAGTCGTGAATGCGGTGGATGATTTGCCCGGCACGGCGTGTTTGTTCGGCCAGACTTTCCAGGCCTCGACGCAGCAGTGTCGGATCCAGTGGTTCATTACCCAGCAGGTTCAGGGAGCCGGCTGCATAGCTGGCAATGGCCGATAGCGGCTGGTTCAGTTCATGGGCCAGCGTGGAGGCCATCTCGCCCATGGTGATGAGTTTGGCCGTGTGGTGCAATTGTTCGGACTGTGAGCTGGCCAGGGCTTCGGCCTGCTTGCGCGAGCTGATGTCAATGATGGAACTGATCCAGCCCACATGCTGTTTCTGGGCGTCAATCAGCGGGGATTCAAAGACCTGTACATCGACGCGCGAGCCGTCCGGACGTTGGAACAGCGTGTCAAAGACCTGCACGGAGCGGGAGGACTTCAGGCGGTCCCGGCGCTCCAGCGTTTCATCCATCATCTCCGGCACCCACCAGGGCATGGGCGGTGCCAGACCAATAATTTCTTCGCTGCTGCGCCCGACCAGTTCGCAAAACGCCGGGTTCACATACAGCACCTTGCCGTCCAGATCGCGGGCGCGCATGCCGGTCACCATGGAGTTCTCGATAGCACTGCGAAAGGCTTGTTCCTGCCTCAAGGCCAGCTCGGCATCACGGCGTTTGCGTGCGTAGTGATGTTGCATGGCCAGGTTCACCACAGCCAGTAAAGCCAGACCGGCAATGACGGTCAGCAGCAAGGTGAAGGTGGGAATGTTTTTTTGCGGATAGGGTGTCATCAGCAAACGCACGCCATGCAAAGGCGGGTCTACCGACATGGCGTAACGTAATTCGCTTTGCCCCGGCTCGCCTTTGGAGCGTGTGGCCAGCGTCTGGTCGCCCTGGTCGATCAGGGAGACGTGATACTGCTCGGCGATCCACCAGGGCACGTTTTCCATCAGAATGGTGGCCAGGGAAAAGGTGGCGCGCAAGGTGCCGACAATCTCGTTGTCCTCGTAAATGGGCACCACCAGATCCAGCACACTTTCCTGGTGCTCATTGGAGTAGTAGGCAGGTAACCAGGTGGACGTGCGAGGCGTGCTGACGTGGGCCGCAATTCGGGTGTCGGCACCGGGAGGGCGCACCAGCAAAGTGGTGCCAAAGCGATCTTGTACCGCGACTTTGAGCAGATCGGGGTGAATGGTTTTGAAGTGCTGTAACTGTGTCAGTGCCGTCTGGGTGGTGGCGGGCTGGGAGTGAACTTCAATTTCACTGGCAATGCGGCTTAAATTGTTCTCGTGCGAGCGCAATTGAAAGGACAGGGACTGCTCCACCCACAGGGCATTGCGTATCAGCTCGTTGGATTGCTCCTCATGGCGCTCCTTGCTGACTGCCCAGGCAAACACGCCCATCAGCAGCACAATAATCAGAATGGCCAAAATGGGCACATAGGTGCTGATCGGGTGGGCGGCCAGGGTGCGTGAGGCAGCCTGGCGCATGAATCCGGACGGACGGGCAAGACGCATCATGACAAAAGGTTTCGGATTTCCACAATAGATAATTCGGGACTGCTTTTTTAAGCTACACGCTTTCAAGCAAATCAATCAATAACACGTGTCGGTTCCCCACCGACCGGAGGCAAACATGAAAAAGACCCTTGTGGCCAGCTTGCTGGCGTCCGTATTCTTGTCCGCGCCTGTTCTGGCCAACCCCATGATCATCAAGTTCAGCCACGTTGTGTCGCCAGACACACCCAAGGGCAAGGGTGCTGTGCGCTTTAAGGAACTGGCCGAAAAATACACCGAGGGCAAGGTCGTTGTCGAAGTCTACCCGAACTCGCAACTGTACAAAGACAAGGAAGAACTCGAAGCCCTGCAACTGGGCGCGGTACACATGCTGGCCCCATCGCTGGCCAAGTTCGGTCCTTTGGGCGTACGTGAATTTGAGGTGTTCGATCTGCCTTTCATCTTCAATGACCGCAACGATCTGCGTAAGGTCACCGAAGGGCCTGTGGGCCGCATGCTGCTGGACAAACTGGAGCCCAAGGGCATCAAGGGCCTGGCTTACTGGGACAACGGTTTTAAGGTCATGAGCGCCAATACGCCCCTGAAAAGCGTGGACGATTTCCTGGGCCTGAAGATGCGTATTCAGTCCTCCAAGGTTCTGGAAGCCCAGTTCAAGGCACTGGATGCCGTGCCTCAGGTGATGGCGTTCTCTGAGGTGTACCAGGCCCTGCAAACCGGTGTGGTCGATGGCACCGAGAACCCGCCGTCCAATATGTACACCCAGAAAATGCATGAAGTGCAAAAGCACGCCACCGTGTCCAATCACGGTTATCTGGGCTATGCCGTGATTGTGAACAAGAAGTTCTGGGAAGGTCTGCCTGACGATATCCGCCAAGGCATGGAAAAGGCCATGGCCGAAGCCACGGTTTACGCCAACGATATTGCCGAGCAAGAGAACAACGATTCCATGAAGGCTATGCAAGAGTCCGGCAAGACTCAGTTCTATCAGTTGAGCGATGCCGAGCGTCAGGAGTGGGTCAAGCAACTGCATCCTGTTCACAAGGAAATGGCATCTCGTATCGGCCAGGACGTGATCGATGCCTTTTACCAGGCGACCGAATAAAGTCGGTTTTCTCCGCTTATCTTGTACAGGTCTGTTTCAGACCTGCTCCGTTTTTCTTCCCGCTACTGCGCCGCGCCTGCCCGTGATCCGGGTGGGCCCGCTGTAGTCTGGAGCTACCCATGTTCTTACGTATTCTGGACCGCTTTGAGGAGGCGTTCATCTCGCTTCTCATGGTGGCCGCCGTGGTGATTATTTTCGTAGCGGTCTGCCAGCGTTACTCGGTCAGCATGCTGGCTGATCTGGTGTCCTGGTCGCGGGCCCAGGGTTACGAATCCGTGATGGCGATGGCCCGTTCAAGCTATCGCAGTGTGGCTGGCATCAATTTGCTCTGGGCGCAGGAGCTGTGTATTTACCTGTTTGTCTGGATGGCCAAGTTTGGTGCCGCATACGGCGTACGCGTGGGTATCCACGTGGGTGTGGACGTGCTGGTTAACGCGGTAGGGCCGCGTTGGCGCCATCTGCTGGTGGTGATTTCCCTGTTCGCCGGTGCCTTGTTTACCGCCATGGTTGCCTGGATTGGCGGCAGCTTTGTCTACGACATTGCCCATACAGCTCAAGTGTCGGCTGACCTGGAAGTGCCTGTCTGGATTGTGTACCTGGCGGTGCCTGCGGGTTCCCTGCTGATGTGTTTTCGTTTCCTGCAAGCCTTGATGAATTTCATTCAGACTGGCCAGTTGCCCCATCACGAGCCTGCGGCTGATCTGATCGCTGAAACAGAGCGCGGTGTGTCTGAATCCGAAGGAGCGCGCGCATGACCGCCCTGATTATTTTTGCCTTGCTGGCTATCCTGCTGTTGACGGGCATGCCCGTGTCGATTGCCCTGGGTCTGACGGTGATGGGGTTCCTGTTCACCATGACAGACGTGCCCATGGACAGTATTGCTCTGAAGCTGTTTACCGGCATCGAGAAGTTCGAGATCATGGCGATTCCGTTCTTCATTCTGGCCGGTAGCTTCCTGACGCACGGTGGGGTCGCGCAGCGCATGATTCGCTTTGCGGCCTCCATGGTGGGCCATTTACCCGGCGGCATGGGCTTGGCAGCGGTACTGGCTTGCGCCTTGTTTGCCTCGATCAGTGGTTCTTCGCCAGCTACTGTGGCGGCCATTGGGTCGATCATGATTCCGGCGATGGTCAAACAAGGCTATCCCGCACAGTTCGGAACCGGCATTGTGGCTACCTCTGGTGGTCTGGGTATCTTGCTGCCACCTTCA
>JTFO01001103.1_pt1 | contig 14804 bp, 15 predicted proteins | sample 235411 | NCBI WGS metagenome assembly JTFO01 (sample SAMN03067590, study PRJNA260953) | activated sludge metagenome | biome: Sludge; feature: Wastewater; isolation source: CETP activated sludge from laboratory augmented bioreactor treating... | place: India:Gujarat | collected 2013-04
GCAAGCTCGCTTGGGGCGTCCGCCTGAGGCTGTGCTTGAGCTACTGGCCTAAGGACGACAGCCATGGCAGATGCCAACCTAACTCAGATTATTATTTTGTATTACAGCCGTAATGGCAGTACTCAGTTACTCGCTGATGCGATTGCTGCTGGGGTAGAACAAACGGGTGCAGTTGCCCTACTCCGCACGGTCGCAGCACCAGGTGAGCCAGCCAGCGCACGTGATTTAGAGCTTAGCGCTGACGAGCTTAACCAATGTGACGGATTAATTTTAGGTAGCCCTATTCGCTTTGGTCACATGAGTGCACATTTACAGCAATTTTGGGAAACCACGGCCGGAGCTTGGTTAAAAGGTAGCTTACAAGACAAACCTGCGGCGGTTTTCACCTCTGGCAGTAGTATGCATAGTGGGCAAGAATCAACCTTGTTAGCGATGGCGGTACCTTTGTTACATCATGGCATGATGCTATGCGGTATTCCTTACACTGAGCCGGCTATTCAAACCACCCAAACCGGTGGCTCACCTTACGGTGCCAGCCATGTTGGCCATGCTGCAACGGCGTTGAGTAAGGACGAATATGCCTGTGCTATTGCGCTAGGCCGGCGCGTTGCCAGCCTCGCTATTACATTAAAAGCGGCTGCTTAAGCCCATCTTTTGACGGTCAAACAACGGTGAGAATTCTATGACGAACGATGCTAACGCCAGTAAACCTATTGCCTCTGCTGAAACCATTCGTACGTTTCGGGTTATGGCTTTAACTGGCTATATCGGATTATTATTGTTTATGGTGCTGTGGCAACTGTTTTACACCCAAACGAGCGAGCTCAGTTTGACCTTTCGGTTGCTGTTTTGGGTACTACCCTTGCTGTTTGCTGCGCCCGGTATCATTCGCGGCAAACCATACACGCATGCGTGGGCCAACTTCATTTTGATGTGGTATTTTTTACATAGTTTAACGCTGTTGTGGGTAGCTACCGAGGCTAAATATCTAGCGGTAGCCGAGCTTGTTTTAACTTGTATTGCGTTTGTTGGCTGCACCGGCTACGCCCGCACTCAAGGCCGAGCTCAGGGCTTAGGGCTGAAGAAACTCAAAGACCAAACCTAAATACCCAAGACATGTTTGACAAACGGCGTGGTTAGGCGCCGTTTGGCGACAATCGACGCTCTATCTAGTTGCTTCAAGCAAGCCATCAACGTACGCATATCACGCCCCAAGCGCTGCACCATAAATTGTGCAGTATCTGCACTTAAATGCAAGCCTAAGGTTTTTGCTCGCAGCTGCAGCGCTTGCGCTTTGTCGCCATCACTTAAGCTTTTCAGTTGCAGTGCCACACCCCATTGTAGCCGCGAATGCACATCGGCCAAGGCCACTTCTAATGCAGCAGGCCCGGCATGCGCCGTCACCAATAATCGCGACGCCTGTTGCGGCTGTTGTACTTGTTGGTCGCGACAGCGATTCAACAAGGCAAATAGCTCATAGCACCAATCAGGATCATGGCTTACGCTATCAATATCGTCGAGACAAATTAACTTGTAGCGCTCTAATCCCTGCAGAACCTGTGGTTGCACTTGCCCATAAAGTTCGCGCAACGACACGTACATTAAAGGTTCTTGCGTTTCTGCACAGATGGCATGTAATAAGTGGCTCTTACCCACGCCATGAGCACCCCACAAGTATAGTAAGGTGTCGGTGTGCGTAAGCGCCAGCGCTAGCGCATCCTGATTATCTCCCACCACAAAGGTCGCAAAAGTCTCATCATCAGGAAGCTGAATAGCAAGAGGTAATTGGGCTTGCGTCATTCGTTACCAACCCAACGATACACCGGCATCGGCGGTGTTTTTGGTGGTTGTTCTGGCTTCTGTGGAGCCAAGAAACGTTCGCGATAATTGGGCTGCGCTGGCTCAGTCTCTTGCCCGGGCACCGAAACCGGTCGCATCTGCTTGGATAGATCGATAGCCTGCAGTATTTGGCCAGGATTGGTTTGCAGCAATAAATTAAATTGTGCGGTGTGATCGCCATAAGCCTCAAGTTGCACATTAGCCACCGACGGTAAGGCTAACAAGAATTGCTCGGCGGCGATAGCCTGCGTTAACGAGGTGACATTTTGTACCTGTAGTTGCCATTGTTGGGTGCTACCTGCATGGCTACTGATCCGGTATCTTTGTGCCAATTGTGCCGTTACATCACTAATAAAAAGCTGAGCTAATTGCACTTGTTCGGAACTACTCACCTCGCCCCGCCAACGCAGCTCGCCTAATTGTAAGACCCAATCAAGTACCCATTGCGGGGCTGCCTCGGCGGCTGCTGCAGTTGCGGCATCGCTGGGGGTTGGTTCGGCTTGGTATACGCGAGCGGTAATAACTCCGTCTGGGCTATAACGACTACTGGCAAAAGCTAAGGTATCCTCAAACCGCGCCCACACGTCAAGCACACTTATTGACATGCTGTCATTTAGGTCCAATAAGGGCAACTTAATGGGTAAACCGCGAGTCTGTGCGTGAGTCACCAACTGCTGCATGAACTCGCTAGCCTCGTGATTATCGCCACTACCGAGTAACCGGCGCCGTAAGTTGAGGTCTTCATAGACGGTCCAAATTAACAACTCCGGGCGTAAATTACTCCATACGCCAGAACCCGCTTCTTGTAACAAACGGTCTATTTGCGGTTGGTCAAATTGTACCCATAGCTGTAACTCCTGCGCTGGAGCTGGACTTGTATCATCATTACTAAGGTTACTGGAGTTACTTTTTGGCTGGGTTACTGCAGGCGCTTGCCGATAACCATACTGCACCACAAATTTACTCACATTTTGCAATGCCGATTGCACTAAGTCGTGGGATAACACCTGCTCGTCGCCAGAAACTTTTAATAAGGTATAGGTGAGTGCTTCACGCAACGCTTGGTTACGTTGTGCCACCGATTGGTCATTCACGGCGATTTCCGCCTGATACATGCGGGTCAACTCAAGTGCCGCCTGGACCGGCGCTGGCGTAGCTGCCACTAAGACCAGTGCTAGCGTCAATGCCAGCCATAGGGGTTTCATCACTGCAGCGATCATAGCAACCTCAGATAAGAACAATAGGTGCATCATAAACAGCCTACGAACCAGGAGCAAGTAACAAGCTGTGGATAACCTCTTGACGTTTCCGAATTTTTCACAACGTGGTAAACTTTCCATCATTGCCGCCCAAAAATACACCGCAACGCACAAGGATTGCCGCCATGTTAAAACAACAACTGCGCGCTATTAGCTCTCTGCTGACCAGCATTACCCTAATTGGTATTTGTACCGGCATGACCAGCACCTTGTTGAGTTTGCGCGCTACCATTGAAGACTTCGGCACCCTCACCACCGGGGTGATCATGTCAGCGTATTTTATCGGCTTCTTATTTGGCACCACGCGGGCCCCGAAAGATATTCGGCGGGTTGGCTACATTCGCGCTTTCGGTGGCTTAGCAGCCTTAGCCGCTGCCTCTATTCTAATTCAAGCCATTTGGGTTAATCCGGTAGTCTGGTTCCTAATGCGCTTTTTGACCGGTTTTGCTATCTCTGCCATCTTTGTGATCGTGGAAAGCTGGCTTAACACCATGGCTGACAATAAAAACCGTGGCACCTTGTTGTCGGTCTATTTAGTACTTATTTACGGTGGTTTAGTGGCTGGGCAATTAATTCTCGGGGTTGCTGACCCGGCTGGGTTCCTTGCCTTTGCGATTGTTGCCCTGCTGATCAACTTAGCGTTGATCCCGATCTTAATCAGCGTGACTGTTGAACCAACCACCCACGAAGCCAAGAAAGTGCCCATTCGCTCATTATTGAAGGTAGTGCCTTTGGGCATGGTAAGTGCCTTTATCATGCAAGCTTGTTATGCCATGTTCTATGGCATCGGCCCGATGTACGCCACCTATATCGGCTTAAGCGTAGGGCAAGTGTCCTTATTCATGGCAGCCTTTATTCTTGGTGGTATGTTGGCGCAGGCGCCAATAGGTTTATTATCAGACCGCATCGATAGACGCTTTATTATGGCTGCATGTGCTGGTACTGCCGCCATCATGGCCTTTGTGTTATCACAATTGGGTTCAGAAACGGTGTGGTTAATCTATTTATGTGTAGGTTTGTTTGGCGCTTGCGCCCTGCCACTCTATTCTCTCGGCATGGCTCACACCAACGACTTTTTAGATAAAGACCAAATGGTTGGTGCAACTGGGGCCATCATAAAAGTAGGTGGCATGGGTTCAATCATAGGCGCACCATCGGTGGCAGCATTGATGCAGTTTGGTGCGGTAGATTACTTCTTTTTATTGATTATGGTGCTCACCAGTATTGTCTGCGGCTACTCACTCTATCGTGTGACTCGCCGTGCCAAACCTGAAGACCAAAGTCACAGTGCTTACGCGATGTTAACCCCGACCCAAACCTCCGATGAATTGCTCACCAGCTTAGCTGATGAGCAAGAGTATCAAGACGACGAAGCTGCTGCGGGGCGTTAACCCTGCAGCCAGCTATGCACCAGTTGCTGAGCTTGGCTGGTCATTTCAGCAAGATGTTCAGCGCTGACAAAGCTCTCACAATAGATCTTATACACTGGCTCAGTACCTGATGGCCGAGCCGCAAACCACCCATTGGCTGTGGTGACTTTAACCCCGCCAATAAGGGCACCGTTGGCCGGTGCTTTGGTGGTAATATCTAGCACACTGTCACCTGCTAGCTCAGCAATCTTTAGCTTATAGGCACGAATATCACCAAAAGCGGCATTCAGCTCGCTCGATGAACTGACATCCACGCGTTGATAATAACTGGTACCATGCTTGGCACAGAGATCATCGTAATGTTGGCTAGGGTTACGCCCTGTTACCGCACAAATCTCAGCCGCCAATAGCGCTAAAATGATACCGTCTTTATCGGTGGTCCAAGCTTGCCCTTGCTTGTCTAGAAAAGTTGCACCGGCACTTTCTTCACCGGCAAACGCCGTGATGCCCTGATGCAATTCTTGCGCAAACCATTTAAACCCAACCGGCATCTCGCGCAGCTCACGTTGATGCGCAGCGACGACACGATCAATCATTGCACTAGATACCAAGGTTTTACCAATAGCCAGAGTTGACGACCATTGGCGCTGTGAACACAAATAATCAATCGCAACAGCTAAATAGTGGTTAGGATTCATCAAACCATGGGTAGGCGTTACTATACCGTGACGATCATAATCAGGGTCGTTACCTACGGCGATATCGTAGTTATCTTTGTATTTTAATAAGGACGCCATAGCATAAGGAGACGAACAGTCCATTCGAATTTTGCCGTCTTTATCAAGGCTCATAAACCGGAAACTAGCATCTACTGCGGCGTTATGAACCTCGATGTCTAAGCCGTATTGCTCTGCAATTAGGGCCCAATAACTTGCGCCAGCACCGCCCATCGCATCCACGCCAATTCGAATCTTTTGCTTGGCGATAGCTTCCATATCAATCACTTCAGGCAGACTATCTATGTACGCCTGGCGCCAATCCACTTGCTGCAGTAAGCGACTAGCTCGTACCTCAGCATAGGACACGGCTTCTACGCCCAAAAGCTCTGATGATAATAACGCATTCGCATATTTTTCAATGACTTTGGTAGCATCAGTATCGGCAGGGCCACCGTGTGGAGGATTGTATTTGAAGCCGCCATCGGTTGGTGGATTGTGCGAAGGTGTAATCACCACTCCGTCCGCTAGATCACGAGTACGACCGCGGTTATAACGCAAAATTGCATGACTGATAACCGGCGTTGGCGTGTAGCCATCATCGGCTTGAACCTGTACTTCAATGCCATTACCAATAAAAACTTCTAGGGCCGTCATAAATGCGGCTTCAGACAAAGCATGGGTATCCCGCCCCACCAATAATGGCCCAGTAATCCCCTGCTCTTCACGATAGCGCACCAAGGCTTGGCTGATAGCTAGAATGTGTGCCTCATTAAAGGAGCAGTCTAAGGCACAACCACGATGCCCTGAAGTACCGAATTTTACCTGTTGCGCTGGATCGCGAGGGTCCACATCATTGACAAAATATGCGCTAACTAACTGCGCAATATTGGTCAAATCTTCTGCTTGTGCGGGCTGTCCGGCCCGTGCATGTATCGCCATTATAAAAAGTCCCTGATTTTTTCTGCCTGTTGCTCGCTGTAACCTAACTCAAGTGCCACCTGCGTTAACATCGATTTCTTGCGGGTGGTGTTATTATTAGTCACCACGTAATAAGGTGCATCCGGAATCTGCTTGGGATTAGTGCTGGTGCCACTGGCCGCTAATTCAGCTTCAGATTTCGCAAAATATTGGCGGTCGCGACCGCTAATCTGCAGCACTTGGTCAAACTGCTTAGCGTGGCATTTATAAAGCATACTAAGAATATAGAGAAAGCGTGCGACAACGCTGCGTTGCCCGGCTAAATCGGCTCGGGTCATCACATCAAAAATCTGCCGACCGGCTGGCATAGATAACTTTTCCGTGCGCTCACTGGCGTTCACAATCGCTTGTTGTGTGGTTGGTGGCTGAGCAACTACCGGTGCAGCAGTGGGCTGTTCGCTACCAGCCTCGGTGGTACTGGTGGTAGCTACTACCGCAGGTAAATTTAGCAGCCGGCGTAAAATAGCCGAAGCACTCTCGCCAATATGCAGTGTATGACCGGCAATAAATCGGTATAATTCGTCATCAATTTCAATGCGTTTTGTCATTACCCGTTCGCTTCTTTTAAGTTGTGGGTGGTTTTACAAGGTTCACCAAAACGCTATTATACCCAAGCAACGCCAAGGGTACAGGAATTCAACATGAGTAACGCACAGATTCTTAATTTTGAACAGCTCGGCCCGTCACCAGATGCAGCTAAGCAGCAGGCCCCCGTGGTGCTATTGCATGGTTTGTTCGGCGATTTAGATAACTTAAAAAGTTTAGCAAAAGAATTAGCCGAGCATTATCCAGTGCTGTTAGTTGATGCTCCTAACCACGGTGATTCTCCTGAATTTGCTAAGATGGATTATGCCAGTATGGCAGCAGCCCTCGCTGCCACTTTAGACCATTTGCAATTACACCAAATACATGTGGTCGGGCATTCGATGGGCGGTAAGATTGCGATGGAGTTCGCTCTAACCTATCCCGATAGAACCCTTAGTGTCATAGCGGCGGACATCTCTCCTGTAGCTTATGACCCGCGCCATCGGCATATTCTGGAAGCTCTTATTAGCGTGGATTTAGACGCCGTGACTAACCGTCAAGATGCCGATCGCCAGCTGGCTAAAAGTATTGACAGCCGCGGCGTGCGGCAGTTTTTACTGAAAAATCTGCGGCACACTGACACAGGCTATCAGTGGCGGCTACCGTTAGCGCGCTTGGATACCTGTTACGATGCGATTTCTGGCGCCGTTCGCGACGGTCACTATGAAGGCCCGATTTTGTTTATCAAAGGTGGCGATTCCGATTATTTATTAGCGCAACACGAGGACGAAATTCGTTCTCGTTTCAGTAACATAGAGATGAAAATCATTGAGGGTACTGGGCATTGGCTGCATGCTGAAAAGCCACGTATTTTCAACCGTCTGGCGCTTGCATTTATCCAGCAACATTCTCGCACCTGAGCCGGTTGCATGCTATAATCAGCGCTTATTTTTCCGGCCTAATGAAATGGTGTTGCTGTTATGTTGTCAGAACATTACGAATTAATTGAAGCGCTTGCGACGAATTTTGCCATTGCTGTGCTGTTTTTGCTGATCGGCTTAGCTATTCAAGACGTTTTAAATAAAGGCAACGTACCCAAGTATGGCCGCTGGTTTGTTTGGTTGGTTTTGTTTTTAGGTTGTGCTGGCTTTATCGCAAAAGGCATTATTCAAGCCTTTTGGGAAGCAGGCATGTAATACACAGTTAAGTAGGTAGTAACGAATTTATGGCTAGTGTTGGTATTTTCTTTGGAAGTGACACCGGTAACACCGAAGCTGTTGCACAGATGATTCAAAAAGAATTAGGTAAGAACCTAATTGATGTATTTGATATTGCCAAATCCAGCAAAGAAGACATCGCCTCATACGACCTGTTAATGTTCGGTATTCCAACATGGTACTACGGCGAAGCCCAATGTGATTGGGACGATTTCTTCCCTGAATTAGAAGAAATTGATTTCAACAACAAACTGATTGCTATTTTTGGTTGTGGCGACCAAGAAGATTACGCTGAGTATTTTCTTGATGCCATGGGAACCGTGCGCGATATCGTTGAGGCACGTGGCGGAATTATCATTGGCCACTGGTCGACCGCAGGATATCAATTTGACGCCTCACGTGCTTTAGTTGATGATGACCACTTTGTTGGGTTAGGCATCGACGAAGATCGTCAGCCTGAACTCACTAAAGAGCGCGTGCAACAATGGTGTGCGCAAATCCGTACAGAGATGGGCTTAGACCAACTCGCCTAACTAAGCGATGTAGAGACATGAGCAGCAAAGACGAATTACAACTGAAAAAAGCCGGACTAAAAGTAACTTCACCACGGATTAAAGTGCTGGAGATACTCAAAAACCCGGCTAATCAGCACGTAAGTGCTGAAGACGTGTATAAGATCTTGTTGGAGAAAAACGAAGAGATAGGTTTAGCTACCGTGTATCGCGTTCTCAACCAATTTGATGATGCAGGTATTGTAAGTCGTCACCATTTTGAAGGCGGTCGCTCACTGTTTGAGCTAAGCAATAAAGACCACCACGACCATCTGGTCTGTTTAACCTGTGGTCATGTTTTTGAATTTGAAGATGAAATGATTGAACAGCGTCAACGTGATATTGCTACCGCACATAACGTTAAACTGACCAATCATAGCTTGTATTTGTATGGTGAATGTCAGTCACCAGATACCTGCGAAAACAATCAAAGTAGCGAATAATCCTACCTAGATACCGATGCTACCAGTGTGATACTGGTAGCATCCTCACGCAAAAAGAGACCACAGCCGTTGATGAGTTTTTCTGATTTAGGCCTAGCGCCAGAAGTTTTAAGTGTTCTTAACGAACAAGGTTATACCAGCCCTACCCCCATCCAACAACAAGCCATACCTCCTGTGTTAGCAGGCAAAGATGTGATGGCTGCAGCACAAACAGGAACCGGCAAAACCGCTGGTTTTACTTTACCTATCTTAGAATTACTCAAAGATGGTGAGCGCGCACGCTCAAACCATGTGCGTGCTTTAATTCTGACCCCTACGCGTGAACTTGCTGCCCAAGTGGCAGAAAGCGTAGCTACTTACGGTCGAAATCTGAGTTTATCCTCTGCCGTGGTGTTTGGCGGCGTGGGTATCAACCCACAGATGATGAAACTTCGCAAAGGCGTCGATATCCTCATTGCTACCCCAGGTCGGTTATTAGATTTATTTCAACAAAATGCCGTCAAATTTAATCAGCTTGAGATTTTGGTGTTAGACGAAGCAGACCGTATGCTAGACATGGGCTTCATTCACGACATCAAGAAAATCTTAAGGATTTTACCGAAGAAACGCCAGAACCTGCTTTTTTCAGCGACGTTTTCAGACGAAATTAGAGCGCTAGCAAAAGGTTTGGTGAATGATCCTGTAGAAGTTTCTGTCGCCCCTCCAAACACTACGGCTGAGCGAGTCGAACAATCCATCTATGGTGTTGAACAAAACCAGAAGACGCAATTGTTGGCGCAACTCTTGCGTGAACGCAATACACCGCAAGTGTTGGTTTTCACTCGTACCAAGCACGGTGCTAATCGATTAGTGAAGCAGTTGGATGGGCATGGCTTTTTGGCCGCCGCCATTCATGGCAATAAAAGCCAAGGTGCCCGTACCAAAGCATTGGATGACTTCAAAAATAATCGAGTACAGGTATTAGTTGCTACCGATATAGCTGCACGTGGTATTGATATCGATTTACTACCACTGGTAGTAAACTACGACTTACCTAACGTTGCTGAAGACTACGTGCATCGTATTGGCCGTACGGCACGTGCTGGTGCTAGTGGCCATGCCTTAAGCTTAGTGAGCCCGGAAGAAGTGAAACAACTCAAGGCTATTGAGCGGTTGATTGATCAAAAACTTGAACGTATCAGTGCGCCTGGCTACCAACCGGTTGATTTAAACAAAGGTCGGCCGGCTCCTAAAAAGCCAGCCCAGCAACCTAGCCAACGTCGGCGTCAGCCTCGTCGTCAGCCCAAATAACACAGTTACGCCCTTTGTTTTTACCAAAATAAAGGGCGTGATCGGCTCGATACAACACACTATCCTTGTCGTCATCCACATGCACGTTGGTTAAACCAATGGTTGCCGATACTCGATAAGGCTGCTCTGTCCCTGTGCTAGGCACAAATTCTAATTCATTGACTAAGATGCGAATTGCATTAAGGCGACGCTTGGCATCTGCCGCATTAGTGCGGTGCAGTAACAATCCAAACTCCTCTCCGCCAGTACGAGCGAAGATATCACCGGGGCGTAATTGCTGTTGCATGAATTGAGCTAAGCGACATAACACCGCATCACCTTCGGCGTGCCCGTAGTTGTCGTTAATCTGTTTAAAATAATCAATATCAAAGATAGCTACAACGGCTTGGGTAGAAGGCGTAAAGCGCACTACCAACTGCTCAAGTTGCTGCATAAAATAGCGCCGATTATAAACCCCTGTTAATTCATCAGTAATGGACAAGCGTTCAAGCTCTTGCTCATAAATTTTTTGTTCCGTGATATCTCGCACTGTCCCGATCAGAATATCTTCATGGATATACTGGTTATAGTCAGCTAACTCGTGCACCCAACGAACACTGCCATCGGTGCGAACAATCCGATGCACGACATCGTGTGTGCCGAATTTTTTTGCCTGTTGCTCACTGGCTAACACCAACGCTAAATCGTCTGGGTGAACAGCTTGCTGAAACAAACTAATACTAGGTTTTACGGTATCTTTATCGAGCCCAAAAATCTCATAAATTTTATCTGACCAATAGAGCTCACCGGTCGCAAAATTCGCTTTCCAATAACCCAACTCGGCTATTTCTTGGGCTCGTTTTAAGGTGATTCGGCTTTCTTCCAGCTCTAACTCACGTTGTTTATCTAACGTGGTATCCACGATCTGACCAAACCAGTGATACACGCCTTCGGCATCCAGTTCTGGCATAGCGTTACCGGCCACCCAACGGGTTTGTTCTCCTCGTACAATACGATACTCGCAAAACCAAGGCTGTAGACTTTCGGCTGATTGCTGAATGCTACTGCGTACTCGTTCACGATCGGCAGGATGAATGGCCTCAAACACGGCACTGCCATCGGCGCTAACAACGTCCGCATCAACACCATAAATAGCTTTGATACCCGCACTGGCGTAAGGAAAACACATACGCCCATCAGGATACATAGAAAACTGATAGATAACCCCAGGGACAGTACTAGCTATTCGCTCCAAGCGATGATGGGCCATCACTGTGTCTGTGATATCAATCCAGACTCCGGTGAGCCATTCAGCTTGCCCTTGCCGATCGTGACTAATCACCGATACTGTGTCGCGAATGGTACGCACTTGACCATTCGCAGCTGTCACCCGAAAGATCACATCAGCATGCTCAAGATCGCCAGCCCACAATTGTTGCATCACCGCCATAGCCGAATGACGACACTCTGCATGCATCGCTTCCAATAATAACTCAAAAGGATAGCTTTGTTCTCGCTGCCATGACTGGCCTAACAACTCAGCTAGGACCGAGTTGATGAACATCTTCATGCTGGGACGATGTAACTTCCAAGTCGCTATTTTTGAACGCGTCATAATGGTCTCAAGCCATTGCAACTGCTCACGTACTTGGGCATCACTCAAATCGGGGTATGGTTTTTTCGGTAACGGCATTAACAAACAATCCCTGCTGTTTTACTAGCAGGGATTGTGGCATTAAAAGTTGCGGTAACGCAAATCTATTTAACTTTTTGCTAAATTAGCTTACTCGCCTTCATCGGACCAAGTATCACGTAAACCTACCGTTTGGTTAAAGACCAACTGCTCAGAGCTATGATCTTTGCTATCGGCACAGAAGTAGCCAATACGTTCAAACTGATAAGCTTTTTCTACCTGAGCGTCAGCTAACGAGGCTTCCACAAAGCCATGTTTAACCACTAAAGATTGTGGATTAAGCGTGGCCGCAAAATCTTCTTCTGCTGCTGGGTTTGGCACTTGGAACAAGCGATCGTACAACCTAAACTCAGCTGGTTTAGCATGAACCGCTGCAACCCAATGGATAACGCCTTTTACTTTACGTCCATCGGCAGGATCTTGACCTAAAGTATCGGCATCGTAGCTACAGAAAATAGTGGTGATATTGCCCTGCTCGTCTTTTTCAACGCGCTCGGCTTTAATCACATAGGCATTGCGTAACCGCACTTCTTTTCCAAGCACCAGACGCTTGTATTTTTTGTTGGCTTCTTCACGAAAATCATCGGCTTCAATCAATATTTCGCGCGCAAAAGGTACCGTGCGAGTGCCCATACTGTCATCATTCGGATGATTTGGCGCTTGCAGTTGCTCAACGTGATCCTGCGGATAGTTCTCAATCACCAAACGCACCGGATCTAATACCGCCATCGCACGAGGTGCATGCTGGTTTAGCTCATCACGAATACAAGCCTCCAGCATGCTCATCTCTACTTGATTATCCATTTTGGTGACACCAATGCGGTGACAGAACTCACGGATAGAAGCCGGCGTATAGCCGCGGCGACGCATACCAGCAATGGTTGGCATACGAGGGTCATCCCAACCACTCACTCGTTGCTCTTCAACCAATTGATTTAGTTTACGTTTACTCATCACCGTGTATTGCAGGTTTAAGCGCGAAAACTCAATCTGCTGGGGGTGGCATTCAATGCTGATGTTATCCAAGACCCAATCGTACAAGCGACGGTTATCTTGGAACTCAAGGGTACAAAGTGAATGGGTGATCCCCTCAATAGCATCTGAAATACAATGAGTAAAATCGTACATAGGATACACACACCAGGTGTCACCCGTTTGGTGATGATGAGCAAACCGAACCCGATAAATCACCGGATCGCGCATGCACATAAAAGGTGAGCTCATATCGATTTTGGCACGCAGACAAACTTCGCCTTCTTGATACTTACCCGCTGTCATGTCCGCGAAAATTTGCAGGTTTTCTGCAACGCTAGTATCTCGATAAGGACTATTGGTACCCGGCTGCTTCAGGGTGCCACGCATTTCTCGCATTTGTTCTTGGCTCGAAAAATCACAATAAGCCAAGCCCTTTTCAATCAGCTCTACCGCATAACCGTGTAATTGCTCAAAATAATCAGATGAGTAACGTGGTTTACCATTCCAGTGGTATCCCAGCCATTGCACATCGGCTTGAATCGAGTGCACATAATCCACTTTTTCTTTCAGCGGATTGGTGTCATCAAAGCGTAAGTTACAGGTGCCTTGATAGTCTTCAGCAATGCCAAAGTTCAACACGATGGATTTGGCATGACCGATATGTAAAAAACCATTTGGCTCTGGCGGAAACCTTGTATGTACCTGGTTATGCTTTCCTGAAGCTAGGTCTTGATCGATAATTTGACGAATGAAATTACTACGGGGCGCATCTGCTGCCATGGATTCGTTGTCTCCAGTAAATAGACCTGAAAAAATGACCGCTATGATCGCAGGTTCTTAGCATAGGTGCAAGGCCTAACGCTGCACCTGAAAGAATTGATAAACCTGCTGCAAGTGGCGCGCTGCCGCGGTTGCGCTAACCCAGCGAAATTGTATTTCAGTAGCTGCTGGCAATTGCGCCAGCGTATTCTGAGCCCGCCACGTTAGGGTTGCTAGTTTGGGATAACCACCCAGCGTTTGCCGATCTTTGAGCATCACAATCGGTTGCCCGTTGGGGGGAATTTGGACAGCTCCGACCGGTAGCGGCTCAGAAATGATTTGTGCCTGTGACCACTGCAAAGGCTCGGCTGCGGCTAAACGCACCCCCATCCTGTCTTGAGCTGGCGTCACTTGGTACAGCTGATCCGTAAAGAGTTGCTGTTGCGCCGGTCCAAACTGCGCATACTGTCCGCTAGCCATCACCTCTAGAATAACAGGTTTGCCGCGAGCACCGGTGGCTGCGGTTGGTAACTGCGGCGCCACGGTGCGTCCGGGGCGGCGCCCCAGCAGAGTGCGATAACCAGGCACTGTTGCGTAAGCGATCCGATCGCCACTTTGCACTGCTTGACCCTGTTGCTGCAACCCTCCTAAGCCATCACGCACCACGGTAGCAACGCTGCCATAGACGGGCGTGGCGATGAAGCCGCCAGCAACAGCTAAGTAAGCGCGTAAGCCAACTCCGCCCGGTGCGACCGTCAGGACGTCACCAGCCGCTGCCAGTTGAACCTGCTGCGCCGGCACTGGTTGACCGTTCAGGCTCATAGGCAGCTCAGCCCCTGTCACAGCCCACGCCGTAGCCGCGGTAAATTCTGCACGAAAGCCACCCAAGGTAATTTCTAGCTGGGCCGCATTAAAGTGGTTATTTAACAACCTATTAGCCCACAGAAAAGCTTGCTCATCAAGAGGCCCGCCCACACTGATACCCTGGTGTAGATAGCCAAATCTGCCAAAATCTTGCAGGGTGGTTAGCGGCCCAGATTGCAGTATGCGTAAGCTCATTCGCGCGCGCTCGCTGAGTGAATGGCTGCTGCCGCTTGTTGATAGTGGCTTAAACTAATCGAACGGAAGCGAACTTGATCACCTGCTTGCAACTGGGGCCAGCTTACTGCTCGTCCAATCAATTGCCAGCCACCTGGCGAGGTGCGCG
>JTFO01001833.1_pt1 | contig 14788 bp, 11 predicted proteins | sample 235411 | NCBI WGS metagenome assembly JTFO01 (sample SAMN03067590, study PRJNA260953) | activated sludge metagenome | biome: Sludge; feature: Wastewater; isolation source: CETP activated sludge from laboratory augmented bioreactor treating... | place: India:Gujarat | collected 2013-04
TCAAGTTGCGTAAAATCGATGGCTTGCTGCTGCTCTGCTGCGGTTAGGGCAGCTACTGTAATATCAAAAGCTTGGTCATTCGCAAGGGTATGCTTGAATTTGCTAGCAGGTAATAAGTGCCGCGCAAGTAACTGATACAGACACCAATGAAATAAATCACCGCCGTTGGCAACGCGTTGGGCCAAGTGCTCTAAATCTTTCACAATATCCAGTTGGCTACTGGTTGAGGCGAGCTGCAGCGCCGGAATCGCAAGTTCAACCAAGGCTAATTGCTGCGCAGCGCTAAGCTCAGCTAGTGGGCTGACTGTGCCAATCACGTTAGCCTCTAGCAACCCCCGAATAAGTTGCGGCGCTTGCTGTGGGCTGCGGGCTTGCTCCAATAACAACGCCGGTAGGGCTAGCTTGGCTAACTGTTCCAGCGCATTAGGGCGCTGTTGCTGCTGTCGTGCCTGTTGGGTTTGGCTAAAGTGTTGTTGTGGGCTTGGATACTTACCGTTCCAGTGGGGAGTAAGGCGTTTGATGCGTTGCGCTAGCGGTGGATGCGTTGCCATCAAGGTAAACCAAGAGCTGAGTGCTTGGCCGAAAAATAAGTGAGAGGCCTCGTCGGCATTGCTATGTTGCACGCGACTGCCATGCTGGCGCGCGCCAATTTGCTGTAGGGCGCCGGCAAGCGCTTCGGGATTGCGGGTAAATTGCACCGCTGCAGCATCGGCTAAATATTCACGCTGGCGACTCACGGCAGCTTTAATCAACTGCCCGAAGAATACCCCAATGCTGCCTACTACCAGCAGCGCCACACCCACTAAAGGTAGTGCATTTTTATTGTTGCGCCGCGAACTAAAGCGCGACGAACGTAGCAGCATGTAACCCAAGTGGGTTAATGAAAGAATACCGGCTAGGGCGGCAATTAAGCGAATATTGAGCCGCATATCACCATTGAGGATATGGCTGAACTCGTGGGCGACCACTGCTTGCAACTGTTCGCGTGAAAAGGTTTCAACGGCACCACGAGTAAGGCCAATGGCGGCATCTTTGGTTTCGTAGCCAGCGGCAAAGGCATTAATACCGGCTTCGTTGGGGAGTAGATAGACTGCTGGTACCGGTAAGTTGGCGGCGATAGCCATTTCTTCAACCACATTAAGAACACGTCGTTCTAGTGGGTCGCTGCTATCAGGTGCGAGTTGGATGCCGCCTAAGCTTTCAGCCACTACATGCCCGCCAGGACGAAGCTGCAGCCATTTTACGAGGCAAACCAACAAAATCCCCCCAGCAACAACGGCCATAGTAATTATCAGCGGTTGCCAAAAAATCTGGGTGGGGGCGGTGTCACTTACGATCACAGCGCCAGAAAAAACCGCAACGGCGGCCGTGATCAAGCCAATGATTGAGATAAAGGCGAGAAGAAATAACAGCACCAGCAGGCTGGTATTGCGCTTGGCCTGCTGTTGCTGAGCAAAGAAATTCACCATGGTAGCTTACCTAATTTATCCGCAGCTAACATTAAAAGGACACTTTAGGTGCAGCTTGAATCTCGTTACTATCGGCAAATTCAAGTAAGCTGGCATCGTCGCGATGACCAAAAAAGCCGGCAAAGACCACCGGTGGAAAGGATTGTTTGTAGGTGTTGTAGGACATCACGGCATCGTTGAATGCCTGCCGTGCAAAAGCAACCCGGTTCTCGGTGCTGGTAAGCTCTTCGGATACTTGCATCATGTTTTGGTTAGCTTTTAAATCTGGGTAAGCCTCCATCACCACATTTAACCGGCCCAAAGCACTCCCTAGGGCGCCTTCGGCTCCACCTAATTGTTGCATGGCTTGATTGTTGGTGAGGTCTTGTTTGGCTTGTGGTAATGCAGCTAAAGCCTGGTTTCTTGCCTGAATCACGGCTTCGAGTGTATCGGCTTCGTGCTTCATGTAGGCCTTAGCTGTTTCCACTAAGTTGGGGATGAGATCGTAACGGCGTTTAAGCTGTACTTCGATCTGCGCAAAGGCATTCTTAAATTGATTACGCAAGCGCACTAGGTTGTTATAGATGCTAATCGCCCAAACGAGTAACAACACTGCAATGATAATAATAATCCAGCCAGTCATGGGTCATCTCCTGCGCCACCTAAGATGGCAATCATAGTTTTTAGAATGAGGTACAGCATCAGGTATCGCACGTTTTAATGCAACATGCTATGCTTTGCCGTTATTCGCAAGCCATTCAATGTAAGCATTCATGACAACAAATAGCATAGCTACCGGCAATTTATTTATCTTAGCGGCTCCTAGTGGGGCCGGTAAATCTAGTTTAATTCGTGCGTTACTAGAGCGCCATAGCCACGATAGTATGCAGGTTTCTGTGTCTTGCACAACGCGAGCTCCACGCCCCGGTGAAGTAGACGGTGAACACTATCATTTTCTTTCTGAGGCTGAATTTAAAGAAAAAATTGCTAACGATGAATTTTATGAATGGGCCCATGTGTTTGGTAATTATTACGGCACTTCACGCGTTTACATTGAACAGACGTTAGCGGAAGGCATTGATGTCTTTCTTGATATCGATTGGCAAGGAGCACGGCAAGTGCGAGAGGCACATCCCCATGCGCAATCTATTTTTATCATCCCGCCTAGCTTAGAGATCTTAGAGCAACGCTTGCGTGGCCGCGGTCAAGATAGCGATGAAGTTATTCGTGGGCGGATGGCAAAAGCGCAAGCAGAGCTATCTCATTACCATGAATTTGACTACCTACTGGTGAATGATAAATTTGCGCAAACGTTGGCTCAATTAGAGCATATTGTGTTTGCGCAGCGCCTTAAGGTAGGATTACAGCAAGTGCGGCATGCCGCAAAACTTAAAGATCTCTTGGCGAATGGCGGGTAAATCCGTATAATTCCTGACCCGTTTTGCACATAGTTGGAGTAATCATGGCTCGCGTAACCGTAGAAGAAGCAGTTGACCGCATTGGCAACAGATTTGATTTAGTGCTAGTAGCATCACGTCGTGCTCGTCAATTGGCGACTCAAGGTAAAGATTCATTGGTACCTTGGAAGAACAACGAAAAGGCAACCGTGATCGCGTTGCGTGAAATTGAGTCTGGTAAAATTGATGCAGGTCGCCTAGATGCTGCCGAGCGCACTGAAGCCGCGCAAATGGAAGCTGATGAATTGGCAGCCGTTGACGCAGTTCGTGGGCTTGAGTAAATCGGGTGTATTTGTTTGAAGGCCTCAGGCAACAACTGACTGAGTACTTACCACCAGAGCAGGTGGAGCGCACTGCTGCGGCTTATCGATTAGCCGCAGAAGCGCACAAGCCACAAAAACGTAGTAGTGGCGAACCTTACATTACCCATCCAGTAGCTGTGGCTAGCTTATTAGCAGACATGCGCTTGGATCACGAAACCATCATGGCAGCGCTGTTGCATGATGTGATTGAAGACACGCCTTTTACCCAAGAAGATTTGGCTGAACAGTTTGGTAGCACCGTTGCCGAGCTGGTTGAAGGCGTGTCTAAACTAGATAAATTGCAGTTTAATTCAAAAGAAGAGCTGCAAACGGAAAACTATCGCAAGATGATTATGGCGATGGTGCATGATATTCGAGTGATTCTGATTAAATTAGCAGACCGCACTCATAACATGCGTACTATCGGTCATTTACGTCCTGATAAACGGCGTCGTATTGCCCGTGAAACCCTCGAAATTTATGCTCCCTTGGCGCATCGCTTAGGTATTCATGACATCAAAAATGAATTAGAGCTGCTTGGTTTTCATGCGCTGTATCCGTGGCGAGCGCGCTTGCTTGAGTCTCAGGTGAAAATGGCTCGCGGTAATCGCCGTGAGCTGGTGGAACGGGTTCAGCAAGAAATCGAAAAACGCTTACACGATGTGGGTATCAAAGCGCGAGTATTGGGCCGCGAAAAGCATTTGTACAGTATCTACCAAAAGATGCTGCACAAAGAATTGCGCTTTGAACAGGTCATGGACATTTATGCATTTCGCGTGATTGTCGATGAGGTTGATACCTGCTATCGCGTGTTAGGTGCCCTGCACAATCTCTACAAGCCCATTGAAACCCGCTTTAAAGATTACATTGCAATCCCGAAATCAAACGGCTATCAATCCTTGCACACCTCGCTGAAGGGGCCTTATGGCATTCCGGTCGAAGTCCAAATTCGTACCGAAGAAATGAACTTGATGGCAGACCGCGGTGTGGCGGCGCATTGGTTATATAAAACCGAAGATAGTAGTGGCACCACGGCACAGGTTCGAGCACGGCGCTGGATGCAGAGCTTACTTGAGTTGCAGCAAAGTACTGGGAATGCGTTTGAGTTTATCGAAAACGTTAAATCTGAGCTGTTTCCAGAAGAAATTTATGTGTTTACTCCCGAGGGGCGCATCATTGAGTTGCCACAAGGGGCAACGCCGGTAGACTTTGCTTACGCAGTGCACACGGATATAGGTAACACTTGTATTGGTGCCAAAGTGAATCACAAAGTGCACTCGCTTTCTAAGCCGTTAGAAACAGGGCAAACTGTCGAAATCAAAACAGCACCAGGCTCACGCCCTAATATTGCTTGGTTGAACTTTGTGGTCACTGGCAAGGCGCGGGCCAAAATCCGTCAGTATTTGAAAGGACAAGAGTTCCGTGAAGCGGAAAATCTTGGCGAACGTCTGTTACGTGCTGCCTTAGGCCCCGTCAATTTTGATGAGATCAGCGCCGCCGAATTTACCCGTGTGCTACACGAAGTGAAGTTAGAGTCTAAAGAGCAACTGCTGCGCGAAATCGGTTTAGGCAATATGATGTCGATTGCGATTGCCAAGCGTCTATTGGGTGAATTAGCACAGCTGAAAGATGATGGTAGCGCCAGCCCTGTTCGTAGTACGCTAGCTATTCGCGGTGCCGAAGGCTTGTTGATGAGCTTTGCGAAGTGTTGTCGGCCGATACCGGGTGATGAGATTATTGCCCACGTCAGCCCAGGTAAAGGCTTGGTAGTACACCGGCGAGAATGTAAAAACGTGCGTGGTTTTGAAGATGAGCCTGGACGCTACTTCCCCGTGCAGTGGGAAGTCAACCCGGACGGAGAATTTATTACCGAAGTGCGGGTAGAGGTGATTAATCATCAAGGTGTGTTAGCTAAGCTAACGACAGCTATTGCTGCTGCTGGATGTAATATTCATGGCCTAAAAACCGAAGAGCTCGATGCTAATATTTACTATATTGATGTGGCTCTTACCGTACGAGATCGAACTCAACTAGCCAACGTGCTGCGACATATCCGAAAGATGCCCGATGTGCAACGCGTGTGGCGACTGCGCAAATAATCCCCTTAGTTATCTATTATTACCCCAATTAACAGAACTTACTTTTTAGGAACAACTATGTCGAAAGTTATTATCAGTACCGATAATGCTCCAGCCGCAATTGGTACCTACTCACAAGCAGTAAAAATTGGCACTACCGTGTATTTATCTGGTCAAATCCCATTAGTGCCGAGCACTATGACGGTGATTAGCGAAGATTTTCGTGAACAAGCGGTGCAAGTGTTCAAGAATCTTGCGGCAGTTTGTGAAGCTGCCGGTGGTGAACTGCAGGATATGGTGAAAGTACAAATTTATTTAACCGATTTAAGTCATTTTGCTGTGGTGAATGAAGTGATGGCTGAGTTCTTCCAAGCGCCGTACCCCGCTCGCGCAGCGATTGGAGTACGGGCATTACCCAAAAATGTACAGATTGAAATTGATGGTGTGATGGAACTGCCTAGTACTAACTAGGCAGTTGCTGTATTACTGGCGCGGCTCTCTAGGGGTTTGCGCCAGATGATCATCGCTAAGGATACTCCCCCTAAAATAAAGCAGTAGCCGGTATGCAAGCTCACTTCTAACGGCGATAAACCAAAACTAGCCCCCATCAGTAAGGTTTGTGCGCCGTAAGGCAAAGCACCTTGTACCACACAGGCAAAAATATCCAGTAGGCTGGCGCTTTGTCGTGGAGCTAGATCGCCTTCTTCAGCCAGACGTTTACTCACTTCGCCACTTAATAAAATGGTGACTGTATTATTAGCTACAGCAAAGTTTGTTAGCGCGGTTAAGCCTGCCACACCAAAGGCCGCCCGTTGTTGTTTGTGTTTGAACAAACGTTTGGTGACTGTGCCTACGGCATCCGCAAGAAATTGTAGGCCACCTTGCTGGCGGATCAGCGCACTCAAGCCGCCAATTAACAATGACAGCAAGAAGATTTCTTGCATGCTGGTAAAGCCTTGGTAGATATCTTTGCTAAAGGCAACCCATTGATAATCAACCGTGGCCATGCCGAACGCAGCAGCTAAAATGATACCCAGGGTCAGCACAGCAAACACATTTAAGCCGAGCACGGCAAGCACAATAATAAAAAAGTACGGCAAGGCTAGCCACAGGTTAGCCTCTGGTATTTTCGGAGGGACTGCACCGGTATCGTAGGTGAATAGCCAAATCAGCGTAATGGCAGCAGCTGGCAAAGCAATTTTGAGATTAGCTTTGAACTTGTCGCTCATGGCGCAGCCTTGGGTACGTGTAGCTGCGATAGTCGTGTCTGAAATAAATGACAAGTTATCCCCGAACATGGATCCGCTGACCAACACCCCAGCCAATAACGCTAAGTCGATATCAGCAGCCTGACCGAGGCCCAGAGCCACCGGAGCTAGCGCAGCTAGGGTGCCCATCGAGGTACCCATAGCGGTAGACACCACAGCGGCAATAATAAATAAGCCTGGCAGCAAGAACTGCGGTGGAATCACGTTTAAACCCAGGGCCACCATGGCATCGACGCCACCGGTCGCCGCTGCTACCGTAGAAAATGCTCCGGCTAATAAATAAATCATGCACATGGTGACGATATTGCGCTCGCCGACACCCGCCACGAAAGTATTGATACGTTCTTCAAAGGCTTGTTTGCTGAGTAGTACTGCTAAAATAATAGCGGGCAGAATAGCAACGGGACTATTAAGCTGATAGAAAGCGTAGTCGACCCCAGTCACTTGAAAGTAGACACCTACACCTAAAAACAGCGAAAGAAAGAGCAGTAAGGGTAAAAGTGCTTTGGCACTAGCGGGTTGATTCATCGTTTTTCCTGCGCAGTGTTATTGTTGTTTTAGACGTCCAGAAGTTTATATGTCTTATGTTGACGTTGCAAGCTTTGCCTATTCGTCATACCTTTAATTGATGTTGTACACAGAACCACAAAGGAAGTCTATGAGCCCTGATGATCTACATTTACAGTTACGTAATCTAAAAGATGAGGATTACCCTCAGTTAAAACCGTTAATGGACAAGGTGTATCCAGACATTGGCGGGGCTTGGGGTGAGGCTACCATTCGGAAATTAATCAAAGAATTTCCTGAAGGTCAGATCTGCTTAGAAGATGGCGGCCAGTTGGTTGGTGTAGCGTTAACCGTGCGAGTTAAATACGCTCGTTTTAGTAATCCCCATACCTACGATGATTTAATGGATGCGCGCGAGAATATTCTCAATGATCGTAAAGGTGATGCGCTCTATGGCCTGGATGTACTGATTCATCCGGATTATCGTGGCTATCGTTTAGGTCGGCGTTTGTACGATGCGCGTAAAGAACTTTGCCGCCAGCTTAATCTGAAGGCCATTTTAGCGGGTGGTCGCATTGTTAACTTTCACAAATATGCTGATGAGCTGAGCCCTGGGCAATACATTGAAGGGGTGCATCGGCGCGAAATTTATGACCCTATTTTAACCTTTCAGTTAGCTAACGATTTCACCGTAAAACGTTTGTTAGGTAAGTACCTCCCCGAGGATAAGCGTTCGGCTGGTTTTGCCACGCTCCTGGAATGGAATAACTTTTTGTACGAGCCATCGGATAATATTCTAGGTAGCCGCATCCGTAATGTCCGGGTTGGGGCCGTGCAGTGGCAAATGCGCTCAGTGGAATCGGTAGAAGAGATGCTGCGCCAGGTCGAATACTTTGTCGATGCTATGTCGAGCTATCAAAGTGATTTTGCGGTGTTCCCAGAATTTTTTAATGCACCGCTGATGGGGCTGACAGATCAGAGCCAGCAGAAAGATGCGATCCGGTTTTTAGCTAGCTTTACCGAACGCTTTAAACGTGAAATGTCACAGATGGCGGTCAGTTACAACGTCAATATCATTACTGGCTCGATGCCACTCGATGAAGATGACGTGATTTATAACGTGTCTTATTTGTGTCGCCGTGACGGTACCGTTGAAGAGCAACGAAAAATACATGTCACTCCGCACGAAAAGCGTGACTGGGTCATTGAAGGCGGCGACGTGGTTAAAGTGTTTGACACCGATGCCGGCCGCGTGGGCATTTTAATTTGCTACGACGTGGAGTTTCCTGAATTGGGTCGACTGATGGCGGCCGAAGGTTTAGAAGTGTTGTTTGTGCCGTTTTGGACAGATACCCGCAATGCCTATCTGCGTGTGCGTCACTGCGCCCAAGCCCGCGCGGTTGAAAACGAGTGTTATGTGGTGACCTGTGGCAGCGTGGGTAACTTACCGCAAGTAGAAAGTCTGGATGTGCAGTACGCCCAGTCTGCGGTGTTCTCACCGTCAGACTTTGCCTTTCCGTACGATGCTATTTTAGCGGAAACCACGCCAAACACTGAGCAACTTATTTTCTCGGATCTAAACTTAGACGAATTACGTTATTTACATCATGAAGGCTCGGTCACGAACCTGAAAGATCGTCGTACCGATATTTACGAAGTTACCCGTAAGTGGTAACTCTATAAAAATAAAAGACAGAACAACAAGGACAACTTATGCCAGTAAAACTACTAAAGCCGGCTGATGAAGCCTACCAATATCCGTTACTGATAAAGCAGTTATTACTCTCAAGCGAGCGCTACGGCGCTAATAACGAGATCGTTGGCGGTAATAATGGCAAGCGTTACAGTTATGCTGAGTTTAATCAGCGCGTGCAACGTCTCGCTAATATGCTGACCGAGCAAGGAGTGAAGCAAGGTGATGTGGTGGCGGTGTTGGATTGGGATACACCGCGCTATCTTGAGTGCTTTTTCGCTATTCCCATGCTTGGCGCTGTGTTGCATACGGTGAACGTGCGCTTAGCCCCCGAGCAAATTGTCTACACCATGAATCATGCCGAGGATAAAGTGGTGTTGGCGCACGATGACTTCTTGCCGTTGTTAGCGAAAGTAAAACATGAGCTGGTAACCGTCGAAAAATACATCCAGCTAAGTGATAGCGATACTCCAGCGGAGCCTGCGCTGGCCACCGTGGGTGAATATGAGCGTTTATTAGCAGCTGCGTTGCCAGAATTTGACTTCCCTGATTTTGACGAAAACGCTATTGCCACAACCTTTTACACCACCGGCACCACTGGTAACCCGAAAGGGGTGTATTTCTCTCATCGGCAATTGGTGCTGCACACGCTCACGTTAGCAGCCACAACTAGCATGAATGACAATATGCAGTTGATGCAGGCCAGCAGTGTGTACATGCCAATCACTCCAATGTTTCACGTGCATGCTTGGGGTGTGCCTTACGTCGCCACCATGATGGGGCTCAAGCAAGTGTATCCTGGTCGTTACGAACCAGCGACTTTGTTGCAGTTGTTTGTACGAGAAAAGGTGACCTTCTCGCACTGTGTGCCGACCATTTTACAGATGGTACTGAGTAGTGAAAAAGCTCAAGCGATTGATTTTAGCGGCTGGCAGGTGTTAATTGGAGGCAGTGCACTAACGGCAGGCCTAGCTGATGCCGCCCTCGCACGCGGCATTCAGGTCTATACCGGCTACGGTATGTCCGAAACCTGTCCACTGTTGAGTACCACTTGGTTGCCGCTTGAGGCCTCGGACTTTGATCAACAGCGCCAAGTACAAGAGCGAGTCAAAACCGGGCGCCCAGTGCCACTGGTGAATATGCGTATTATTGATAATAACGGTCGTTTTTTACCTCATGATGGTGAAGCTATGGGTGAGGTTGTGGTGCGCACACCATGGCTCACTCAGGGGTATCTAAATGAGCCAGAAAAAAGTGCTGAGCTGTGGGCTAATGGCTGGATGCATACAGGCGATGTCGGCACCATTGATAGTAACTACACCCTGCAAATTCGTGACCGTATAAAAGATGTGATTAAAACGGGCGGCGAATGGATTTCCTCGTTAGATCTGGAAAATCTCATCAGTCAGCATCCTGACATTGAACTAACTGCTGTGGTTGGACTACCTGATACAGAGTGGGGTGAGCGTCCTCATGCCATGCTTACAGTGAAAGCTGATGCTGCCGTTGATCGCGAGCAAGTTGCTGATCATTTACAGCAGTTTATTGAGGCCGGCTTGATTGAAAAATGGGCGATTCCTGATTCGGTCACCGTGGTTGCGGAGATTCCTCGCACCAGCGTTGGTAAAATCGATAAAAAACTGATTCGCAAGCAGCTGCAAGCAGCAAACTAGCGGGCATTTTTTTAGTTGTAGCTACCCACAAAAAAGGCCCGTAATGGGCCTTTTTTATCAGGGCGGCTATGCTAGCACCGAGATCGTTAAGGTAATTTAGCGTAATCAATAGCCCAGTTGACATAAAGTTCAGTACCGGTTTTAAGCGCACGCTCATCAGCATAAAAGAAGGGTGAATGGTTGCTTGGCGCCGTAGCAGGATCTTGATCTTCTGGAGTTATCCCCAAAAATACAAATAATCCTGGCACCTCTAGTGCATAAAATGAGAAATCTTCTGCACCAGTTACTAATGCATTCACGTTTACCTTATCGGCTCCTGCTACCTTGTGCATGGTAGGCAGCATGGCACGGGTTAATTCTGGATTGTTAATGGTAACTGGGTAGCCCTCATCAATATGCACATGCGCCTCAGCGCCACTGGCTTGTGCGGTATGCTCAGCAGTCGTTTTTAAGTTAGCAAAAATTTGCGCACGGTTATCCATATCAAAGTTACGGATGGTCCCTTCGAGATAGACCTCATCGGGGATGATATTGTTGCGGACACCGCCCTCAACAATACCAAAGCTCACTACCGCTGGCGCCTTGGTAATATCGACCTGACGGCTAACAATGGCTTGGGTGTTATTAATAATCTGGCCCGCCGCCACAATCGGGTCCACGCCTCCCCATGGCCGTGAACCATGAGTTTGTTGGCCTTTGACGGTTATTTCAAAGCGGTCTGACGAGGCCATCAGTGGGCCTTCGCGATAACCAATGTGACCAGTGTGTCCCGCTGACCACACATGAATACCAAACACGGCTTCAGGTTGATACTGTTTGAATAACCCTTCTTTAAGCATCAACTCAGCACCACCTTCTTCACCTGCAGGAGCACCTTCTTCGGCCGGTTGAAAAATAAACACCACATTGCCAGCTAATTGCTCGCGCAGTTCGGTGAGTTGTTGGGCTGCACCCATCAACATAGCCACATGCAAATCATGACCACAGGCATGCATAACACCTACTTCTTTACCGCGATACTCGGCTACTGCAGTGGATTTAAAAGCAACATCGGTTTGCTCAACCACGGGAAGAGCATCCATATCGGCCCGCAAGGCAATGGTTGGGCCTGGCTTAGCGCCTTTGAGCAGGGCCACGACGCCGGTATGTGCTACCCCTGTCTGCACTTCTAAACCAAGACTCTGCAAGTGCTCCGTAATGACTTTTGCGGTACGAAATTCACGATTACTTAATTCAGGGTGTTGATGCAAATCACGTCGCCATTCGATCACTTGCTGCTCTAAGGATGACGAAATTTGCACCGGTTCAGCGGCCTGCGTTGGGCTGATAGCCCAGCAGCTCGTGGCTAAGGTGGTGGCAATGACAGCTTTATTTAACATGGACATACGCATAGGGAGTTCCTTGCAATTAGGTAGCAGAGATAAGCAAGCCTAGATCAGGTTGGGGGGGTAAGTCTAGAAAGTGTTCATATTCTGGCCATGGTGCGGTGATGCTGAACTGCTGTTGTTGATAGCAGAACTGCAATTGCCAAGCATGCAAATGCAGGTGCTGCGCCGCTTCACCGCCGTAACGCTGGTCGCCACAAATCGGCGTCCCCAAACTCTTCAGTGCGACTCTAAGTTGATGGGTTTTGCCGGTGCTTGGCTTGAGCACATAATAGCGGTAGCCAGGTTTTAGTGCGTGACTAATAAAACGGGTGCGGGCTGGATTATTTTGTGTACGCAACAGGCGCCAATTGCCACGTCGTACTTTATCCATGTCGCCACAGATCAGTCCTTGTTTTTTACTGGGCTTACCAGCCGCTACCGCAAGGTAATATTTGTGTATTTGGCGCTCGGCAAAGAGGCCACTCAAGGTGGCTGCCGCAGCCTGATTACGAGCCACCAGCAGCGCCCCAGAAGTTGGGGTATCTAGGCGATGCACTGGCCACAATTGTTGCTGCAACTGTTGCCCGAGTTGATGTACCACGCTTGCTTGTTGTTCGTTGGCATGCATGGGCGCACCGGCGGGCTTATTCAGCACGTAGAAATCGGGGTGGCTAAAAACTAGGGTTAACTCATGCATGCCGTTATACTTGCCTGGTGCGGACTGCCACTGCGGCCCTTTATACTTGGTGTTAAATTCATTATTGTAGCTAATTATTTGAAAGCGGAAGTCAGATCTTGGAATTTACCATGACTAGCGAGCGTTTGGCTCGGATAAATCAATTACTTGATCAGCGCCAAGCTGATTTAACGCTCTGCTTAGAGAGTGTGCATAAAAATCACAATCTGTCAGCACTGATTCGTTCCGCTGATGCGGTAGGGATACATGAGGTTCATGCCATTTGGTACGGCCCGCGTTTGCGGGTACGGGCGGGGGCTGCGGTAGGCACCAATAAATGGGTTAAGGTGCACAACCATGACGGGTTGCCAAGTGCCATTGAGCAGTTAAAAGCGGAAAAAAAACAAATCATAGTGACTAACTTGTCGCCCCAAGCGGTCGATTTTAGGGCCATTGATTATACCAAGCCAACGGCCATTATTTTGGGACAAGAGCGTCGCGGAGTTACGCCAGAAGCGATTGCTGCGGCAGACCATCAAGTGATGGTGCCTATGGTCGGGATGGCGGAGTCGCTGAATGTCTCCGTGGCAGCGGCTGTGATTTTATACGAAGCACAACGCCAACGTGTGGCAGCTGGGCGCTATCAACAACCTTCATTGTCACAAGCAGAGCGGCAGCGGGTGCTGTTTGAGGGTGGCCACCCTATTTTCGCGCGGCTTTGTCGACTCAATGATATTCCTTATCCGGCAGTGGGCGAGCAAGGTGAAATTCTTGCTGATGAGCAGTGGTGGCAACGGATTCGGAGCGCTAAACGATGAGTCTAAGCAGCTTGCACCTCATCCCGCTGAGCAATCTGAAGGGGGTTGGGCCGAAACTACAAACTAAATTAGAAAAACTAGGCCTAATGAATGTGCAAGATGTGCTCCTGCATTTACCCTTGCGTTATGAAGACAGATCACGGATTTATCCGATTGCAGCGCTGCAACAGGGCACCACCGCCACGGTGGTAGCGGAAGTGATAAAAGCTGAGATTACCTACGGCCGCAAGCGCATGCTCAAGGTGCGAGTAAAAGATACGAGCGGTGTGTTAACCGCGGTTTTTTTTCAGTTTAGTGCAGCCCAGCTGAAACAGTTTGAACAAGGCACTAGGTTACAGCTTTTTGGTGAAGTAAAACGAGGCCTGCAGGGCCCCGATATGATTCATCCAGAGTATAAAATAATAGAAGGGCAAGTGCCCATCCTAGCCGAGCAGTCGTTAACCCCCGTCTACCCAGCGACAGAAGGGGTTCAACAAGCCACGTTAAGAAAGCTATCTGAGCAAGCGCTTACTTATCTAAATGAGCAGGCACTGCCTGAATTGCTGCCAGAATCTCTGCAGCCAGGTGGAATTTCGTTGGCAGCCGCCCTACGGGTTCTACATCGCCCCCCCTTGGACGTTAGTTTAAGCCAATTAGCAGAGGGTACACACCCTGCTCAGGTGAGGCTGGCAGCGGAAGAGTTATTAGCACATCAGCTCAGTTTATTGAAACTAAGAGCACTAAAGCAGGCTCATCAAGCGCGAGCGTTAGCAGTGAATCCTGTCTTGCAGCAGCAATTTCTACAGCAATTACCCTTTGCACCGACGGCTGCACAGCAGCGCGTGGTTGGCGAAATACAAGCGGATTTGGCGTTGTCACAACCGATGATGCGCTTAGTACAAGGAGACGTGGGTTCAGGCAAGACCTTGGTCGCTGCTTTAAGCGCACTGACGGCTATAGGGCAAGGCTTTCAGGTAGCCCTGATGGCCCCAACGGAGATTCTGGCTGAGCAACACGCGCTTACTTTTCGACAGTGGTTTGAGCCCCTCGGTATTGCTGTGGGCTGGTTAGCAGGCAAACAGAAAGCTAAAGAGCGGCAACAAAACCTAGCCGCGATAGCTGCCGGTGAGGTGCAACTGGTGGTGGGCACCCATGCGTTATTTCAGAGCGAAGTGACCTACGCCAATTTGGTATTGGTTATTATTGACGAACAGCATAGGTTTGGCGTGCACCAGCGCCTAGAACTGCGGCAAAAGGGGATTGATCAGGGTTTTCAGCCACATCAGCTCATCATGACCGCAACCCCTATTCCGCGAACCTTGGCGATGACCGCCTACGCCGACTTAGCGACCTCCATTATTGATGAGCTGCCGCCAGGACGGACACCAGTAACCACGGTTGCTATTCCTGATACCCGTCGTGAGCAAGTGATCCAGCGAGTAGAACATGTCTGTACTGAACAAGGGCGACAAGCATACTGGGTGTGCACCTTAATTGAAGAATCCGAGGCGCTGCAATGCCA
>JTFO01010105.1_pt1 | contig 14724 bp, 13 predicted proteins | sample 235411 | NCBI WGS metagenome assembly JTFO01 (sample SAMN03067590, study PRJNA260953) | activated sludge metagenome | biome: Sludge; feature: Wastewater; isolation source: CETP activated sludge from laboratory augmented bioreactor treating... | place: India:Gujarat | collected 2013-04
CGTTCTTCCTGAAATTTCATTGGCAAAAGTGAATAAAGAAGCCCCGTTAGAAGAGGTGTGTTTACTTGGCTGCGGCGTGACCACGGGCATGGGGGCAGTAATGAATACGGCCAAGGTCAAAAAAGGCGATACAGTCGCTATTTTTGGACTCGGTGGTATCGGACTTTCCGCCATTATTGGCGCTCGTATGGTCGGTGCCAGCCGAATTATTGGTATTGATATCAATGAAAAAAAGTTTTCGTTAGCCAAACAGCTAGGAGCGACCGATTGTCTCAACCCTCAACAGTTTGATAAGCCGATTCAGGATGTAATCATCGAGATGACCGATGGTGGCGTTGATTTTTCTTTTGAATGTATCGGAAATGTCAATGTGATGCGCCAAGCACTGGAGTGTTGTCATAAAGGATGGGGAGAGTCCGTTATTATTGGTGTCGCTGGGGCCGGACAGGAAATTTCGACACGTCCCTTCCAGTTAGTGACTGGTCGAGTATGGCGAGGCAGTGCTTTTGGTGGTGTAAAAGGTCGCTCACAACTTCCTGGCATTGTTGAGCAATACTTAGCCGGCGAATTTGGCCTACAAGAGTTTATTACGCATACCATGTCACTGGATAAAATCAATGATGCGTTTGATCTCATGCATTCTGGTGACAGTATTCGTTCTGTTATTCATTTTAAATAACCGTCTCCTATTTCATATCAACGCTAGCGGGCAATAAGCCCGCTACAGGAGTAAAGAATGAGCCTTACCCTTCTTAGTCAGGCAAAAGTCTGTTCTGGCTGGCATCAACAGTATCAGCACTACTCACCATCCCTCAACTGTGACATGCGTTTTGCTATTTTTCTCCCACCACACGCTTCCTCGCTCCGCCCCGTGCCAGTTCTCTATTGGTTATCAGGTTTAACCTGTACCGATGAAAATTTTATGCAAAAAGCGGCTGCTTTTCGCAAAGCCGCTCAACTTGGTATCGCTATTGTGGCACCCGATACTAGCCCAAGGGGGGAATCTGTCGCAGATGCACCTGATGGCGCTTATGATTTAGGGCTTGGTGCAGGCTTTTATCTCAATGCAACTCAATCCCCTTGGAAAGCCCATTATCAAATGTATAGCTACATTGTTGATGAGTTACCATCCCTGATAGAGCAACACTTTCCTGTCACCCAAGAAAGAGCCATCAGTGGGCACAGTATGGGGGGGCATGGCGCACTCACGATTGGCATAAAAAACCCGCATCGTTATAGCTCCATTTCAGCATTTAGCCCGATCTGCCATCCAATATCGGTACCTTGGGGACAAAAAGCCTTCCGTCATTATTTAGGCGAAGACACCTCAAATTGGTTATCATATGATGCGGTGGAGCTATTAAAAAGCCAGAAAACAACGCTTCCTATCTTGATTGACCAAGGTGAAGCCGATCCTTTCTTAAAGGAGCAACTTCAGCCCGATACTTTTCAGCACATTGCAAAACAGCACGCGTTGCCTGTGACACTACGAATGCACCCAGAATACGATCACAGCTACTTCTTTATTCAAAGTTTCATAGATGATCATCTAGAATTTCATGCTCATTATTTTTCGCTCTAATTCGTTGTTCACTAATTAAAAAAGCCCGTAAAAACGGGCTTTTTATAACTTTACAGTGAATAGATATACGGGGCTTGGATACCTAATGGAATGCCAAGGGCCCAATAAATCAGTAGGAAAATAGTCCAGCCAATCAACATCGCAATCGAATACGGCATCATCAATGAGGCTAACGTACCGATCCCCGTTCCTTTGACATAACGTTGACAATAAACTACCACCAGCGGGAAGAACACCATGAGCGGAGAAATGATATTTGAAACTGAATCTCCAACACGATAAGCCGCTTGAGACAGTTCAGGTGAAATACCAACCGCCATCAGCATAGGAACCAAAATTGGACCAATAAGTGCCCACTTAGCTGAAGCAGAACCCACTAGTAGGTTAACCATCGCAGTTAATAAAATCATACCAACAATGGTCGCCTGCCCCGGTAAATTTAACGCTTTCAACCCTTCGGCACCATATAAAGCCAGCATTGTACCTATATTGGAATGACTAAATGCAGACAAAAACTGAGCACAGAAGAAAGACATTACAATATAGGCTCCCATGGTCGACATGGTCGAAGACATAGCTTTGATGACATCGTTACTATTACGGAAATTTCCCGTCACTCGGCCATAAACAATACCAGGGATAATAAAGAGTACAAAGATCAGTGGCACAATCGATTTCATAATCGGGGCTGAAAATGCCGTAAGTTCGCCTTCTGGTGAACGTAATGCCGATGTCTCTGGCCAGAGAGCCACAACCAATAGTGCAATACCCAGTAACATGGCTCCACCTGCGTAGCGAAACGCTTTCGATTCAATCGCAGAAAAAGAGCCGAGATCAGGAGCCGTTTCTGCATCTTCATCCACAGGAATCTGATTTAGGCGAGGTTCAATCACTTTTTCGGTAACATACCAACCGATAGCAACAATGATGATGGAAGATAGACCAGTAAAGAAAATATTGGCTAAAGGGTTAACTTGGTATGTTTGATCCAACACTTGAGCTGAGGTTTGAGTAAAGCCCGCTAAAAGAGGATCAATTCCCGAGGGGATAAAGTTAGCAGAAAAGCCCCCCGACACCCCAGAGAAAGCCGCAGCAATACCCGCAAGAGGATGACGCCCAGCAGCATGGAAAATTATTCCCCCAAGCGGAATAACCAATACATACCCAGCATCAGCGGCAGTATGAGAGACAATAGCTACGAGAATCAGCATCGGTGTTAAGAGCCGAGAAGGGGTAAAGTTAAGCATTTTCTTTAACCCAGTGGTAATGAAACCCGATGAATCAGCTACCCCAACCCCAAGCATTGCAACAAGAACAATCCCTAATGGAGCAAAACTGGTAAACGTTGTGACCATGTTAGCCAAAAAACTGGCCAATGCCGTTCCCGTCAATAAGTTGGTCACTTGCAACGCTTCTCCCGTTCTAGGGTTGATCAAATCAAAGGTGACATGAGAGAGAAGAGCAGAAGAAATCCAGACAATGATCAGAGCCCAGAAAAATAAAATAGCAGGATCGGGAATCTTATTTCCGACCCGTTCAATTACGTTCAAAAAACCATCAATGCGGCTAGATTTACCTGATGGCGATAAATTTACGGCTTGGTTACTCATAAGTAACTCCTAATTAGATGTTGTTGCTGTAGGCCTTGTTATGGCTATCCTGACGGCCTTGAATTATAAATCTCTCTTCCTTGTCTATTACTGAGACTTTCTATAGCAGATTGTGTTATTCAGATATTCTATAAAATAACCTATAGACAAGCATAAAGTTTCAATTCGATAGAAACATCCAGAGACACATTTCAAAACAAGAACATAATATAGCAACAAAGCCAAAACAACTCATCCGCAAATGAAGGACAAATCGATAACTAAGCCACAAAATTAACAGAGCTTAGCGGGGTAAAAATGGGCAACAAAAAGCAGCCAGAAAAAATAGGAATGAATTGATGATAAATCAATCAAATTCACTATATTTAGACACCATCGTTTTCAATTCAATGTGTTGGGGGTTTCCATGACGATCAAACCAAGAAGCGGTAATTACGACTGTTTTCAACGCACCAGAGACTGTAACCGCAGGAATCTCCCACTGAAGAGTATAAAGAGGATGAGTCGCATCTTCACCAGCCACAAGATCATCGACATAATCAGCCAACAGAAATGTCGCAGCTGTACTTGATGCGCCACGAGTACGAAACCACTCCAGTTTTTGCTCAGCAAGATTAAGCGCCTGAACACTGTGCATGGCAAAATCGGCTCGTTGCTCTATATAGGCTTGTAGTTTAACTAGCCCCAACGCCCCAATACCAATTAAGACAAATGAAATCATTACTTCAATTAAACTAAATCCATACGGCTTATTGCGCATACCATGATCCTTGCTGCCATTTGAACTGACGAATTTTGCTTAGTGGAATATCAATAGCATCCCGGTTAAATAAAAAATCCATCGCAGAGGTAAATACGGCATAAGTCTCAGGAGCATCCATCACATATCCCCCCGTGGGATAAAAAGCACCATTTTGGAAATAGGCGGTATTGCCGACAGAGACATTCGGCAACGGTAAGCTTTCATGATCCACCGTCCCTTTTAATTGCTCCGCTTGGTCTGTATTTAAACTGTTCCATAATGTGGCGCTAGGGGTAAATTCCGGTGTCCCATCTGAGGCATTAGAAATAAAGTGATAAATCATACCTTTGAAGGTTAAGGCACCTTTAGTCGAGAACAGACCATTATGAACCATCAAAATAACCCCATCTAATCCACTAGCAGAACTTATCGCCTGACCAATATCGGTTAAATCACTCTCTCCCAAATGACAACTCCCATAAATCCAGATGAGATCCTGCCCCGTTTTAATCTTGTCCTTAATTTTGCTCCCACAATCAGGAACTACCGCCGGAGGGGGTAAGCTGTGTTGGGTAAATAGCATCTTTCCGCTACTATCAACTAAATTGCTCGCCGAGATTTTACTAAACTGGCTATCGGACATGATTTTGAACCAATCTTGTCGCGCTTCACCAAATAAGTCTTCAAACGGTGTCTGATCAACATCCTGAATGAAGTCTTTTTTCAAGGCTGTGGACATCGCATAATTTACACTCGTGCTGGTCACATAATCCGAACCACAAGATTGACCACTAGGGAATCCTAAGTACGGAGGATGTGTATCACTTAATCCTTTATTCTGAATCGTTCCATTGGCTAAAAAATCTTGGCTATAACGCAACATAGTACAAGCCCACTGATTATCATCCAGAGCAAGCCCAGGGTCTGCCAACATCGCTAACCCACCAGAAAAGTACAAGTTTGACGTGGCTCTCAATACGCCAGAAGCGGCAGCCGGATACGTAATGGTTTTTTGAACGCGACTAAAACCATATTGTGCCGTCACATTAAGTTGGTTTCGTGTGGGTTTTGTATAGTGATAAGTAACAAGGCCCAGTGAGTTACACTCGGCATAGTGACTTGCTTCAGGTAGGCTTTTCGTGACTTGGGTTAAGCTAAAAACACACTCTAGCCCCCCTTCTGCAATCCAATATTGTTGACGAGCTTTCACTTCATTCTGAGCCCGTTTAATTTGATAAAATAAGCTCTTATATGAACCAAGGGTCACGACCAAGGCAACGGAAAGTAACACAGAAGTGATCAGTAATGTGGCAACACCTTGTTGATAATGCTTCATTGCCAGTTCCTTTGTATCAGACGTAATTTCATAGTTTGAGATACAGAGGGCGTTTTAACCAAAGCGGCTGACAGAACAATCGAAATCACGCCACTTTGCACGCTCTCACCGAATACAGGTTCATACTGAACCGCAAACCGAATGACTTTGACCTGCTTTGGGTCAAAAAGGTTAAAACACCCCGTTGCAGCAGAAGTTGTCGACAACACTTCTGTTCGGCTTTTTTGGCAATATTTAAGCGCATTATTATCGAAACGATAGACCGTATTACTCACACTGGCACTCACTGCCATCGGGTTTTGATACACGTAACCAATCTGATTGGGTTCAACAAAAAGAAGGCTATCAGCACCGGAAAGTTTGATCGAGTGATTATCCAAGTGATTATAACCCGCACGCAACACATCACTTTTCATTTGGTGCAATACCACACTCATTTGTTGGAGTAACATTATCTCTTTGCTACGCTGAAGTGAGGCTTTCTGGTTGGATAAAAACAGGCTCCCAATCATTCCTAAAGCAATCGCTCCAACCAAACTAGCAATCATAAATTCAACTAAACTGCTTCCCCATTGCTTTTGTTTAGCACCCAGCAAAACCATAACTCTCTCCAGAGATTCCACAAACTTTAATACGCCCCGCTCGATTATGGATAATCACTTTAATCCCCCCGCTATCTTGAAAATGTTTCTTCAGCGTCAGACTTCCCGCCTGAACCGGATTGCCCATAACATAATCAAATTTCACAGAGTTAATGGAATCAGTGTTGTCTACAAATAGGTTGCGATAACGTTCACCAGATAACACTGCAATAATCTCAGGTGAATCCGAAGTAGGTAAAATGGAAGAAGAAGAGAGCGTCAACCGCCACTCTCCAGTCGTTGATGGCATTCCTTCAATATGTACCCATAAATTTTGACTACGAAACACCGCTTCAGACTTCGCTTGAATAAAAAAACCTTGTAGTTCATTTGCCAAAGAGATCATCTTCGTTTGCTGATTCATTTTCGTGAAGTTCGGTGCAGCAAAAGCAAGCATAATGGCCAGCACACTGACTGTTATAAGAAGTTCCAATAAGGTAAAGCCGCGAGCCATTTCCCAAAATCCTTTGCAAACAGTGAGATAAAACTGAATCAACTTGCTTTGATGCTAACAGCTACTAACAATAGGAAAAGACAGGTTAATGGAACGAATGGACATGATTCGAACAAATAGATGTAACAAACTGATCCGATTCTCTCAGGGTATGACGCTGATCGAATTAATGATCGCTGTCGTTATTATTGGCGTTTTGGCAGGGATCGCCTATCCAGCTTATACCGGCTATGTGAAAGAAGCTCATCGCAACCAAGCGATGGCAGATATGGCAAAAATACAGCTCTATTTAGAAGAACACTATCATTTAGGCTATTCGAGCGATAACATTTTTTCAGGTTCTCGTTGTCTGTTGTGCGATACCGCCCCTGACCGCTATACCCTAGCCGTAAAAGTCAGTGGTGCAAGTTACACCATTTCAGCCACTCCCGTTGCAAGCAAAGGCCAAAATACCGATGAATGTCGAGGGCATCGCTATACCAAACTTGAGCTAAAAAGTACGGGAGAGAGAACGCCCACCTCATGTTGGTGATAGAAACAGAAAAGCCCCAACCTTAGTCAACCTAAGCTTGGGGCTTATAAATCTGAGGGTTCACAGACTAGCTGGTTAAATCATCAAAAAACTTCTTCACACCATTGAAGAAACCTTCAGACTTTGGCTTGTGCTTATTGGCCGCCTCTCCCCCACATGACTCTTCCAACTCACGTAGCAACTCTTTTTGGCGAGCGCTCAATTTTACGGGAGTTTCAACCACCAGTTTAACGATTAAATCACCAACAGCACCACCACGTACACTTTTCACGCCTTTACCACGCATACGGAACATACGTCCGGTTTGCGTTTCTTCAGGAACTTTAAGATTCACACGACCATCTAGAGTGGGAACTTCAACTTCCCCACCCAAAGCCGCCATGGCAAAGCTCACCGGGACTTCACAGTATAAATTATTACCATCACGTTCAAAGATATGATGCTCTTTTACATGCACTTGTACATATAAATCTCCCGCTGGAGCACCCATTTCCCCAGCTTCACCTTCATTGGCTAAGCGAATGCGATCACCAGTATCCACTCCAGCTGGAATTTTAACATTCAAAGTCTTGGTTTTTTGCTTACGACCCTGTCCATGACAAACATTGCATGGGTCTTTAATGATCTTACCTTTACCATGACAAGTAGGACAGGTTTGCTGAACTGCAAAGAAACCTTGACGCATCTGGACCTGACCATGCCCATGACAGGTTGGACACGTTTCTGGACTGCTGCCTTTCTTTGCACCAGAGCCATTACAACTGTCACAATGAACAAAAGTAGGAACTTCAATCTCTTTATTACAACCTCGTACCGCCTCCTCCAGAGTCAGTTCCATGTTGTAACGTAGATCAGATCCTCGCTGAGGACGAGGCGATCCACCACGGCGTCCGCCACCAAAGATATCGCCGAAGACATCACCAAAGATATCGCCGAAATCAGCTCCACCACCGCCAAAGCCACCACCGCCAAAACCGCCAGCCCCTTGTTCAAAGGCTCGGTGACCATATTGATCATAAGCGGACTTTTTCTGCGGATCGGTCAGAATTTCATACGCTTCTTTTACTTCTTTAAACTTATCCGCAGCGCTGGCATCCCCTTGATTTCGGTCTGGGTGGAATTTCATCGCTAGGCGCTTATAGGCCTTTTTAATATCGCGCTCTGAGGCATCACGGCTAACGCCTAATACTTCGTAAAAATCACGTTTTGACATGTTGTAAGTCACCAATTGTTACTGCAAACGGACTGACCGCTTGGTGGTTGTATCGATATAGATAAAGATTCTAAACGGGCCCTTTATCTTTATAGACACAAGAATAATGACAAACTTGCGGGCGTAAGAGTTACCCCAAACGCCCGCAAGCAAGACAATCTAGACTCCCGTTAGCCAAGAAAGCAAACGGGGCTAAGCACGATTATTTCTTATCGTCTTTAACTTCTTCAAACTCAGCATCAACCACATCGTCTTGTGCAGATGGCTGTTCAGCATTCGCACCTTGTGATTGAGCTTGCTGTTGAGCGATTTCCATCAATTTCTGAGCAGCGGTCATTAGAGCTTGAACTTTTGCGTCGATTTGGGCTTTATCTTCACCTTTCTTCGCAGTTTCTAACTCACTAATCGCCGTTTCAATTTTTTCTTTCTCATCAGCAGGTAAAGCATCACCCGCCTCTTCGATTTGCTTACGTGTCGCGTGAATCATTTGATCCGCTTGGTTACGTACGGTCGCTAACTCTTCGAACTTTTTGTCCGCTTCTTTGTTAGCTTCCGCTTCTTGAACCATTTTTTCGATTTCTTCATCACTCAAACCGCCAGAAGCTTGGATGGTAATATTTTGCTCTTTACCGGTTTGTTTGTCTTTAGCAGACACATGCAAGATACCATCGGCATCCAAATCAAATGTTACTTCGATTTGTGGCATACCACGTGGAGCGGCATTAATACCTTCAAGGTTAAATTGACCAAGAGACTTGTTATACATCGCTTGTTTACGTTCACCTTGTAACACATGAATGGTTACCGCACTTTGGTTGTCTTCCGCTGTTGAGAACACTTGATTCGCTTTGGTTGGAATCGTCGTGTTTTTCTCAATCAGCTTGGTCATGACACCACCCATGGTCTCAATACCTAGAGACAGCGGTGTTACGTCAAGTAGTAGTACGTCTTTTACATCACCCGCAAGAACGCCACCTTGAACAGCCGCACCCACAGCAACCGCTTCATCAGGGTTAACGTCTTTACGAGCTTCTTTACCAAAGAACTCTGCCACTTTCTTTTGCACAAGAGGCATACGAGTTTGGCCACCAACAAGAATAACGTCTGTGATGTTATTGACTGACAAATCAGCATCAGCTAGCGCTACTTTCAATGGTTCTAGAGAGCGCTGAACTAAATCTTCAACCAACGACTCTAACTTAGCACGTGTCACTTTGATGTTCATGTGCTTAGGACCCGCTGCATCTGCCGTAATATAAGGCAGGTTGACATCCGTTTGCTGTGCTGAAGAAAGTTCGATCTTCGCTTTCTCTGCGGCTTCTTTTAGACGCTGCATAGCAAGAGGGTCATTTTTCAGGTTGATTCCTTGCTCTTTATTAAACTCGTCAACCAAATAGTTGATCATGCGGTTATCAAAGTCTTCACCACCTAAGTGTGTATCACCGTTAGTTGCCAACACTTCAAATGTTTTTTCGCCCTCAACTTCATCAATTTCGATGATAGAAATATCGAACGTACCACCACCAAGGTCATAAACAGCAATCGTACGATCACCACCTTGTTTATCAAGACCATAAGCAAGTGCTGCCGCGGTTGGTTCATTGATAATACGTTTAACTTCAAGACCCGCGATTCGGCCAGCATCTTTAGTAGCTTGACGCTGAGCATCGTTAAAGTAAGCCGGAACCGTAATAACAGCGCCCGTGACTTTTTCACCAAGATAATCTTCTGCTGTTTTCTTCATTTTTTTCAGAATTTCAGCAGAAACCTGAGGCGCAGCCATTTTTTGGCCTTTCGCTTCGACCCAAGCATCACCGTTGTCTGCACGAACGATTTTGTACGGCATGATTTCAATATCGCGCTGAACTTCTTCGTCTTCAAAACGGCGACCAATCAGACGCTTGATTGCAAATAATGTATTTTCAGGGTTGGTTACAGCTTGACGTTTTGCTGGTTGACCAACAAGTGTTTCACCGTCTGTATAAGCAATAACAGAAGGGGTGGTGCGCTCACCCTCAGCATTTTCAATGACGCGAGGTTTGTCACCGTCTAACACGGCTACACATGAGTTAGTTGTACCTAAGTCAATACCAATGATTTTACCCATCAGGCTATCTCCGAAATAATTCTATATGTTCGTTTTGCTGTATATCCCTAATGTGGGGATGGAGAATTGGGTTTCAACCCCATTCACAAACAAAAACGTGGATGTTTGTTTCTCGTATGCCCCATAGATAGGGGCAAAGAACCCCTTTTCAAGGGGAAAGTGAAAATTTTTTTGAATTTATAATAAAAAGCGAAGCCTTATGACCTCGCTTCTTTCCAATGAAGAGATGGTTCATGATGAAGGCTTATTTAGCCACCATCACCATCGCAGGGCGTACCACACGACCATTCAATTCATACCCTTTTTGCATAACAAACATCACTGTATTCGATTCGTGATCTGGGCTTTCTTGAATAGACATTGCCTGATGGTATTCAGGGTTAAAAGGTTCACCTTCTGGGTTAATCACGGTTACCCCAAATTTTGCTACCGCATCAACAAAGGTTTTATGGGTTAGCTCAACCCCTTCCAAAAAGGGCTTAATCACTTCATTTTCATTATCGACCGCTTGAATCGCTCGCTCTAAGTTATCCAACACGGGTAATAACTCTTCAACGAAACGCCCTAAAGCATATTTACGGGCTTTATCAATTTCTTGCTCAGAACGGCGACGCATATTTTCAACATCAGCACGAGCGCGAAGAACCCCTTCTTGCTGCTCTTTAATCCGAGCTTCACTGGCCAGCAAAGCTGCTTCTAATTGAGCAATTTTGCTTTCTTGCTCATCTAACACTTCTGCTTCAACATCTTGATTCCAATCGATATCTTCATCACTGCCTACGACGTCCGCTTCTACTTCTACCGCCTCTTGCTGCAGCTCTTCCTCTTTGATTTTATTCTCTTCGTTGCTCATGATATCTCCAGAATTCTCATCACGACTGTGTTTAAGAATCAAATTATCTTCGTTTCCTGACACAAAAATTCGCATAAAAGCGTAACTTGCCTTTATTATGGGGATGATGAAATCTGATTCAAGCCTAATTCGGTTGGAAAGCGTATGAAAAATCCATTTGACGTGATCGCTATCATTGGTAAGCCAAGAGATCAACAAGCTATTCAAACACATAAAGAGATTTATCTCTGGCTTACTGCACTCGGAAAGTCTGTCTTTATTGATGACCGCTTACGTGAAATTCTAACGGATATTCCTCAAGAACACTTTGCCAGCCTCATTGAATTAGGAAATAAAGCCGATTTAGCCATTGTCGTAGGCGGTGATGGCAATATGCTAGGGGCTGCTCGTGTCCTTTCCCGTTTCGACATCTCCGTCATCGGTGTTAACCGAGGTAATTTAGGCTTTTTAACCGATCTTAACCCTGACAATTTTCAAAACGAGTTGGGCAGCGTACTGGATGGGCATTATTTGCAAGAAACCCGATTTTTGCTTGAAGCTGAAATCCATCGTCACGGACAAGTTAAAAGCCATAACTCAGCCCTGAATGAAGCCGTACTACACCCTGGTAAAATTGCTCATATGATTGAGTTTGAAGTCTATATTGATGATAATTTTGCGTTTTCTCAACGTTCTGATGGCTTAATTATTTCCACCCCTACAGGATCTACTGCATATTCATTATCAGGAGGGGGGCCGATTTTATCTCCCAGCCTAAATGCAATCACATTGGTTCCAATGTTTCCCCATACTCTTTCTTGTCGACCTCTCGTCGTTGATGGCAATCGCCGTATAAAACTAGTGGTATCCCCTGATAACCGAGGAACACAAGAAGTCAGTTGTGATGGACAAGTATCATTACCCGTATCCCCAGGCGATGAAGTTCATATTTACCAAAGTGCTAATGTTTTGAAACTGATTCACCCTCAAGATTACAGTTACTACCATGTTTTACGTGAAAAGCTAGGATGGTCGAGTAAACTGTTTTGAGAAAGCTCACACTTCATTATGCAGCGTAAAAATTTTCACCTAGACAACTTTACTGTATAAAGAAACAGTATATACTGTTTCTTTATACAGTATTGTTAAAATGTACAGGTGCTAAAATGCTGGCTCATTTAAGTGTAAATAACTTTGCTATTGTAAAATCTCTTCAGCTTGAACTATCAAAAGGAATGACAACCATTACCGGAGAAACGGGAGCGGGTAAGTCCATCGCTATTGATGCACTTAGCTTGTGTCTTGGTGGGCGAGCCGAAGCCAGTATGGTTCGTCAAAATGAAGAGAAAACCGAAGTAAGCGCCGCTTTTCTGCTTGATAACAACCTACACGCTACTCGCTGGTTAGAAGATAATGACTTACTTGATGGTCAAGAATGCATTCTTCGCCGCATGATCAATAAAGATGGGCGCTCTAGAGCTTTCATTAATGGAAGTCCCGTCCCACTTTCTCAACTAAAATCTCTTGGACAATTACTTATTAATATTCATGGACAACACGCCCATCAACTATTAATGAAACCCGAACAACAACTGACCATGTTGGACCAGTACGCCGGTCACCATGATCTTTTAAAACAAACTCGCCTTGCCTATCAACATTGGCGCCAAGCCCATAATAACCTCAAACAATTACGAGAAAACCGCCAACAAAATCAAGCTCAACTCCAGTTGCTCGACTATCAAATGAAAGAACTGAATGAATTAGCGCTCGGTGAAGAGGAATTTCCAGAATTAGAGCAAGAACATAAACGTTTAGCCAACAGCGGTGATCTCGCCATCTGTTGTCAAAAAGCCATCAATTTGCTTTATGAAGGTGAGGAAGTCAACATACTCAACTTACTTCAATCCGTCAGCCAAACGGTGATTGAACTTGCCGACATGGATAATCACTTAGCCCATATTCCCACTATGCTAAGTGAAGCGGGGATTCAATTAGAGGAAGCCAATAATGAACTACGTGCTTACCTTGATAATATTGATGTTGACCCTGAACGAATGGCCTATGTAGAAGAGCGCTATTCACGAGTACTTTCATTAGCACGTAAGCATCATGTACTCCCTGAGGAGCTTTACGCACATCATCAAGCTTTACTGCAGCATATGGCTGAGCTCGATAGTTCAGAAGAAAAGATACAAGAGCAAGAAGAAGCGCTAAACCATCACTATCAAACCTTCTTCAGCAGCGCAGAAAAACTGCATAAGTCTCGCTGCCGCTATGCTAAAGAACTCGATAAATTGATTAGCTTGAGCATGCATGAGCTCAGTATGGAAAAAGCCCAATTTAAAATTAATGTGAATCAACAAAATGGTCAGCCATCCCCACTGGGATTTGATGATGTCACATTCTTAGTTTCAACAAACCCAGGACAGCCATTACAACCCATTGCCAAAGTCGCCTCGGGTGGTGAACTCTCTCGAATTTCCCTTGCTATTCAGGTTATTACGGCCCAGAAAGTCGATACACCTAGCCTTATCTTTGATGAGGTCGATGTCGGTATTTCGGGGCCAACCGCCGCCGTTGTTGGAAAGATGCTAAGAAAATTAGGGGAATCGACTCAGGTACTCTGTGTCACCCATCTTCCTCAAGTTGCGGGCTGCGGACATCATCAATTGTTTGTGGCAAAACAAACCAAAGCCGGTAAGACAGAAACACAAATGATAAAATTGAATACTGAACAACGAGTCGCTGAATTGGCCCGTTTACTTGGTGGGAGTCAAATAACAGAATCGACGCTCGCTAATGCTAAAGAGCTACTGATTGCTGCTTAAAAGTTCACCAGTTAGATGAATCTTTGCAACCTAATTCAAAATTCGTAGTCTTAATAAGCTCTGAGCTAAGTGAAGTTTTTACATCTGCTCGGAGCTTGTTTATTATCAACCTAGTTTTGACTCTTACTGGCAGTAGAATTTTAATATGCAGTTAACCAAGTGGCTTGTTGCCATCCCCCTCGCAGTCACCATGTTATCCGGCTGCTCTGTCCTTGAACGATTGGTATACCGAATCGATATTAACCAAGGTAATTATGTTGAACAGCAAGCGGTAGAACAATTGAAATTTGGCATGACCAAGGAGCAAGTTCGTTTCGTTCTCGGTTCGCCGATGCTGATTGAAAATGGTTACCCGAATACTTGGTATTACGTTTACCACCATACACCAGGGCATAACCCCTCTGTTCAGAAGAATTTGATCGTTGACTTCAATGACTCCGGAACATTAGTAACCATTTCGGGAGATTTTCAACAAAGTGATGCCTTCTTTGAAAGTATAAACTAGAGAAGGCTCATCGATGTAGGCTCGACAAGAGCCTAATGGGTATTTTAACTGGCGATAACCATACGACCAACCGTATCATACAAGCGTCCCGATCATGCCTGCTTAGCGTCATCGGGAATTGCTCATCCGAATCACTTTACTTGGTTGTATGATTTTTTTCCGTCTTGGCTTGCTCGGCACGCTTGCGGCGAATTTCTTTCGGATCAGCTAATAAAGGGCGATAAATTTCAATTCGATCATGATCTCGCACTGTCGCATCAAGTTTTACGTTACGGCTAAAAACCCCCACTTTATTTTTAGCCAAATCAATATCTGGAAATGCTTGTAAAATCCCCGACT
>JTFO01008264.1_pt1 | contig 14517 bp, 10 predicted proteins | sample 235411 | NCBI WGS metagenome assembly JTFO01 (sample SAMN03067590, study PRJNA260953) | activated sludge metagenome | biome: Sludge; feature: Wastewater; isolation source: CETP activated sludge from laboratory augmented bioreactor treating... | place: India:Gujarat | collected 2013-04
GAGCAGGGCGAAACGCGGGCGCGTCAATGGCAGGCCAAGGTTCGCCAAATCATGCCTGCGCCAGAGGGCAGCACTCAGGATGAAAGCACGGCGGCGGCACCGACTGCCACACAGGCCATCATGTATACGGTGCTGTTTGATGTGGCCAATGAAGACGGCGAATTGATGCCGCAGATGACGGCGCAGGTGCTGTTTGAGATTGATCGTGCCGACCAGGCCTTACTGATACCCCTGGTGGCTTTACGCCCAGACCCTGATCGTGGTCCTGATGCTTTTACGGTGCCGGTGCTGGAGCGGGGCAAGGTGCAGGAAAAGCCGGTCGACCTGGGAGTGCGTAATCGTCACCAGGTACAAGTCGTGAACGGGCTGGCTAAAGGGGAGCACGTTGTTCTGGCGGTGCTCACTCCTGAGCGTGGCTGGCGGTGGCTGCAATGGTAGGGGCTGCACCTCCTTTGATTGAACTGCGGGACATTAACCGTATCTATGGCGGCCCGCCCAGCACCAAGCCTGCTGTGCAGGTTCTGTTCGATGTCAGCTTGAGTATTGAGCCGGGCGAGTTTGTGGCGATTGTGGGGGCCTCGGGATCCGGTAAATCGACGCTGATGAATCTGCTGGGTTGTCTGGATAAACCCAGCAGCGGCACCTATCTTTTTCAAGGTCGGGATGTCGCACAGCTCAGTCCTGATGAACTGGCCCAGTTGCGCCGTGAGACCTTTGGTTTTGTGTTTCAGGGCTATCACCTGATACCTACCGAAACGGCCAGTGAAAACGTGCAGATGCCCGCCATTTATGCGGGCCTGGACGAGGACGCGCGTGCTGCACGTGCCGCAGAATTACTCAGCAGTCTGGGACTGGCGGACAAGCTGGACAATCGCCCAAATCAGTTGTCTGGCGGTCAGCAGCAGCGCGTGTCCATTGCCCGTGCCTTGATGAACGGTGGCCGAGTCATTCTGGCCGACGAGCCCACGGGTGCGCTGGACTCACGTAGCGGTGCGGAAGTCATGGCTTTGTTGCGCGAGCTGTCGGATTCCGGGCACACGATCATTCTGATTACGCACGATCATCAAGTGGCTGCGATGGCGGACCGGGTGATCGAGATTCGTGATGGCTGCATCTTGTCCGATAGCCGCCCCGATGCGGCCCAGGAAACAAGGGCCAAGCCGCCTTTGACGGAGTCGGCGCATCGCCGCTCGCCCTGGCTCTCGGAAATCAAGGATGCGGCACGTAGTGCCTTGCGCAGCATGCTGATCAACCGGCATCGCACCGCCTTGACCTTGCTGGGGGTGATTATTGGGGTGGCCTCGGTCATTGTCATGCTGGCCGTGGGCGAGGGCGCACGTCAGCGGGTGATGGATCAGATGGGCACGATGGGCACCACCATCATGTACTTGAGCAGTTCCTCGCCTCCCAATGGTTTGCCCAAAGGACAACTGACCGAGGACGATTTGGAGGCGGTCGGTGAACTGCCCCTGATACGGCGTGTGATGCCGGTGATCGGTGATCCCATTACGGTGCGCAGGGGCCGTGTGGACCGGCAGGTGTATGTGTTTGCCGCCAATGAAACCATGCCGGATATTCACCGCTGGCAGTTGGCACAAGGCCGTTACTACACCGATGCCGAGGACCGGGATCTGGCCCCTCTGGTTGTGCTGGGACATCGTGCCGCCAAGCATTTCTTCCCCGATAGGGATGTGCCTTTGGAGCAGCAGCTCCTGATCGGTAATTCGCCTTTTGAGGTGATCGGGGTGATGCAGGAGCGCGGTGCCGACTCAGGCGCACAGGATTATGACGATATGGTGTTTGTGCCTTACCACGCGGCGCGTGCTCGTGTGTATCAGGCTCAGACGCAACCCGATTATGTGGTGATTGATGCGCGGGACAGCGCGACCGTTCTGGAGGCGGAGCAGGACATGCGCCAGTTGCTGACACAACGTCACGGTGGGCGCGAGGACTTTTCAATCGGCAATGCGGCGGCTCGCTTGCAGGCCGAGGCGTCCACGCGTCAGGCCATGAGCATGATGCTGGGCCTGATTGCCGCCGTGTCTTTGGTGGTCGGCGGTATTGGCGTCATGAACGTGATGTTGATGACGGTGCGTGAGCGCACGCGGGAAATTGGCATACGTATGGCCACGGGGGCGCGACAAAGCGACATCATGCGCCAGTTTCTGACCGAGGCAGTGTTGTTGACGATCACAGGTGGTTGCCTGGGTGTGCTGGTGGGGGCTGTGGTAGGTATTGGTTTGATTTTTGGAGGGGTGGATGTGGTGTTTTCCTTGCGGGCTGCTTTGGGTGCCTTTGGCTGCGCCGTGGTGACGGGCATGGTTTTTGGCTATATGCCCGCACGGACGGCGGCCGCACTGGACCCCGTTCAGGCTTTGGCGGGGGAGTAAGCATGGCTCAGTACCGATGGATAGTAGGAGCCATAAGCACGCTCTTGCTGCAAGCGTGCAGTTCCTTGTCCTCTGATCTGGACAAGACAGCACCGACGCTGCCCCAGGCTTATCAGCAACAAGGCAAGGTGGCTTCTGATCCGGTTCTGGCCCAGGTGGAGCCGCAGTGGTGGCGCGCCTATAACAGTCCCGCTTTGAACAGTCTGATGCAGGAAGCCTTGAAGGATGTGGCGGTGCTACGTCAGGCTCAGGCCCGGATCTTGCAGGCGCAGGCCCAGGCACGCATTGCCGGAGCCAGTTTGCTGCCGGAATTGCAGGGCAATCTGTCTGTGCAAAGAGATGCGCCGTTTTCTTCCTCGCATGGAGACTCTCGCTCGCAATATGTGGCCGGTGTATTCATGAGCTACGAGCTGGATGTGTGGGGGCGCCATCGTGCTCAGGCCGACAGCGCCGTGTTTCTGGCTCAGGCGGCGAATTACGAGCTGGACGTGCTGCGTGTCAGTGTGCAGGCGCAGGTGGTGCATTTAAGCTTGCAGGCTCTGGGTGATAAACAGCGGGTCGCCATTGCCCGTCAAAACCTGGCCGTTGCACAACGCTTGTTGAGTTTGCTGGAGGCCCGCTTGCAGGCGGGGGCGGCTTCGCCTTTGGAGCTGGCACAGCAACGTCAATTGCTGGCTTCGCAACAGCGCAAACTGTTTGTGCTTGAAGAGCAGGCCATGCGCACGCGGGTGGAGTTGGCGACCTTGTTGGGCCGTACTGAAATCATGCCTGAACCGCAGGAAGATATTGCCAGTTTGCAGGTGCCGGAGCTGGAGGCTGGCTTGCCTTCACAACTGCTTTCGCAACGTCCTGACATTGCGCGCATCGAGGCCCAATTGTCAGCGGCGCATGCCGATGTGCGGGTGGCGCGCGCTGCCCTGTATCCCAGCCTGACTCTGGGGGCGCGGGCAGGGGCATCGGGCAATCATTGGGAAGAAAGCTTGCGCCATCCGGTCTACAGCCTGATCAGTGGACTGGTGGCTCCTATCTTCAATGCGGGTCGTCTGGAGGCGGGCAAGGATTTGAGCGACGCCCGTTTGCAGGAGTGGCTGGTGCAGTATCGTCAGACCATTGTGCAGGCCTATATGGATGTGGAAGGCGTGCTGGCGCAACTGCATAGCCTGGATGCTCAGGCGCAGATCATGGAACTGGAGTGGGAGCAAGCCAGGCTAGCGTTTCAACTGGCCGAAGCACGTTATCGCTCCGGCTCGGAAACCTTGCTGTCTTTATTGGATGCGCAGCGTACCTTGTACGCCGCTCAGGATGTGCGCGTCAGCTTGATGCAGTCGCGTTTGCAGTCCCGCGCGGCGCTGTTCAGAGCGCTGGGCGGGGGCTGGCAAGCCGGTTCAGGCGGCCTGGCTGATCAGGGGACGGTGGCACAGGCTGGGGTCTAGCAGGCTGGCAGCGGCCTCGTCCAGCAGGATGTGGGTGTTGGCGTGCTGCTTCAAGGCAGTGAACGGCAGCTCGGGCGTGATACCGCCTTCCTGATAATTGAGCATGGTGCGAGCCTTGTGCTCGCCGGTGACCACCAGGGCAATTTCACGGGCGCTCAGAATATCGGCAATCCCCATGGTGATGGCCGATGCTGGCACTTCGTCCATGGAGTCAAAAAAGCGGCTGTTGTCGATACGGGTGCGCTCGGACAGGGCCACCACATGCGTGCGGCTGTCAAAAGGGGTACCCGGTTCGTTAAAGCCAATGTGGCCGTTGGTGCCCACGCCCAGCAGTTGCAAGGCGACACCACCGCTGGCGGCAATGGCCGCGGAGTAGTCCTGGCAGTGCTGTTCCAGTTCTTTGGTCAGGCCATTGGGCAGGTGTAGGCGCGCGGCATCAAAAGGCAATTGGCTGAACAGGTGCTGGTGCATGTAGTAGGCGTAGCTTTGCTCGTGCTCAGCAGATAAACCGACATACTCATCCAGATTGAAGCTATTGATCTTGGACACATCCAGCGCATTGTCACGCACGTCCTGCACGAAACGGGCGTAAATGGGTTCCATGGTCCCCCCGGTTGCCAGACCCAGCGTCGCTTGTGGATCCTGACGAATAATGTCCTGAAGACGGGCGCTCAGGTGTGTCGCAATGGCGGCGGAATCGGGGAAGACTAAAAACATGATTTTTTTCTTCGTATGGCTCAATAAGTTGAAAAAAAACTTCGCCGCAAGCACGGCGAAGTTTGATCTTTCGAGATTCTAATGGGACAAAAGCGTAACGTCAGTATTTTTTGCAAGCAAGTGACACCGGCTTAGACATCTTGTTTGCCGGTCTCTCCCAGGAATCCGCCGCTTTGACGAGCCCATAAACGGGCATACAACCCGCCTTTTTCCAGCAATTGCTGGTGGCTGCCTTGCTCGATGATGCGGCCCTGATCCAGCACAATCAAGCGGTCCAGTGCCGCAATGGTGGACAGGCGGTGGGCAATGGCGATCACTGTCTTGCCTTGCATCAGGGTGTTCAGGCTTTCCTGAATGGCGGCTTCCACTTCGGAGTCCAGTGCGCTGGTGGCTTCATCCAGTAACAGGATGGGGGCATCTTTCAGCATGACGCGGGCAATGGCCACACGCTGACGCTGTCCGCCGGACAGTTTCACACCACGTTCGCCCACATGCGCGTCCAGACCTTCACGGCCCTGGCGGTCGTGCAGTTGCGGGATGAAGTCGGCAGCGGCGGCACGCTCTACCGCCATATGCAGCAACTCGTCGTTGGCATCGGGGCGGCCATACAGAATGTTATCGCGCATGGAACGGTGCAGCAGGGAGGTATCCTGCGTCACCATGCCAATGGCAGCACGCAAACTGTCTTGCGTGACATGGGCAATGTCCTGGCCATCAATGCGGATGGTGCCGCTATCGACATCATGGAAACGCAGCAGCAGATTGACCAGCGTGGATTTGCCCGCGCCTGAACGGCCAATCAGGCCAACACGTTCGCCCGGTTTGATGACCAGATTGAGTTTGTCGATAACCTGACGGCTTTTATCGCGGTAGGCAAAGCTGACGTCCTGAAACTCGATACGGCCTTGCTCGATTTGCAGGGGCTTGGCATCGGGTGCATCCACCACGGTGGGTTTTTGCGTCAAGGTATTGATGCCGTCCTGAATCGTACCCACGTTCTCGAACAGGTTGGTCAGCTCCCACATCAGCCAATGGGAATGGCCCGACAGCCGTAATGCCATGGCAATGACGGCCGCCACGACACCGGCAGTGGATTGATCAATCGACCACAAATACAAGGCCAGGCCCGCCGAGCTGATCAGCAAGACGGTGGCCAGAACGTGGTTGGTCACTTCAAACAGGCTGATCAGGCGCATCTGGGCATGGCCCGTTTCCTGGAAGCGGCGCATGGCGTTTTTGGCGTGATCTGCTTCACGACGCGTGTGGGCAAACAGCTTGACGGTATTGATATTGGTGTAGGCGTCGGTAATGCGGCCCGTCATCAAGGCGCGGGCATCGGCCTGCTCAGCCCCGACTTTGCCCAGACGGGGCACAAAGTAGACGCAGGCTAATGCGTAGCCCAGCAGCCAGAACAGAAAGGGCAGAATCAGCAAACGGTCAAAGCTGCCGGCCAGGATCAGAATACCGATCAGGTAGGCGCTCATGCCCACAACCACTTCCACAGCCATGAACAGGGTCTCGCGTACCGCCAGAGCGGTTTGCATGATTTTGGTGGTGATACGACCGGCAAACTCGTCGGCGTAAAAAGACATGCTCTGGTTCAGCATCAGTTTGTGAAACAGCCAGCGCAGACGCATGGGAAAGTTGATGGCCAGCACCTGGTGCATGACCAGCGTATGCAGGCTGATCAGGGCCACGCTGCTCAGTAAAACAGCGGCAATCGTCAACAGGGTGCCACCTTGCTGGCTCCAGAACTGGGCAGGTTCAATCGAGGGCAGCCAGTCCACGATATAGCTGAGCAGGGCAAACAGCATGGCTTCGTAGGCTGACAGGCCAATCGAGGTCACGGTCATCAAGCCAATCCAGCCACGCGAATTTTTCGTACAGGCCCAAATGAAGGGGAAAAAACCTGTTGGGGGAGGGGCGACGTGTTGTTCGGGGTAGGGGTTTAATCGACGTTCAAAAAATGACAGCACCGAATGGGCTCCAGCGGACGGCCTCAAGGATGACAGGGCCGTTTAGACAAATAGAAAACCGCTCCCGGGGGATGAAGCGGCCATTTTTGATGGTACAGCAGTCATTCTGCCTGGCTGAAGAAAACCTGATAAAAACACAGTCTTTGTGTCGTGGAAGTGTCAGATATTGACCACGGTGTACGTTTAGTGAGCCAAGCTGATGTTGGAGTCCGCTGTGGCAGAGCATGGCTCTTTGGTAGACAGTGCAGGGTGCTGAAGGAGACGGAAGGGATAGGGCCTTGGTACGCGTGTCTTTGTTTCGTTGAGCGGTTTGTCTACATAGAAATAGGGAGGCCCAAAGGTATTTGGGGTCTGGATAAGGATATCCAGACCCCAATCAGAGAGCGGCAGTGATCTCTGGAAAGCAAGCAGGCTTAGTAAGCCACCACCTGCCCGTCTTTACGTGGGTCGGAGCCGCCCACGTAATGATTGCCCTGGCGCAGAATCAGTTGTGCCCCGCCAAAAGCGAACACACCGCTGCCGGGTTCAACGACGACTTCATGACCACGCTCGCGCAGGGCCTGCACCAGAGCGGGGTCAAAGCTAGGTTCTACCGCCACGCCACGGCCACCTGTTACACGCCAGCGTGGCGCATCGGCAGCAGCTTGCGGGTTCTGGCCGTACAGCAGAACACGCAGCGCCATTTGCATATGGCCTTGAGACTGGAAGGGGCCACCCATCACACCAAACGACATTTGCGGCGTGCCATCGGCATTCATGGCAAAGGCAGGAATGATGGTGTGAGAGGGACGCTTGCCACCGGCCACTTCATTCACATGGCCGGGACGCAGGGTAAAACCATGGCCACGGTTCTGCATGCTGATGCCGGTGCCGGGGACCACCACCCCGGAACCAAAACCCATATAGTTGGACTGGATCAAGGACACCATCATGCCGCTGGAATCGGCCGCGGTGACATAGACCGTGCCCGAAGGACCGGGCAGGCCGTGCTTGGGGTCGCCAGCCTTGTCCCTTTGAATCAGGGCAGCGCGCTCGCGCAGATAAGCCGGGTCCAGCAGATGCTCGGGCTGATGAATCATGTGCTCCAGATCGGCGTGGTGCTCGTACAGATCGGCAAAAGCCAGCTTCATGGCTTCAATGCTCACATGCACCGTGTCGATATGATCGAGCGGTTGCTGACCGACGCCGGCCTGCTCCATGATGCCCAGTGCCATCAAGGCCGCCAGACCCTGACCATTGGGGGGGATTTCATGAATGACCGATTGGGCAAAAGGATGGCTGATGGTGCCACACCAGTTGGCACGATGTTCGGCCAGATCCTGCTCGTCCATGGCACCGCCATGCAGGCGGGAGAAGTCGGCAATGCGCTTGGCCAGTTCACCCGTATAGAAGTCCTGGCCCTGGGTGGCGGCGATACGTTCCAGCGTATTGGCCTGGTCTTGATTCTGGTACCACTGGCCCGCCACAGGCGCTTTGCCATCGCGTAAAAAAGCGTCCGCAAAACCGGGCTGATCGCCCAGGCGCTGACGGCCCAGTTCCCACAAGCGTGCAATAACCGGCGAGACCGGAAAACCTTCTCGGGCGTAATGAATGGCGGGGGCGGCAACTTGCTCCAGACTCAGACGGCCCAGCTTGCTGGACAGCTCGGCCCAGGCAGAGACGGCACCGGGAACGGACACGCTTTCCCAGCCCTTGTCGGGGACAGTCGCGTGGCCTTTGAATCGATCCGGCGACCAGCCACGAGGCGAGCGCCCGGAAGCGTTCAAGCCATGTAACTCTTTGCCATCCCAAACGATGGCAAAGGCATCACTGCCTATGCCACAACCCGTGGGTTCAACGACCGTCAAGGCAATGGCAGCAGCCAACGCTGCGTCAACTGCATTGCCACCGGCTTGCAGCATGCGCAAGCCCGCTTGTGCGGCTAAAGGGTGGGAGGTGCTGACCATGTTTTGGCCAAGTACCGCAGAACGGGCGGACGGGTAGGGGTTGTTCCAGTCCATACAGGTGTATGTCTTGTTCATTGAATCTGTATTCCAGTCAGTTGGATCAGGCCTTGCCAACGTGCGCTGTCCTCGCGAACCAAAGAGACAAACTCTTCCTGGCTGGTGCTGCGGGGCAGGTCCACGCCCAATGCTTGCAGGCGTGAGCGTACGTTGGGGTCCTGAGTGGCATGGGTGAAAGCCTCATAAGCTTTATCACGGATCTCATCGGGCAGGCCTGCGGGTGCGTACAGACCAAACCAGGTCACTGATTCATAGCCCGGCAGGCCGGACTCTTGAAAAGTGGGTAAATCGGGGGCCAGCGGCGAGCGTTGTGGGCCGGTCACCGCCAGGGCGCGCAATTGGCCGCTGTTTACATACGGCATTCCGGTGGGGATGGCGTCCAGTAAAACATGGATCGAGCCGCCCAGCATATCGTTAATGGCCTGACCGGTCCCCCGGTAAGGAACGTGCGACATGACGATATCGGCCTGATTCAAAAAGGCCTCGGTGCCCAGGTGCACGATGGTGCCATTGCCACTGCTGGCGTAGTTCAACTCATCGGGATGGGCACGGGTGTACTCAATCAGTTCCGGCAGGGTTTGTGCGGGGACGGACGGGTTCACCAGCAAGACACTGGCGGCATCACCCAAGTGGGCGATGGGGGTGAAGTCTTTGTCTGCATCGTAGGGTAGAGACTTGTACAGATGTGGCGCAATTGCGTGGGTACTGCTGGTGGTGAACAGGAGGGTGTAGCCATCGGGTTTGCTGCGGGCTACTTCGGCTGAACCAATGGTGCCGCCTGCGCCCGTGCGGTTGTCCACGATGATGTTGGTGTTCATCGCTTTGGCAGCGCTTTCGGCAATCAACCGGCTGATGACGTCAGTGGCACCACCAGTGGGAAAGGGGACGATCAGGCGAATGGGACGATCAGACCAATCGCTGGCATGGGCCGCCGGCACGCTGCTGACGGCCAGAATGGCACCCAACAGGGTTTGGGCAAGACGTCGCCAGGGGCGGCGGATCGAAGGGGGGTGTGCGGTGCTTGCAGTGTTGCTGGGTGTTGTCATGGCTCTCTCCTCAATCAAGAGATGATAGAAAAGGCGATGATGCCGAACCAGCAACAAATAAGCAGGTCAGCGTTGCTATTTTGGCAAAGCCTGCGGGTCGACTTCAAGCTGCGGCAGCAACTCGTCCAGAAAGCGGCGAACAATAGAGGGCAAGCGGCGGCCAGCCAGGGCCTGTACTTCGATTTGGCGGTTCAGTAAGCCGCGTTCATGGATGAAACTGGCTTGCAGCAAACCTTGCTCAATCAGGTGACGGGCGGACAGCAGGGCCGACACGGTCACGCCTGCGCCGGACAAGGCAAATTGATGCAAGGATTGCATGTGATTGCTGCTGAATACCGGGTCCAGGCTCAGATTTTGGGCGCTGCAGGCCACGTCCATCATTTGCCGCACCGTGGTGTCCGGACCGGGCAAGGCCAGGGGGTGGGCCAAGAGGCTTTTCAGGCTGATGCGTTCGGTGCGGGTGACGGGGTGGCCGGGAACAGCCAGAGCCATTACCGGGGCATCGCGGCGGAACAAGGTCTTGATGTCTTTTTCAGCCGTCTGGGTAAATTTGATGCCGATATCTATCTGGCCGCTTAACAGCAGCATGCTGATCCGCTGTGGTGGCAGCACGTCCAGCAAAAAGCGTATGCCTGGGTGTTTTTCACGAAACTGCGCGATGCACTGGGGCAGCAGTTGGGCGGCTAAACCTTCCGAGGAGGCAATGCGGATCAGGCCGGTTTGCAGCCCTTGCAAAGCGGCAATATCGTGCAAGGTGCGCTCGGCATCCATGGCGCTGCGGCGGGCATGGGCCAGCAGCAATTCGCCCGCCGCGGTCAGGTTCATGCCACGGGCATGGCGCTCGAATAAGGCCATGCCCAGGTTTTCTTCCAGCCCGCTGATCTGACGGCTGATGGCCGAGGTAGCCACATGCAGATTGCTGGCCGCCTGCGAGATAGAGCCACAACGCGCGACTTCCTGGAAGTAGCGCAGTGCGGTTTCTTGAAGGTGGCGTGGGTTCATATCAGACTGCCGCGCAACTGGGCGGCAATCTCGTAGGAGCGCAAGCGCTTGTTGTGATCAAAAATATTGGCGTTCAGCATCAGTTCGTTGGCGCCCGTTAGCTGAATGAACCCTTTCATCTGTTCAAGCACTTGCTCCGGATTGCCAATGGCTGTACAGCTGAGCAGGGAGTCCAGCAGGTGCTGGGCCGGTGGGCTGCATTGCTCGTAGTAATCGCGCACGGGTGGGGGCAGTTGGCCGGGGCGACCGCTGCGCAGGTTCACGAAAGACTGTTGCCAGGAGGAGGCCAGCAGCGTGGCTTCGTCTTCCGTGTCAGCGGCAAAGACGTTGTAGCCCAGCATGACGTACGGCTTTTCCAGATGCACGGATGGCTGGAACTGACGGCGGTAAACCTCAATAGCATCCATCAACTGAGCAGGCGCAAAATGCGAAGCAAAGGCATAGGGCAAGCCTAGCGCGGCAGCCAGTTGAGCACCAAAGAGGCTGGAGCCCAGAATCCAGACCGGCACATTCAGACCACGACCGGGCACGGCCATGATGCGGTTGCGCGGTTCGTCGGACATATAGTCCATCAGCTCCAGTACATCGCGTGGAAACTGGTCCGGGTCGCTGTTCAGATTGCGGCGCAAGGCGCGGGCGGTTTCGGGGTCGGAGCCAGGGGCACGGCCCAGGCCCAAATCGATACGGCCAGGGTACAGACAGGCCAGTGTTCCAAACTGCTCGGCAATCACCAGAGGAGAGTGGTTAGGCAACATGATGCCACCTGCGCCCACACGAATGCGGCTGGTTTGACCGGCAATGTGCCCGATCAGGACCGAAGTGGCTGCACTGGCAATACCGGGCATGCCGTGGTGTTCGGCCAGCCAGTAACGGTGGTAGCCCCATTGCTCGGCATGACGGGCAATATCCGCCGAACAGCGAAAGGACTGGGCCGGGGTGGAGCCCTGAACAATAGGGGATAGGTCTAGGACGGAGAGCGGATAGCTTGGCTTCATGGCATCGGATTCAAATTGGACTCGGGATATAGTCGATCCATCGTTAGGCAGCGTCAAGTAAACCCATAGCTTAGGCAAGGATGTTCAGATGAAAGAAACCAGTCGTCGCACCGTCAATCATTACCAGGATCATGCGCAGGCCTATCGGGACGGCACGTGGGACCATGACGTCAGTCAGAATCGCGACGCCTTGCTGGCGGCGATCGGTTTGCCGGGGCCTGTGGATATTCTGGATCTGGGCTGTGGGCCGGGGCGAGATCTGGTCGCGTTTCAGGCCATGGGCCATCGCCCGGTGGGCTTGGATGGCTGTGCAGCTTTTGTGGAAATGGCTCGTCAGCAAACTGGCTTGCCCGTATTGCATCAGGATTTTCTGGATTTGAATTTGCCTGCTGCTGCGTTTGATGGCGTGTTTGCCAACGCCGTGTTATTCCACATACCCAGTGCGGAGCTGTCCGCCGTGCTGACGGCCTTGCGGCACAGCCTGCGACCAGGCGGGGTGCTGTTTTCCTCCAATCCGCGCGGTCAGGGACAGGAAGGTTGGAATGGTCAGCGCTACGGTTGTTACTACAGTTGGGAGCAGTGGTCAGAGCGTCTGGAGCAAGCGGGCTTTGAATATATCAAGCACTTTTATCGCCCTACAGACAGGCCAGTGCAAGAGCAACATTGGTTGGCATCCTTGTGGCGCGTACCGGCCCGATGATGAGCGAATTGGTGAATCCCTGACCTGGCTACTTAGGGGATTGTTTTATAAGCCTATTTTTTGCTAATACAGGGGTTTTCCCTATTATTATGCACATCTTTTGTGGATAAGCCGGTTTTCAACAAACCGGTGCTTGCCCAAGGAAAAAAATGGTAAAGAATTGTCGATTCTCTGATCGCTTCGTGTAAGCGATTGATTATATTGAAATAAGTTCATTGATTCACGGTTTATCCTGTGACTTGTCCACATTTTATGGGGATAAGCGGGGCGCTGTTTCCGGATTTGGTTGATTTCTGTTCGCCGTTTTTAAGCCGCTGATACTACTGAAAGTTTTCCTGATTTGCCCAGTTTTTCCTATGAGCTATCCACAGTTTTCGGGGATAAGCTGGAAAGCTTAGTCCACTTGGGTTCATGTCCCCCCCAAGGCTATGATGCGCACTAGCAATGTTTACCCTTAGCGGCCAGTCCCTTCGGTGCTTTGCCTTTTAATTGAGGAGATTGAAACGTGGAAAAATTGCAAACCTGGATGACAGAGTTTCCCGCCGTTGTCGCGATTGCGCTTAATGTCGTGATCGCTTTGTTGATTCTGATCATTGGCTGGTGGCTGTCTGCCGTTGCCGGTCGTGCCATCAAGCGGATGGCAGCCCGCTCTCCCCGAGTGGACCCCACGATTGTGCCTATGGCCCAGTCTGTGACGGTTTGGACAATTCGTGTCTTTGTGCTGATCGCCGTACTGGCGCGGTTTGGCGTACAGACCGCCAGCATTATTGCGGTGTTGGGTGCTGCTGGTTTGGCCGTTGGTCTGGCCTTGCAGAACACACTGCAAAATATTGCCGCCGGCATCATGTTGCTGATGCTGCGTCCTTTGCGTGCCGGCGAGTTTGTGTCGGTAGTCGGTAAAGGCGACGGTACCGTGCAGGAAGTGGGGTTGTTCCTGACCCGTTTTGAACAAGTGGATGGCATTCAATTCACATTGCCTAACAGCCTGATCTGGGGTAACCCCATCATCAACTACAGCCGCAATGCGACGCGTCGTTTGGACTTTGGTGTGGGCGTGCGTTATGGCGATGATCTGGATCTGGCTATCAAGCTGTTGCAGGACTTGTTGAATGAACATCCGCAGGTGCTCAAGGACCCGGCCCCGGTGGTGATGGTCATGGAGTACAAAGACAGCGTGATTACGGTAAACCTGCGTGCCTGGATCAGTTCTGCTGATTTCTGGGATGCCCGTTTTGATCTGTTCCGCCGTGCGGTTCAGGTATTGAATCAGGCTGGTTTGCAGACTCCGGTTCCTGTGCGAGAAATCGTGCAATCGGGTGCGGAGAAAAAGGCCGCGTGATCCTGTTGGCTTCGGGCTTGGATGTCAGGTCTGCAAGCACATTATTCGGGCTTTTGACTCAGGTAAGTCTGAGATAAAGAGAAAATGCCTCAAGCCGTGTTGTTAGCGGCTTGGGGCATTTTTTTCGGGTTAGCCTGAATTGGATTGATGTCAGGCTTGCTCCATACTGGTGGCCTTAGCGCTGTTTTTCTTCCCACCCCCACGATGTTTCTGATCGACGAAAAAATCACGGTACGACGCCTGGAAGTTTTGCTGGCTTTTCTGGAAGCCGGCACGATTGCCCGTGCCGCTGAACAATTGGGTACCAGTGCGGTCAGTGTGCATCGAGCATTGAAAAGTCTGGAAGAAGGCTTGCGCTGCCCCTTGTTCCTGCAGGAAGGGCGCAACCTGGTGCCACAAGAGTCGGCACGCGAGCTGGCTGAAGCCGCCAAGGAAACCATCCGTACCTTGCAGCATGGTATTGATAATGCCCGCGCAGCGGGGGGGTATTCTTCGGATCAGTTGCGCATTGGCTCCATGTATTCGCTAACAATACGTTTGGTGCCACGCCTTTTGGTAGAGCTTAAGGTCCACAAACCTGCCATGCAGATTGATCTGGTGTTGGATTCCAACGAGAAACTGCTGCAAAAGCTGCGGGGCGGTCATATTGATGCCGCCTTGATCGAGTTGCCTCAAAAGCAGCCTGATGACCTGGAAATGCTGCCTGTTTTTCATGATGAGCTGATGTTTGCCGCCCCTGTGGATTGGCAAGGTTCGGATTCGTCCGTAGTGGATCTGGAGCGTTGCTCCAAGGAACGCTTTGTGTCGCTGACCGATGACTTTGCGACAGGCCGGGACATGCAGCGCATGCTGGCCAAAGCCGGGTTCGATGCCGATATTGTGATGCGCACCGGAGACATCTTTTCTTTGATGAGCC
>JTFO01001647.1_pt1 | contig 14492 bp, 14 predicted proteins | sample 235411 | NCBI WGS metagenome assembly JTFO01 (sample SAMN03067590, study PRJNA260953) | activated sludge metagenome | biome: Sludge; feature: Wastewater; isolation source: CETP activated sludge from laboratory augmented bioreactor treating... | place: India:Gujarat | collected 2013-04
TAGTGAACCTGATCAGTGCCAAGCTGGCACACGCCATGAATATCTGCGGCATTGCCTACCCGACCGGGCAGGCCGAGCATCTGCAAGCGGGCCTGGATCTGGCCCCCAGCGTGCAGGTGCAGCCGCCCCGTATCGCCCAATGCCCAGTGCAGTTTGAATGCCGCTTGCACACTGCGCTGGACCTGGGCCCGCTACGCCATATCGTCATTGGCGAAATTCTGCATGTGCACTGCGATAACACCATCCTGACGCCTGAAGGGCGCATTGATATAGACGCGTACGACCCGATCGGGCGCCTGCATGGTTCTGACTGGTATGTCGGCCTGCAGGGCCGCTTTCAGTCAGAAAAATTAAGCCACCCAAACGGGCCACCGCCCACCCAAACATAACAACATCATGAACCGTCGCCCTCATATCTACGTTCTGAACCCCAATTCCAGCCAGATCGTAACGGACGGCCTGGACCGTGCTGTCCAGCCTTTGCGTCTGTCCGATGGCCCGGCTATTTCCTGCCTGCGCCTGCCCCAAGGACCGGCAGGTGTACAAAGCCAAACCGATATCGACACATTGATTCCCCACCTGCGCGCCCAGGCCCTGAGCGTCAAAGAAGACGCCGCTGCCTATGTGGTGGCCTGCTTTAGCGACCCCGGCCTGTACACCTTGCGCGAAACGGTGAATGTGCCTGTATTGGGCATTGCCGAAACCGGCGTGCTGACCGCCTTGTCGCTGGGCCAACGCTTTGGCGTGCTATCCATTTTGCAGACCTCCATCCCGCGTCACCTGCGTTACTTTGGCGCAATGGGTGTGACAGACCGTCTGGCAGCCGATCTGGCCATCAATATGGGCGTGTCGGAACTGGCTGACGAGAAAAAAGCCCTGCAACGCCTGACAGAAGTTGGCCAGCGCCTGCGTGATGAGCACGGTGCCGATGTTGTGGTGCTGGGTTGTGCCGGTATGGCCAATCAGCGCGAGGCGTTGGAACAGGCTTTGGGCATTGCTGTCGTGGAGCCTACGCAGGCCACTGTTGCGGCTGCCTTGGGCCGTTGCTTGTTAGGCTGGTAAACCTTGATGAACGCCCCTCTGCAATCCGGCTGCCTGGCAACCGCACAGCGGCTGCTTCAGGCTCGCCAAGAGAACCGCCCCATCGAGGACTGGCCCGAATCGCTGCGCCCGGTGTCGTTTGATCAGGCTTATCGCGTTCAAGCCATGCAAATGGACGCCTTGGGCCCCCTAGGTGGCTGGAAAGTCGGCGCGGCCAATAGCGTAGCCCCGCCTACCTGCGCCCCCCTGCCCCAACGCTTTCGTTACGCCAGCCCCAATGCACCTGCCGCTGAAAGCCTGTCTTTGCGAGGCATAGAAGTGGAAATCGGCCTGATTCTGGGCCAGGACTTGCCACCCGGCCAGACACCCTATTCCATGGAGCAAATCTGGCAGGCGATCAGCCAGGTTTGTGTGGCAGTCGAGATTGTCGAATCCCGTTTTGTGCAGCGTGACACCGTGGGTCGTCTATCCACCCTGGCCGACCTGGCCAGCCACGGTGCGCTGGTCCATCAGGCGCAAGGGATCGCCGCGCAGGATATGACACTGCTGCAACCTGAATGGGCGCGCCTGCAAGTGGGCCAACAGCCCGTGCTGCAAGGCCCGAACCAGAATCCGGCCGGCGAGCTGACACGGCTGCTGATCTGGCTGGCCAATCAGGGCAGCCACCATCTTGGCGGGCTGAAAAACGGTCAGGTCATCATTACGGGCACGTGCCTGCCCATGCTGTATGCCGCTCCCGGCGACCGGATTCAGGCCGCCATTCACGGGATCGGTGAGCTGGACTTTATCTGTGCATAAAAGCACAAAGCCAGCGTCCAAAACGGCGCTGGCTTTGCCTGACAGAGCCTCTCATCAAGCAGCACAGGCTCTGCACTGCTATTGCAGGGAATGCCGCGTGCAAAGCCGATTTGCCAATAGTGACGGGCCTTGGGAGACAAAGACCCAAGCATCAGACCATGCGATACACATCAAGCCTGATATTGCAGATGAATCAGCGGATAAGGCCTGCCCTGATCGTCCACAGGCGAGCGACCAGTACGCTTGAAGCCCATTTTTTCGTAAAAGCCCACGGCTTGCCCATTCTGTTCATTCACATCGGTGGTCATGGTGGGATGCAGGCTCAAGCCGTGCAGCACCAAAGCCTTGCCAATACCCGTTCCCCGGCTGTCCGGGTCCACAAACAAGGCCTGCATATGGCCTTCATCAATCAGCATGAAAGCCAGCGGGTAGTCCGTCTCGTCCACCGCCAGCCACAAGCTGGCCTGAGGCAGAAAACCGCAGACCAGTTCATCAATTTCCTGACGATCCTGAGCGGATAAAAAGTCGTGTGTAGCATCAACGGCCTTGCGCCAGATTTCAACAGCACGTTGCCCGTCCTCCGGGCGCGAATGGCGAATATTCATCATCTTTCCCTTTTAGGGGTTCATCTGGTTTTCACAGCAGGGGGATCACGCCTAACAACCACGCACTGGCTCTGCCTGGCCTGTACTGTCCGCCGAAACCGGCCGGGCTTCCAGAAAAAACAGACGCCGCAAATGCTGCTCGGCTTGTTCCGGGCTCAGTTGCGTGGACTGGGTCAGCAACATATTGGCTAGGCCGTCATACAAAGCGGACAGCCGCAACGCGGTACCTTCAGGATCGGGCGCTTGCCACAGTCCTTGTTCGGTCCCGAGTCTCAGGTAGGAGGCCAACTGTTCCAGCATCCGGCGTTGTACCCGTGTCATCACCACCGCCAGTGCCGCATCGGTTTTGGCCAGGTCGGCAGCCTCCAGCCACAAGAACCAGTAAATGCGATTGTTCTGTTCAAAGGCACTGTTCAGGTAACTTTCCATCAAGGCCTGCGGTTCTTGCGAGGCTTGCGCCTCCTGATCCAGCAACTGGTCAAAAATCTCGCCCCAGGCATCAGCCCGTAATTCGGACCAACGAAAGTAATGGTTTAACAGCCCACGGCCAACCCCCGCCCGCTCGGTCACCATGCGGGTGGTCGCAGCACGTACCCCCACTTCCATCAAAATCTGGACAGCGGCCTGTCGAATTCGCGTGGCACTGTCTTCTTTTTCACTCATCACCTGTCCCCTATTGACACATTGAGCAATCGCTCAATATTATGACATTGAACAAGCGCTCAAACAATAAACACCTATGTCTTCGGCCTCTCGCAACTCCTCCATCGACCTGATTCGCACCGCTGCCCTGATTGGCATTTGTGTCGTGAACCTGCCCTATCTGGCACTGAGCGACAGTGACCCGATAAACATCTCCACCACCTATGACCATACCGCTGCCTTCCTGATCGAATTTCTGTTTCAGGGCAAATTTTTCCTATTGTTCTCGCTGATTTTTGGCTGAGGCATCGAAATCCAGGCACGCTCTGCCGAACGTGCTGGCGTTCCCCTGAGCCGCCGTTATTTTCGTCGCATGCTCGGCCTGGCCGTGCTGGGTTGCTTGCACGCAACCCTGGTATTTACTGGCGATATCCTGCTGCTTTACTCGGTGTTGGGTGTGCTGATCTGGCCGCTGCGCACGCTCTCTGCGCGTGGGCTGGTCAAGGTCGCCTTGCTGATGGTGCTGATAGAAATTATTAGTATTGGACTGATCGTTTACCTGCTCTCCAGTACAGAGGACATGGCGCCGGTTTACTCCCTGGGTGGAGCCTTCTCCGAAGCGACGTTGGCGCGCCTGGAAGAATGGCCGAATGCCTTCGCTTTCATGTTCCTGTATCAAGGCCCTTTGGCGTTCGGAGCCATGTTGCTGGGACTGGCTGCAGCCAAAAGCAATTTCTTTGCACATCGTAGTGCAGGACAACACAAGCTGGGACGCGCCCTGCCCTGGCTCTTGCCGCTGGCTTTGGCCATCAATTGTTTTAGCGCCCTGGTGGCCTACGAAACCAACCTGATGGGACTGATTGGCCTGCTCAGCATTGCGATAGGTGCCCCCATGCTGTCAGCCGTGTATCTCTATCTATTGCTGCGCTGCGGGCAATGGTTCAGACTGCCCAATGTCTTGATTGAAGCAGGCCGCAATTCGCTGAGCGCCTATGTGACCCAAGGCATTTTGGCCGGGCTGATTTTTAGCAGCTATGGCCTGAATCTGTTTGATGTTTTTGGCAATGCCGCACTATTGCCAATCGCCATTGCACTGGCTCTGCTGGCCATGATTTTGACGGGCCTGATTGCCCAGCACTGGGGGCGCGGCCCGCTGGAAGCGGTGCTACGACGCATCACCTACGGTGCCCAAAAAATCAGATAGCACGCTGACACCACCCCAAATCGTTTTTTGCTCTCTATTATGTGTACTGGAAATACGAGGACGGCAAAAATGAATTGCCACTACGCCACAATAAAATCAGGAGTGATGTCCCATGAGTAACAATGAAATCACTTGGTCCAATGGCCAATGGAGCGACACCAGCGCGCCTTTGATTGGCGCCACAGATCATGCTTTCTGGATGGCCACGACCGTATTTGACGGTGCCCGTTCCATCCACGGCCATACTCCGGATCTGGATCTGCACTGTGAGCGCCTGAACCGCTCGGCCATCACCCTGGGCATGGAACCCGTGATGACGCCCCAGCAAACCGTGGACCTGGTGCATGAGGGCCTGAAAAAACTATCCCACTCCACGGATTACTACATCAAGCTGCTGTATTTCGCGCCCGGCGGTTTCATCCAGCCCGATCCAGCCACCAGCCAATTGGCCATTCATATTTTTGAATCCCCCATGCCGGAAGACAGCGGCTTTAGCGCCACGTTCAGCGAATTCCTGCGCCCAGACCCCTCCATGGCTCCCACCGATGCCAAGGCGTCCTGCCTGTACCCCAACACCCAACGTATCTTGCGCGATGCCAGCGCACGGGGTTTTGACAACGCCATCGTGCTGGACTCCAAAGGCAAGGTAGCCGAGTTTGCCGTCGCCAACTTGTGGATTGTGCGTGACGGCGTCGTGCTGACGCCCGAACTAAACGGCACATTCCTGAACGGCATTACCCGCCGACGTGTCATGCAACTGCTGCGCGACGATGGCCTTGACGTACGTGAAGTCAGCCTGACACCGCAAGACGTGCTGGATGCGGACGAGATATTCAGTACCGGCAATTACGGCAAGGTCCTGCACTGCAATCGCATTGACGATCGCCACTATGCGCACGGCCCGGTTGAGACCCGTGCTCGCGAGCTGTACATGGCTTATACCGAGCGCAACTAAGTCTCAAAAGGTAGCCAAGCGGCCACCTACATTACTGAAAAATAGGCAGTGCGCCCAATGAAAAACGGCTCATTATTGAGCCGTTTTTATTTTTATACGGCGGGAGAAACCGGGCTATCGCCCTGCCCCAAATCCGGCGCTTGGTCCCCTTCTGCTTGCGCTTGTGCCTGCTTCATCTGATTGAGCAGGCTATGCAGCATCTCGGTCGACAAGCCGTGCAGCACCAAGCGGTAGCCTGCTCGCAAGGTCGACATAGGCACCAAAGGATGGCCATTGTTGAGCAGAATCAGGTGCTCGGGCGCCTGCAGGATCTTGGCAGCATAAATCCCGATCGTCTCGTCCAACTGCAAGGAATTGGCCGCACGCCAGAAGTCATTATCGGTCAGCAGCAACTGATACAAGGGCGTGAACAGTTCAATGGCGCTTTGCAGATCCATCTTGTTCAGCGGGCCTTGCGGCATATCATCCAGCGCCAGGGGTATGGGCTGGATCATGGAGAAATCCACCCGCTCCGGCGGGCCGATTTCCTGATTATTGTCCCGCAAGGTCTGATTGAGCCGGATCACGAAATTGAACAGATTCAAATCGTGCTTCACAAAAGTGTGATCACGCAATTCGTCGATGTTCATGGGCGTGAGCGGCGAAGTCGGCACCTGGGTGGGCGAGTTGGCGGCGATAAAGGCCAGCACCTGTGAACCCAGATGGAAGTGGCGCAGAATCAGCCAGTTGGCCTGTGGCGAGACAAAACGTTTCAGGCCCCACACCAGAATGCGGTGCAGCAGGCCCGAGTGCGACCATTTGCGTGGCAAAAAGGTTTTAACGACTTGAATCAGCACAATCATCAGGCGTGCCAATGGCCGCAAGAACGGCAGCAGATACTGACGCGATGAGGAACTGGAGTCGGTCAGCCAGGCCTGCTTGACCTCGTCAGGCAGGGGCGTGCTGCGATCCAGATATAGGGCCCGCCAGGGATTGGGATCCTGCGGGTCATGCGGTTTGCTTAAAAAATCCGGGATTTGATCCATGACTTAACACTCTTTCGCGTATTGGAACTGCATCAGGTACAGGGCGGCGGTGCGACGTGCGGTTTCAATAATAATCTGCTCGGCGCGGCCTGTTTCATCGCAATCCAGAGCCAATTCCACCGCCACCAACCAACGGGCCAGGTGATGCTCGTCGTTCATGCCGTGATAGTGCAGGAAACGGTACATATTCGGTTCCAGCGACAGCGAGGATTTCAGCAGGGGCAACAAAGCGGGCACAATGCGTTGGCCTGTGCCTTCAATAATATAAATCGCCCCCAGCAAACCGATCGGGTCCTGACTGGCCGCCAAGGCATGCAGGTAAGAATTCAGAGCCTGACCACCGGGATTACGAGTCAGTTGCTCGATCTCGGTCGCAGTGCCACCCGCATATTGATAATCCTCGAACAGAATCTTGAAGTCGTCCTGCTCTTCGCCTGCGTGCAGACGAATCAGCTCGGCCAGCGGTGCGTAAGTGGGCGACAAGGAGTCGCAGGCTTCGCGCATCCACTTGGCCCCTTCACGCACTTGGGGAATCCAGTCTGCCATCCACTTTTGATAGTCCTGCATGCGAATCGAGCCATCATGCAGGCTGCGCAGCAAAGGCGTACGCCACACTTGGGAACGATAGTCATGCCAGATGGGGGCCAATTGCGTCAGCAAATCGCGCAAGCCTTGCGGGGCCGTGGCCGGATCGTGCGGGGGAGCAATATCCACCTGCTCGCAGGACGCAGCTACCGCTTGCTTGGCAGACGGGTAGGACACGGTTGGGGCCGGCGCATCGCAGGCTTCCACTTCCAGCAGCATGTAGGCCGTCATGAAGCGGCCCGACTCGGGCACGTAACACAGGATTTGCTCGCCGGGCGTCAAGGTCCGATCACGCATGAACTCGGCCAGCATGATCAGAATGGATGCGGCTCCTGTATTGCCGCGCCAGCGCAGATTGCTGTACCAACGTTCGGCCGGGATACCCAGGCCAGCCTGCTCTAGCAAATCGGCCACTACAGGCATGAATTTTTCGGACGAGTAATGGCACAGGAAGTGGCTGATGCGCTCGGGGTCGACCCAGCCATCGCGCACCAGCTTCACGTACTCGTGAATGCCGATGTCAAACAAGTGCGGCAGCAGGCGAATGTCCTGGCGCAGGGACAAGGCACCGGCCTGTTCAGCGTCGGCCCAGGAGTCGTAATCCAGATGGCTGCGCGTGGAGTCGCGGGCGGCACCTAGCTGCATGCAAACGGGGTAATCACCCGAGAAGGATTTTTGATGAATCCAGCGCAGACGCAAACGCACGCCGGGCTGGGTGGTAGGCAACGCCTGATCCTGGTGGCTAAGCAAAGCCGCACCGGCGCCATCGGACAGCATCCAGCGCAAAAAATGCGCGTCGAAGTCTGCCTGATAGTCTTGTGATGCAAAACGCGAGCGGCGAAACAGGCGCGAAGGCATTTCGCTGGCCACCGCCATGCCATGGCGATGCGCCCCCAACTCGATACCTTGGGCAACCGTCTGCAAAGCCGTGACTCCTGCGGCGCAAATCCCGTGTACGGAATGCACTTCCAGCGGGGGGGCCGCCAGTTCCCCTTGAATCGCATTAGCAAAACCGGGCATCAGCAAATCCCCCCCTGATGAGCCGCTGGCCAGCAGGCCAATGTCGCTCATGCTCAAACCCGCCTGCTCCAGGCAACGGCGAATGGCATTAGCGGCCATAGCCGTATTGCTCCAACGCGTACTGCCATCTTCACCAATCGCGTAGTAGCGCTGTTGAATGCCGTTCTCGGCCAGAATGCGCTGCTTGATACGCCCCGAAATACGATTCAAGGGGGCAATAAAGTTATCCATGGCGGTGTTATCGACCGGCTCGCCGGGCATAAACCACTGGGCCTGCTGGATAACAACGTGCTCAAAGGCCACGGGCATAGAAATACTCCTGATTACACGCAATCACGCCGACACTCTGTCTGGTCCACGGCGTTCAAGGATTGGCTGCGGTAGCGAGGCACAAACAGGCCCAGCACAAAAACACGCAGCATATAAGGCACCAGTCCCCCTTCGTTCAAGACGTCCGGGGTGCGGGCTCGGTATTCAGTGTCGTGCAGCCCGGTCAACTCGGACCAGTGCGTGCGCGGATGTTCATGGTGGGCCACATGCAGGCCGATATTAAAGAGCAAGGGGTTGACCAGGCCCTCGAAATTGCGGGCATAGGCCAACTGTTCGCCATGTCGACCCTCATGACTGCCGTCAGCATGGGCATGCTGCAGATAATTGGTGGTCAGCAGCCAGTGCAAACCATGCAACTGCGGCACGATGACGTACAAAAAACCTTTCCACGGGTCCAGCGCCAAGGCCAGCGTCCAGCTCGCCAGCCACACACCATACTGCGCCATGCAATAGGCCCAGACGCCCGGCCAATGCCGGCGCAAGCTGCCCAGCCAGCTAAAAATCGTGGGGTACAGCGCAGGCACAGCCTCAAAGGGGTGCATCAGCCAGCCCAACGTGTCGTTGGTGTCCCCCCGCCAGAAACGGTAGGTGCGGGCCACATCTTTTTCACCATGCTTGTAGCGATGGTGGTTGCGTCCATGCGCAGGCCAGAACACGCAAGCGGGGTGGCCTTGTACCAGAGTCAGCCAGAAATCCGTCAAGCGATTGGGGAGACGGCCGCGCCACATGCGCAAATGGTGATGGTTGTGGTTGATAACGCCTATGCCCAGCGTCAGAAACAGCAGCACGCCGTATAGCATCCAGGAGAAACCGCCCCGCCACAGCGCGACCACCAGCACAGGGTAGGCAATCAGGTACAACAGGCTTTGCCAATCACGCGGGTGACGCAAACGCCAGGCAACACTCATCCGCGCGCCTCCTGGGGGCGATCGGGCAAGCGGGTGCCAAACAGGCGGTCCATAAAGCTGAATTGAAAGCCATAATTGCCGTTGTACTGCGCGTGATGGCGCTGGTGACGACGGCTGGCTGCCAGCCAGTTGCGGCTGGAGACATGGGGGAAAAAGTCGTAATTGGAGTGGCCGATGCTGTTGAAAAACAGGCTGAACAAAGGCACGGACAAGAGCGACCAAAAACTGAAGTCATGCACCACCATGGGCAGCAAGATCACATTGCCCAGCATGAGCGACTCCAGCGGGTGAAAACTGTAGGTAGAGAACGGCGTCACCACAACGGAAGAATGGTGCGGGCCATGATACCGGCGCAACCAACGGGTATGCAGGAGGCGGTGATTGATCCAGAAGTGCACATCGTTCCAGATCACCAGAGCCAGAATTTCCAGGGCAATACGGGTCGCGCTGGCATCGGGCGTCAAATGCGCCCAGCCCAGTTGCAAGAAGCCCCAGGGAAAAATCATGCCTGTGCCGAAGATCAGAATGGCCGTACCGGATTGCTTCAGTTCCCGGCGCAGTTGCCCAGGGCGCAAAGGACGTGTGTCCAAGGGACGTCCCCACCCCAAGGCAGGACAAAGCCAACGCGTCAGCGCCAAAGTGCCCAATGCGAACAGCAAATAAATGCCGCCGAAAAACAATAAGCCCACGCCCATGACCTGCCAGACGTTCAAGGCCTGAAAAGCCTGCCCCATTCCACTCTCTACGTAACAAAGTGCGCTCATGCTAGCGCGCTCAGAACGATTACGTTTGTTAATTTGGTTACTAATTGCTCACATTTGGACTGCCCACCCTTGTGATACCACCGTGCGCCAGCCCAGATTAATCATAACGGGATTTCTCCAGAGCCTGATAGACTGAACGCGCCCTTCGGGGACACAGAACTTGATCAGGCACTTGTCTTGAACCTGCCCGCATACGATATACTGACTCGTCACCGACTTCCTTTAGACACTATGAGACGCTGGTTCGTCGTCGTCTTACTTCTTATCCTTCCCCTGCAGGCTTACAGCTCCCACTACCACGCAACCGTGCAAGGTGGTCAATCGGCTTTATTCGTTCAACACGAATCCGATGCAGCCGAGTCTGTGGAACATCGCGTCTCCTCCGGGAATCATCCCTTGCAGCAGCTCAGCGCCATTCTGGCGCATACGCCCATGCAACAGTACGCCGATCATGCAGACACGCCTTTGCCTTATCCGGTACAGTCTTTTTGGCTGCATGCCTGGCCGACGGCTTGCCCAGCTTATTCCCTACCCACTATTTGCTGCGAATTCGCCCCCGAGCATCGCCCACCGCGCCTCTGATCTCTGAGGTGCCTGCGCGCGCTGCTCTTTTGCTTTTTTGCACTTATTTATCTGTCTAACAGGACAACATCATGGAATGGCTACTCGATCCCAGCATCTGGGTCGGCTTATTAACGTTGGTGGTGCTGGAGATTGTTCTCGGCATCGACAACCTGATCTTTATCGCAATTCTGGCCGATAAGCTCCCTCCGCATCAGCGCGACCGTGCTCGCCTGATCGGTCTGTCTCTGGCGCTCATCATGCGTCTGGGTCTGCTTACCATCGTCTCCTGGCTGGTCACCCTGACTACGCCGCTGTTCTCTATCGGACCACTCAGCTTTTCAGGCCGGGACCTGATCTTGCTGCTGGGCGGTCTGTTCCTGCTGTTCAAAGCCACCAGCGAACTGCACGAACGCCTGGAAGGCGGCAGCCACCACGCCAGCACCAATAAGGCTTACGCCAGCTTTGGTGTGGTCGTGGCGCAAATTGTGGTCCTGGATGCCGTGTTCTCCCTGGATGCGGTCATTACCGCCGTGGGTATGGTGGACGAACTGCCCGTCATGATGACGGCCGTGATCATCTCCATCGCATTGATGATCTGGGCCTCCAAACCGCTCACCACCTTCGTGAACAACCATCCCACCGTGGTGGTACTGTGCCTGAGCTTTTTGCTGATGATTGGTCTGACACTGACCGCCGAAGGCCTGGGCTTCAAGATTCCCAAGGGCTATTTGTACGCGGCCATTGGTTTTTCTATTCTGATCGAGTTCTTCAACCAGATTGCCCACCGCAGCCTGCTGCGCTCACAATCGCGCCGCCCTTTGCGAGACCGTACGGCTGAAGCCGTGCTGCGCATGCTCAGCAACCGCAAGAATCAAGACAAGGACGACGGCGGTAGTGACGGCCAACTGGAACTCAATGAGCAGACTTTCCGCACCGAAGAACGCAATATGGTCAGCGGTGTGCTCAGTCTGGCAGAACGCCCGATCCGCTCCTTGATGACTCCTCGCCAGGAAATTACCTGGCTCAATATCGAGGACTCCACCGACACCTTGCGCCAACAATTGCGCGCAACTCCGCACAGCTTCCTGCCGGTATGTCAGGGCGATCTGGACCAGGTAGTGGGTGTGGCCCGCGCCAAGGACTTGCTGGCCGATCTGGACAACTACCCCGAGGTGAAAGTGTGGCCAGACTTGCGCGAACCCATCATCGTGCACGAGCACACGGATGTCCTTAGCGCGATTGCCATGCTCAAGCAGTCCAATGGCCAGTTCGTGCTGGTCACTGACGAGTACGGGGCAATTGAAGGTTTGCTGACCCCTATCGACATTCTCGAGGCCATTGCCGGTGAATTCCCCGACGAGGACGAACAGCCCGCCATTCAGCAAATTGGCCCCAATCTGTGGCAGGTGGACGGCAGCACCGACTTGCTCTTGCTGGCCCAGGCGGTAGAAGCAGACGATTTGCTCTTGAAAGACAGCAACTTCAACTCCGTAGCTGGCTTCTTGCTGGAGCGTCTGGATTCCCTACCTACGGTAAGGACCGTTGTTGAGGCCGAAGGCTTGCGCTTTGAGATCACCGAAGTCAGCCAGCGTCGTATTGCAACGGTACACGTCAGCCGTTTGCAAACACCCGCGCAGACACAAGAGTAAAGAAATGGCCCGCTTCACAGCGGGCCATTTTCAATCAGGCACGGCTCAAAAGAGCAATTCCACCCGGCAAACACATCACCTGTACGCCGTATACCTGCTGCAAGACCTCCAGCACCTCGGGCAAGTTGTCCAGACTGACCGCAAAGCTGACCAATACAGAGCCCAACGTGGCGTCTCGCAAAATCAAATGTCCTGCCCAATAGCGGTTCAGCTCAGCCAGCACCTGTGACAAGGGCTGCTCATGAAAAGCCAATCGGCCCTGCCGCCAGGACGGCAAGTTCTCCGCTGCAACCGTCTGCACCGAACTGATGGCATGGCGTCCATACACCAACTGCTCTCCGGCCCCCAAACGATAGCCTTGCCCGCCAACGTCCACCTGCGCACTGCCGGACAAACAGGTCACCTGAGTTTGGCCATTCAGATAGCGAATATTGGTACGGCCATTAAAAGTCTGAATGGAGCCTACGCCAGCGAACACCGTAGCTACCGAGGCCGACCGCTCGGACTGACGCACCTCCACCTCTCCGTCCAGCAGAGCCACAACCCTGCCCAAATGCGGGTCGTCACTGACATTCAAACGACTGCGGGTATTCATATCCAGCCAAACATGGTCCATCAGTTGGACGCGCCGCTGCTCGCCTGCACCCGTGCGATAGTCAGCACGTAAATCGGCCAAGGAGGGCCACAGTTGCAGAGGGGGTTTGGCGAGCAAATACAGTCCACCCCCCACTAGCAAACCACCCAGCAAGGCACGGCGCAAAGGCTGATGACCGCGTTTTTTCATCAACTTGGCCTCGCGCAGCCATTGTTCACGGTCTTGAGGTGTGGCATCCCACATTTCGCGCGCGTGGGCGAAAGCGGCCGCATGAGACGGGCTGCGCCCACACCAACGACGCAACTCCCGAGCCTGACGAGAGGTCAGCGAGGACGTTTTCAGGCGGCTGACCCAGGCTCGTGCCTCCTTGTGCAAGGTGTCTTCATCCAGATTCACGGCATTAGCAGGGTTCATCAACAAATCAATTCAAAAAGCACGACACAAGGACTGAAAATCGCAATCCAAAACGTTTTGCCTATCCGTTTAAACGGATAAAAATTAAATTTCAAGGGCAAGCGTAAATTGTCGGAAACTGCAGGCCCTACCGTCAAGCCACAGGCAGTCATAAAGGGTAAAGTCCAGTGTTAACAGCACTGCATCATCTGCCGACGCAGCCAGGCATGGCCCGGGTCGGCATGGCGACGGCTATGCCAGACTTGCTGAAACAATACCGAGGGAATAGGCAGCGGCGGCTGGAAAAACACCAGTTCGGCCTGCTCGCGCAGATGCTCGGCACTGCGGCTGGACACTGTCAAAATCAGGTCCGTGCCAGCCAGTACTTGAGCAGCAGCACTCCAATGCGGCAAAGACAACACGATTTGCCGTTTAAGACCGCGTCGATTCAAGACATTGTCGACTTCACTTTCCCCTCCCGGACGCATGGCCAGCAGTACATGCGGGCGCTGTAACCATTCTGCCAAAGCGGGCGCTTGCCCCTCAGCCAGGCTGGCCCGATCCGCAATACAGATCAGATGTTCCTCAAACAAGGTCTGCGCCTGCAGACTGGCCGGGATTTCCGAAAACACCCCCAGGGCCAGATCAATCTCGCCATCGTGCAACTGCGCCAACATGGCTTCCCGGCTGGCCTGGCTGACCGCCAAGCGAATCCCCGGCGCTTCTTGCCGTAGGCAGCGCATCAAGGGAGGCAAAACGATTTGTGCACCGTAATCCGACATGGCAAGACGGAATTCACGTTGTTCGCTGGCCGGGTCAAAACCGCCCGTATCCAGCAAACCATTTAATTGCTCTAAAGCCTGTTCCAGCGGGCGCTGCAATTGCAAGGCCAGCGCGGTTGGTTCCAAGCGGGAACCCCGACGTATCAGCAAAGGATCGTTGAACACTTGGCGCAGATGCGCCAAAGCATGACTGACGGCGGGCTGACTTTTATGCAAACGCCTGGCAGCCCGCGTCACATGCTGTTCGGTCAACAAGGCATGCAGGCTCAGCATTAAATTCAAGTCTATACGGCGTAGCTCATTCATAGAACGAATAATGACTGTGCACACTATTAATTTCAATAAGAATTACGAATAGTGCAAGATAGAGCTTTGATTCTTAGGGAGATGCGCTTATGCCGGGTACCGTTTTATTCAGTATGTTGGTGGCTGTCTTTGCCGGATCGGCTGTGCCGTTTCAAGCCGCCAGCAATGCCGTTCTGGGTAAAGTCCTGGGGCATCCGCTATGGGCAACACTGGTCTCACTCTGTATCAGTGCGGCGCTGGTGCTGCCAACAATCTGGCTGATGCGCGCCCCCGCTCCCCTGACTGCACAACTGGCACATGCCCCCTGGTGGGTATGGACAGGGGGT
>JTFO01012835.1_pt1 | contig 14447 bp, 13 predicted proteins | sample 235411 | NCBI WGS metagenome assembly JTFO01 (sample SAMN03067590, study PRJNA260953) | activated sludge metagenome | biome: Sludge; feature: Wastewater; isolation source: CETP activated sludge from laboratory augmented bioreactor treating... | place: India:Gujarat | collected 2013-04
GTAAGTTCATGGTTCACCGTCACCTTATATCCCTGGATTTGTCAGCCATGATGAACACGTATTTATTGACCACTGAAGATACCGATCCTCGCACATTGCCCGAGCAGGCTGTGCTGTATGCCCATCTGTTGACACGCGATGCCATGAAAGACGAGTGTGTGCGCAAGCTGGTGGCCGCACCGCGTTTTGTGTGTTCGGATAAAGGGATTCCGTATGCGGTGCTCAAGGATATGCGCACGCATCGCTGGACTTTGATTCGAGCCTGGCGCGAGTATCTGGAGATCAAGCGCGAACGCCTGGCCGGCCGGCTGGGGATCAGTGTGGCGGAATATAACGTGATCGAGAAAGGTCTTGTTCCGTTGAGCCAGGCTATGTTGGCTCTTCTGGCGCAGGGAATGGGTCTGGACGAGACGCAGTTGCAGGTGTCTACGTATCAGCCCGTGCTGGACCCGTTGGCCTTGAGCTAGAGCCAACGGGATAAAGAAGAAAGCTGTCACAGGAAAGAGCAGGCACAGAGAGCAGGCTGTACTTGGCTCTGAAGCAGGTCTGGCCCCATCACGTCAAAAGCGCGATGGGGCCGGTTTTTTTGAGGGGCGAGATGCAGTGGTTTTATTCGCCCGAGTCTTCGGTTTGCAGTTTCACAACCTGTTTGGCGCGGGTGTCGACATGCAGGGAGAAGATGTCAGGGCGCGAGTAGTGGCCGTAGACGTCAAAGTCCAGATTGGCCTGTTTGAGTAGGTCCATATCCAGCTCGGCGTACAGTTCGGTTTCTTCGTCAAACACCGGGCCGGCCAGCACTTCGCCGGTGGGGCTGACGATCATGCTGCCGCCGTGCATGACGTAGCTGTCTGGCGCAAATTCGCCGGGTAGAGCAAACTCTTTCTGGAAGGATTCGGGGTAGTTGTTCAGGCGGATAGCCTGGCAGGCGGACAGCACAAATACACGGCCTTCAACGGCGATGTGAATCATGGAAGAGGCCCAGGTGGGGCGGTCGTCTGCCGTGGGAGTGCAGTACAGCTCGGTGCCTTGGGCGTACATGGTCTGACGCAGGGCCGGCATGTAGTTTTCCCAGCAGATCACCTTGCCGATGCGACCCATGGGAGTATCGACGGTACCCAGGGTGGAGCCATCGCCAAAGCCCCAGACCAGACGCTCCTGGCCTGTCGGCATCAGTTTGCGGTGGATACCCACCACGCCTTGGCCGGGAGCCAGTGTCAGCGCGGTGCAGTACAGGGTACGGCCCATTTTTTCGATCACACCCATCACGGTGTACACACCGGTTTGGGTGACGGCATCGGCCAGTGCTTCCAGCTCAGGGCCGCCCAGGGTGACGGCGCCTTCTACATACATCTGGTAGAGGGCCCGGCCCTCGGGACGACGGTTGCCGATGACGCTGCCAAAGCTGATGCCTTTGGGGTATCCCCCCAGAAAGGCTTCAGGAAAGACAGCCAGGGTGGCGCCGTTGGCAGCCACGCGCTGCAAGATGGCAGCGGCTTTTTCGACACTGCTGACAGAGTCAAACGGGATGGACGCCGCTTGTATAACAGCAACTTTGCTCATAACTAGCTCTCCTTTAAAAGTCAGCCTGCGGACAAGTCTACGTTTTTGGTTTCGGGCAGGCGGGTATACAGGATCAGGAAGCACACCAGGGATACGGCAGCCAGGTACCAGGCCGGTACGTTCGGGTTACCGGTGTACTGGATCAGGGCAGCGGCAATGAAGGGGCCTGGGCCGGCCAGCAGTGCCGACGAGACGTTGTGACCCAGGGCAGCGCCGGTGGAGCGGATCGAGGCCGGGAATACCTCTACCAGCAGCACCACGTTCATGACGGCGGAAATGGCGACTAGAAAAGCCAGGATAGTCAGGCTCAACAGGATCAGAGCCGGTTTGCCGGTATTCATCATGAGAAAAATCGGGTAGGCCATGATGGTCAGGCCAGCGGCGGCGAACAAGGCCAGTTTGCGACGACCGTAGTGGTCCGAGAAACGGCCAACCAGCGGGTGCAAAATGCAATACACCACCAACGCGGCGCTACATAGCCACAGAGCGTTTGTCTTGCCCATGCCCAGAACGGAAACCAGGTGGTTATTGGCGTAGGTGATGAAGTAGTACAGCGACACCAGAAACAGCGCGGAGAACGCAAAGGACAGTACAAAGGCGTTGAACTTGTCCTTGGGCGAGACGCGCTCCAGGGTGTTGTTGGCTTTCTTTTCCTGCAGCTCATGGTAGATGGGGGTGTCGTTCAGTTTGCGACGAATAAACACCGCAATGAAGGTCATCACAATGGACAACACGAAAGGTACGCGCCAGCCCCAGTTGTAGACCTGTTCTTGGCTCAGGTTGGCGTTGATGGCGGCGGCCGTGGCAGTCCCCACCAGAAAGGCGATACCGGCCGTGAAGGTCACCACGCTGGCGGCGCTGGCGCGACGATTGGCGGGGGCGCTTTCCACCAGGAAAATACCGGCGGCCGACCACTCACCGCCCACCATCATCCCTTGTAGAAAGCGCAGAATGACCAACAGGATGGGAGCGGCAATGCCGATGGTGGCATAGCCGGGCAGCAGACCAATCAAGGTGGTAAAGACGCCCATGCCAAAAACGGTAATCATCAGCACGGTCTTACGGCCAAAACGGTCGCCAATGGGCCCCAGAATCAGGGCGCCAAAGGGACGCGAGACAAAGCCCACCGCGAACACGGCCAAGGACGACAAGAGGGAAACGCCCGTGGCGTCAGAGGGAAAGTAAATGCTGCCGATAACGGCTGCAAAGTAGCCGTAAATTGCGAAATCAAACCATTCCATAAAGTTGCCGATACCCACGGCAAGCACTTGTTTTCGACTTAGGGCCGGCTGGCCTGGGGGGGCCGAATTGGCATGTGAAGGGGCGATGGTAGCAGTGCCCATAGAGGTCTCCTCGAGCGGGGCAGATAAATACCTGACCCTTATTGTGGTTGTGGGTGATTTTTAGTCTAATCAAGCCAAATAATTATTCAAACTAATTAGAAAAATGGCTTCAATTAATATTGCTAATATCAGGCGCGTGGATTTGAACCTGCTGCTGGTGTTTCAGTGCTTGATGAACGAGCGCAGCGTCACCAAAGCCGCCAATGCCTTGTTTCTGACCCAGGGTGCGGTCAGTGCGTCCTTGCGCAAGTTGCGGGTGGTCTTTAACGACGACTTGTTCACGCGTGGCTCGCACGGAATGACGCCTACGCATCGTGCCTTGGAGATTGCCCCGCAGATATCCGAAGCCTTGAAAAGCATCTCGGCGCTGGTCACCTCCGATCAAGAGTTTGATCCACGACGCTCCAGTCGGGTTTTTCGTATTGCCTTGTCTGACGATCTGGAAAATATGCTGGCCAAACGCATGATTCGCATGGCTGACGAGCAGGGCTGGACGATCGGCTTTTCTTTCTATCAAACCAACAGCTATTTATGGCCGCAAAGCATGCAAGAGCATGGGGCGGATCTGGCGATCTGTTCCAGCCCCAAATTCCTGAGCACCATGCACAAGTCTCAAGTGCTGTTTCCTGCCTCATATATCTGCATATACGATAAGGAGTCCATCCAGTTTTCGACGCCTATTAGCAAGCAGGAGTATCTGCATGCCTATCATGGACGTGTGTCTTTTGATGGCTTGCGGGGTTTTGTGGATGAGCTATTTGATGCCGAGCGTCTGCAGCGTAAGGTCAAGGCCTCGTTCACTCATTTTTCCGGCGCGATCAACGCGATTATTGGCAGCCCTTTGGTGCTGACCATGCCTGATTACGCCGCCCGCTCTTTTGCCGAGTGCAATAGCCGCCTGGCTGTCTCTCCCGTCCCGTTGCGTGTCCCGTCGTTTGTGGTGTCCATGATTTGGGATATCAACAAAGAGCACGATGAGCAAAGTCGCTGGTTACGTCGTTTTGTACTGGAGCTGACCGAACCCATTAGCGCGTAAAGCGCGGTCAATAAGGTCCAGCGGCGTACTATTGCTTCTGTTCTGTTTTCTTTTTTACTATCCGCCATGCGAATTTTATTGATTGAAGACGAGCCTGACTTGGCCCTGTGGCTGACCCGCAGCTTGCAAAAGAAAGGGTTTTCGGTTGAGTGGTCCAACGACGGGATGGTGGCCTATCACCGTCTGCAGGTCGAGGAATTTGATGCGCTGGTTCTGGACTTGGGTTTGCCGGGCATGGATGGGCGCGCCTTGCTGGCCCGCTTGCGCTCGGAGGATAACCGCACTCCTGTGTTGATTCTCACGGCGCGTGATTCTTTGCAGGAGCGGGTAGAAGCGCTGGAGTGTGGTGCCGACGATTTTCTGCCCAAGCCGTTTCGTATTGAAGAGCTGGTGGCCCGCGTCAACGCCTTGATTCGTCGTAGCCGTGGCAAGGACAAGCCCCGTATGGCGTGTGCCAGCCTGGTCTATGACTTGTCCACACAGCGTTTTACGCTGGACGGTGCGCTCTTGTCCGTGTCACCGCGTGAGGCCGAGGTATTGCGCATTCTGGTGCAGCGTAGTGGTGAGCCTGTGAACAAGCAGTTCATTTTGGACCGGCTCAATGAGAAAGATGAAGATGAAATCAATATCGAGGCTATCGAGGTGCTGGTGCATCGTTTGCGCAAAAAGCTGCAGGCCTCGGATGTCCACATCATTACCTTGCGCGGCATAGGCTATTGCCTGGAGCCGGTCAGCGAAGATGAACCGTAAGTTCATGTCTTTGCAGGAGCCTCTATGGCCTTGAGTAGTCTGCGTCGCACTTTGTTGGTCATGCTGATTCCGGCGGCCTTGCTGACTTCGGCAGTGTCCCTGTTCATTTCCAGCATGACACTGAAAGATCAGGTCAATGCGGCGTTTGATCGGGCCTTGGCGGGGGCGTTGAAATCCATGTCGGCCAATTTGATGACGATTAGTGGTGGGTTGGCCATGGAGCAGTCCTACTACATGATGGAGTTCATGGAATACACCATCAGCAGTCAGGTGTATTTCCGGGTGGCCACCGAAGATGGTTTGTCGGAAATAGGGTTTACCGGCATGCCTTTGCCGCCGGGCAGGCTGGTGAGCAATCAGCCTGTTTTTTATGACGCGCACTATTTGGGAGAGCCTTTACGTATTGCGGCGGTGGCGCTGGAGTCGGATGGGCGGCTGCAGACGTATCAGGACAGTCGTGTCTTGATCCAGGCGGGCGAGAATTTGAGCGAGCGTGACGAGTTCATCCGTAAAGTCATTATTCAGAATCTGATTCAGGATGTGGCGGTTCTCAGCCTTTTTACTGTGCTGATTTTGGTGGGGACCTTGCTGGCGTTGCGCCCTTTGCGCAAGCTGAGCGCAGAGGTACGGTATCGCTCTCCCGATAATCTGGAGCCCATCAGCGAGGCCAGCCTGCCCCGAGAAGTGCGTCCCTTGGTGCAGACCATTAATTTGCATATGGATCGCTATGCGCGTAAGTCACGCGAGCAGCAGCAATTTCTGGATGATGCTTCTCACCAGTTGAAAACGCCTTTGGCCGTTTTGCTGACTCAGGTGGATTTTGCCCTGACCCTGGCCAAGACAGAAGAAATGAAAGAGGTGCTGGAGGCGATTCAGTCGCGTTTGAATAATACGGCCCAGATGACGCATCAAATGGTGGCCCTGTCGCGGGTGCGCGATGCGGCTGATCAGTTGCGCAGCCGTGCTGCCCTGGGAACAGTGGATCTGTGTCAGCAGGCCGGGTTGGTGGTTGACGAGCTGTGGAGCCTGGCTCGATCGCGTCGTCAGGATCTGGGGCTGGATGTCCCTTCAAAACCGGTGCGAGTGGCGGGAGAGGCTTGGCTGTTGCAGCAGGCCTTGAGCAATATCGTCAGCAATGCCATCAAGTACTGCCCACGGGGTGCTCGCATTACCGTGTCTGTCAGGCAAGAGGGCGGAATGTGTTATCTGCAAGTGGAGGATGACGGCCCGGGCATGAGTGCAGACGATATGGCTAAGGCGGGGCATCGCTTTCGGCGGGGAGAGGCGGGTAAGGCTTTGCAGGGTTCGGGGCTGGGTTTGGCGATTGTGCAGGCCATCGCTCAAATTCATGGTGCTCGCATGAGCTTGCAGGCTGGGCCACAGCAGCGCGGCTTGATCGTGCGTTTGGCGTTTGAGACGCTCAAGCATTGATCTTTTAATCTAGGGTATACCCTTGAGATTGGCGGTTTTCAGGGTAATTGAAAGCTAGGCGAAAGCTTCGCTCCGGTAAGGTCGCAACCATTACAACGACGACGATCATCCAGGAGGCGATCCAATGACTATTCACACGAAACTACGGGTGCTGCTTGCGAGCAGCATTTTGGGCCTGAGCAGTTTGAGCGGTGTACATGCCCAGCAACCGTCCAAACCTGAGTGTATTGCTCCGGCCCAACCCGGTGGCGGCTTTGATTTGACCTGCCGCGTGGCCGTCAACGGTTTTCTGGAAACCAAGTTGCTGGAAAATGCCATGCGCACCGTTTACATGCCCGGTGGTGTGGGAGCAGTCGCGTATAACCACATCGTGGCGCAGCGCCCAGGCGACGGCAATGCGATTGCAGCCTTCTCCGGCGGCTCCTTGCTTAATCTGGCGCAGGGCAAGTTTGGCAAGTATTCGGTAGAAGATGTGCGCTGGCTGGCATCGATAGGTAGTGATTACGGTGTTGCTATCGTACGTAACGACTCACCCTATCAGGATCTGAAGTCCTTGATGGAGGCCTTCAAGGCTGACCCGAGCAAAATCGTGTTGGGGGCGGGCGGGTCTGTTGGCGGCCAGGATTGGATGAAAGCCGCCTTGACAGCGCGTGCCGCCGATGTGGATTTTCGCAAAATGCGTTTTGTAGCGTTTGAAGGCGGTGGCGAAGCCATCACAGCGTTGCGAGGTGGTCACGTTCAGGCCTATATGGGTGACGCTGCCGAGGCACACACGATGTTGGAAGGGGGGGCTCCCATCCGCGTATTGGCCGTGTTCAATGACAAGCGACTGGAGGGTGCCTTGGCTGATGTTCCTACTGCCAAAGAGCAAGGCTTTGATATTGAATGGCCGATTATTCGCGGTTTTTACGTTGGTCCCAAAGTCTCTGACGAGCAGTATCAATGGTGGGTTCAGGCCTTTGATCGTCTGATGAAAACGCCTGAATTTACCCGCTTGCAAACACAGCAAGGTTTGTTCCCGTTCAACATGACCGGTTCCGAACTGGACGCCTATGTCAAACAACGCGTGGTTCAGTATCGCGAGTTGGCTGATTCTTTCGGCCTGATCAAGAAGTAAATCTGTACGGTGTTCCCCAGTCTTTTGGATCGGGAACACCGCCTTTTGCCCCGCCGTCCATGGCGGGTGAATCCGGAGATTCCATCATGACGCTAAATGATCGCGTGTTAGGCGTGGGTGCGTTGGTGCTTGCCGCCTTGATCACCGCCTTTGGCTACGACCTAGAACCCCCTTTTTCCTATGAGCCCGTCGGGCCCAAAGCCTTTCCCTTGCTGCTGGCGCTGATTATCGCCCTGTGTGGCTTGCGCTTGATGATCAAGGGCGGAGGGCAAGTGGCTGCCAATCCACCGGGTGCCAACGGCCGCATTTTGATGATGGTGGCGTATCTGGCGGCCTATGCCTGGCTCTTTCAATGGTTGGGCTTTATTGTCGCCACCACGATTATGGCGACACTGGTTGGGCGTTTGTTTGGCGGCTCCTGGAAGCAGGCCCTTATTGGCGGGCTGGCGATGGGCGTGGGCTTGTTTCTGTTGTTTGACCTGGGCCTGGATGTGGTTCTGCCGTACGGCATCCTGGGAGAGTGGTTATGAGCTCTATTCTTGACTATTTAAGTGTCGGTTTTGGTGTTGCGTTCTCTGCCCAGAATCTGCTGGTGGCCGCTATTGGTGCTTTTATTGGCACCATTGTGGGCGTTTTGCCGGGGCTGGGGCCCATCAACGGTGTCGCCATGCTGGTGCCTATTGCGTTTGCAATGAAATTGCCGCCCGAGTCTGCCTTGATTCTATTGGCGGCCGTGTACGTGGGTGCTGAATACGGTGGACGTATTACATCCATCTTGATCAATGTGCCGGGCGAAGCAGCCGCGGTCATGACGACATTGGATGGTTATCCGCTGGCACGGAAAGGCATGGCCAGCGTGGCCTTGTCCTTGTCCGCTTTTGCGTCTTTTATCGGTTCCACGATTGCCATTTGCGGGATTGTGCTGCTGGCCCCCATGCTGGCGGGTTGGGCGGTTGCATTCGGTCCTGCCGAGTATTTTGTACTGATGGTCTTTGCCTTTTGTGCCTTGACCAGCTTGTTGGGGGATGAGCCTGTCAAAGGTATCCTGGCAGCCATGGTGGGCCTGTTCATCTCTACGATTGGGGTGGATGCGAACTCGGGGGTGTACCGATACAGTTTTGACATTCCGAACTTGGCAGACGGTATTGATTTTGTCGTTGTCGTGATCGGTTTGTTTGCTGTGGCCGAGATGCTGCAGATGCTGGAGAACCTGCTGGGCGGTGTGTCGATTGAGGTGCCTAAAAGCAAACGTAAGCTCTTTAATTGGCGAGAGTTGCGCATGACGTGGTGGAGCACCATACGCGGGGGCGTGATGGGCTTTTTTATCGGTATCTTGCCCGGTGCCGGGGCCAGTGTGGCTTCAGCAGTAACCTATGCTAACGAGAAAAAATACATCGAAGGCAAGGACCCCAATGCCATGTTTGGGCAGGGCGATTTGCGAGGCCTGGCTGCGCCCGAAGCGGCCAATAACAGTGCGGCAACCGGCTCCTTTATTCCCATGTTGACGCTGGGTGTGCCCGGCTCGGGCACGACAGCGGTCATGATGGGGGCTTTGACGCTTTACAACATCACGCCGGGGCCAGCGCTGTTTGAGTCGCAGCCACAGATTGTCTGGGGCTTGATTGCCTCCTTGATGGTCGCCAACGTCATGCTGTTTCTGATGAACGTGCCTATGGTGCGGGTATTTGCTTCCATGCTGGCGATTCCTCCGCGCTTGTTGGTGCCGGGTATTTTGGCGATTAGCTATATCGGTGTTTATGCCATCAACGGCACGACGTTTGATCTGCTGTTGGTCGTCGGTATCGGTGTCCTGGGCTATTTCCTGCGTAAGATGAATGTGCCTATGGCGCCCATGGTGCTGGGCGTGGTTCTGGGCAATATGATGGAGCAGAATTTGCGTCGTGCGCTCTCTATTACGAATGGCGAAATCGGTATTCTGTTCGAGAGCAACATTTCCATTGGCTTGTGGATCGCTGCTGTTTTAGTTAGCGTAGGTCCGATCGTGTTGCGTCGTATTACGGCCCGCAAGCAAGGACACGACAAAATATAATGAGGTGGCCCCCACCGGTTGGGTGGGGGATATTGGGAGGGAGAGCCAGGCTGCGGCCTGGTCTTGTCGTGTTTGTTATGGCTAACTGGTTTCGAATTGCCCTAGGTTTTGGCGTGGCCTTGATAGGGGCCTGGGTGGCTGCTTGGCTGAGTATGCCCTTGCCCTGGATGTTGGGTGCCTTGATCCTGACGGCGGCCACAAAAATGGCCGGTAGTCCGGCCGCCTGCATGCCGCTGGCGCGTAACGCAGGGCAGTGGGTTATTGGGGCCTCTCTAGGGCTTTATTTCACCCCCGCCATGGTTCACCTGATTGGCAGCAATGCCGTGTTCATTGTGATGGGCATGGTGTTTGCGCTGATCTTGTGCTGTATGGGTGCCTTCATGTTGACTCGCTTTGCCGGTACGGACCTGCGTACGGCCTGGTTTGCCAGCGCGGTAGGGGGGGGCAGCGAGATGACAGGGCTGGCGGAGCGTTACGGCGCACGCCCGGATCTGGTTGCCTCTGCACATGGCCTGCGGGTGTTGATGGTGGTGGTGATTATTCCCTTTGCATTCGAGGCCTTGGGTTTTTCGGGTGAGCAGGCCGGGGCGGTGGCCAGACCCGACTTTCTGAACTTGCCCGGTCTGGCTCTTTTGGTGCTCTTGAGCAGTGCCGCAGGGTTTATCTTTCAAGTGTTGCGCCTGCCCAATCCCTGGGTGTTAGGGCCGTTGCTGGTGGTGGCCATCCTGACGTACAAGGACATTGTTTTGTCGGGCTTGCCGGTAGAAATTTCCAACCTGGGGCAGTTGTGCATTGGCTGGGCTTTGGGTGATAAATTCGGCCCGGATTTTTTCCGTCGGGCACCCCGTTATCTGGGCGTTGCCGCCGTCAGCAATATAATCAACCTGGCCTTGGCATTTGGCTTTGCCTACGGCCTGTATCGGCTGTCTGATATTGCCTACCCGACTTTGGTGCTGGGTGTCAGCCCTGGCGGCATTGCAGAGATGGCCATCACCGCCAAAGTCCTGCAGTTGGGCGCGCCTATGGTGACCTCTTTCCAAGTTGCTCGCATGGTATGTGTGCTGGTGCTGACCGGGCCTTTGTACACGCGCATTGCCCGGCTTCTGGAAGGACGTTGACCGAGGGGGAACGCCTGCATCTCCCAGACTGCCAGCAAAAGCCCGGCGCAAGGCCGGGCGTCAGGTTTCAGTGAACAAGCAGGCTACATTCAACGATCTGGTTGGGTGGCAGGGCTGATTTTGCCGTGCTCCCCCATTTCTGTCAGTTGCTCACCCATCAGGGTTGCTTTGAGCATCTTGCCTGCCTGGGCCAGCTTGCCTTCACGCACGCTCCAGTACTCGGCACTGTCTATCTGTACGCAGACCAGAGCAACATCCGGATCGGTAATGCCTTCTTCAAACCAGGCCTCGACCAGCGTGTTCCAGAAGCGCTCCTTTTGATTCATGGAGTCCACAACGCTGGCCATGCCCGAAACCGACACATAGGTGTCAGTTTTGGGGTCGGCGTAGCTGACGTTGACATGAGGGTTGACCACCAGATTGTGAACCACCTTGCTGGACCTGGCCATGAAGAACCAGAGCTTGTCGTGCTCAACGTCCTCCTGTCTTGAACCCATCTTGGCCTGTTGCGTGGTCATGGGCCAGGCATGAAGCTGGCCGCCTTCCGAATGGGTAACGAACATCGCAAAGCGAATGTCTTTGATCATCTCTTGCAGTTGTTCAAAGGAAGATTCAATCATTTCGTTCATGGTCTCTCCTTGAAAAAGTTAAAGGGATGAAGGCGCTTACTTGATCACTCCGCAAGCAAAACGTCCGGCACCGCCGCCCAGTGGTGCAGGGTGATCGGAGTGGTTGTCACCGCCTTCGTGGATCATCAGGGCTCGGCCCTTGATCTGATCCAGGGACTTCAGGCGCGGAGCCAGAACGGGAGTGCTGGCACTGCCGTCGGCCTGGACATACAGGGCGGGCAAATCACCCAGGTGTCCATTGCCCCATGGGAAACCGTGCTTGCCGGTCTTGTTAGGGTCCAGATGGCCACCGGCTGCCCCGGCAGGCGTTACCTTGCCGTCTTTCTCGCTGGGCGCGCAGCTGGCGTTCTCATGTACATGAAAGCCATGTACACCGGGTTTGAGATTCTTCAGATCTGGTGTGAAAACCAGACCGTGTTCAGTCTGCCGAACGCTGACCTGGCCGATTTGCTCGCCAGCACCGCTTTCGGTAGCCAGGTTCATGGGAATAATGACGTCCGCCAGTGACGGGGCCGACAAGGCAAGGGTGGCGCTGACGGTGGCCAAGGCCATTGCGCATCGCGCTTTGAAGGAAGAAAAACGCATAAGGCTGTTTCCTTTGCTGAATAAACAGAGGGTTAGATCAGCCTAGCATTGGGAGCACGAGATGCCGTTAAGAGACGTTTCTCTTTGTCAGTAAAGTGCGCCTTTAACCGTGTCCTGGCAAGGGCGGCAGCGCCTGTGTTTAATCGGTTCGACAGGGGTAGTCTCGGCCTATCGTCTTTTCCAGAAAACGGGTTACCGCCTTGATGCGGGGCAGGTATTGCAAGTCCCGATGCACGGTCATCCAGATGGTGCGACGTACCGTGACTTGTTCATCCAGCAGCTTGATCATGCCCAGCCGTTCCGGTTTGGCAAAAGAAGGCAGCATGACGATGCCCGCCCCGGCAGCAGCGGCAAACATCTGCGCAATCATGCTGGAGGACTGAAAAGCCAGCTTGGGCCGGGGAATGATTTCGTTCAGCCAGCGCACGGTATCCAGCTGGATCAGGTCGTCCACATACGAGGCAAACTGGTGATCTGGCAGGTCGTCCAGGTCACAGGGGTGGCCGTGGCGCGACAGGTATTCGGGGGACGCGTATAGATGCAGCGGAAAGGACCCCAGGGGCACCACATCAATGGACTTGCCTGCCATGGGAAAGAAGCTCAGGAACACATCTGCTTCGCGCCGGTTGACGTGCATTTGCTGGGTCGTGGTGACCAGCTCAATCGCGATCTTGGGGTGTAGTGATGAAAAGCCCTGAAACTCGGCTGCCAGATACAAGGAGGCAATGCCTTCCATGGAGCCGACCCGTACCGTGCCGGAGGGTTCTTTGGGGCGATCTCCCAGCTGTTCGGCCAGCGCCACGGCACTGGCTTCCATGGACTCCACATATTCCAGCAAGCCTTGCCCGCCTGCGGTCAGATGCAGACCCTGGTTATTGCGCTCGAAGATGGGCGCGTTAATGGTTTCTTCCAGTCGGCTGATGTGGCGGCTCAGGGTGGACGGGTCCACCTTCAAGCGTCGGGCGGCTGCACCCAGAGTGCCGCAGCGCGCCACTTCCAGAAAAATCTTCAAATCATGCCAATTGGGATCAATAGGGGACATGGCCACAACCTTGGACAAGAATATTTGCAAGGCGGGCTCAAAATAAGTGCTGAAACCCGTGCGTATTTTTAAGTCTACTGCGAGCTATCACTGTATGGATCAAGCTTTCAGGGAGTTGCAAATTTGCAATGCACAATGTGCTGCTGACGGTCTTGTTCAGAAAGAGGAATAGGGGCTGCCATGTACTCCCGAGGCAACGGGAGTACATGGCAGGGACTGCTAGCAGGGGTGGTCAGACGATGGCCTTATTCTTCCATCGTTTCCGAACTGGCTACCTGACTGTCCTGCATGGGCTCACTGCTACGTGACTGTTTACTGCTTGCGTTGTTGGGTCCGCGGAAAGTGGCGGGCGTAATGCGTCGACGATCAATGGACAGATCAAACACATCGAAGCGGTTGTAGTAGCCCACAATGTCGTGAAATTGCTTGGGTTCCACGCAGGCGTTCAAATCAAAAGTGGCATAGGCAATCCCTTCCTCATTTTGCAGAAAGTCGCCTACGGATGCGCCGGTGGGGTCCAGGAACTGAGTGGCGGCACGCGGGGTGTTTTCCAGCACTTCGCGTGCCTGGGCATCCCCGCCTTCGGTCAGGGCATCAAGCATGGCCTGATCCATGAAACCGGCATTCAGAATGCCGAAGACTTTGGACTCAAAAGAATGGCCGCCTGCCCGTATTTTGTTGGCCGCCACATTGTCAAAGTTCTGGCCGGATTTGGGCATGCGGGTTGGCCAGATAGCAGGCCAGGCGGAGATATGAATTTGCTCGCCCTGGGCCGCCAGTGAATAGCGTGCCAGCGGGTTGGTGTTCTCCCCGCAGATCAGGGCGCCGATGCGGCCTATGCGGGTTTGGCATACGCGCAGACCATGGCCATCGCCCGGTGCCCAGACCATTTTTTCGTAAAAGGTGGGCACCAGTTTGCGGTGGTGGTTCAGGATGGAGCCATCATCGCCAATGATCACATTGGAGTTCCAGATGCAGCCTACGCTGGCCTCGGTGCTTTCGCTGAATCCCAGGGACACAAAGATGCCATTGCGCTTGGCGGCAACACGAATCTGGGCGATTTCCGGGCCATCAATATGGATGCTGTTGGCCGCCATTTTCCTGAACCAGTCGTGGTTGTAAATGGGAGCCCACAGCGCGGCCCAGACTGGGAAACCGGGGATAAAGGCTTCGGGAAAGGTGATCAGCTCGGCGCCGTGGCGGGCGGCTTCGTCAATAATGGCAATGGCCTTGCGTACCGAGGCGGCCGCGTCCATGTAAACAGAGGCAATATGTGCCGCGGCAACTTGAGTGATTGGAAGTGACATGGTGTGTTTCTCTCTATGTTTAGTGAACCGTGGCCTTGGCCACACCTAATCCGGTCTCCCGGCGAACCGACATCTCTACCCACCTGGATTCCGACAGGGCGCTGCGGGTGAACAGCGAGAACAGAATCACCAGCAAAAAGCCCAAGGGGATGGAGATAATTCCGGGGTTGCGCAGGCTGATCAGGGGCTTGGACAGACCCACCACGCTGCTTGCATTGGCAGGAATGGCATCTGCCGTGGCCTGGGCTGTGTTGCGTTCAGTGACGAGCTTGTCGCGCAGGGCAGGGTCGCTTGCCGTGCTCAGCTTTTGATTGACGCTGGTGACGGTGGCCAGTGCCGCCTCTTTTTGCAGCAGGGGATACGTCATATTGGGTGATACCAGTACCAGCCCGATGGACAGCACCGTTCCACCCACCACGCCCGCCACGACACCGGCGGTGTTGCAGCGTTTCCAATACAAGGTGCAGACCAGCGCTGGC
>JTFO01003501.1_pt1 | contig 14443 bp, 13 predicted proteins | sample 235411 | NCBI WGS metagenome assembly JTFO01 (sample SAMN03067590, study PRJNA260953) | activated sludge metagenome | biome: Sludge; feature: Wastewater; isolation source: CETP activated sludge from laboratory augmented bioreactor treating... | place: India:Gujarat | collected 2013-04
CATTACCCAAACCGCCATTACCTTAATGTTACAAACCACCCATTAAGGTATATTTTACCTCTTGATACTCTTCTAGCCCTTGTTTCGCGCCCTCTCGTCCTAAGCCTGACTCTTTCACGCCACCAAAGGGAGCAACGGTGGTTGAAATTAACCCTTCATTGATACCCACAATACCACTTTCTAATTGCTCGCTCATTCGCCACGCCCGTGCATGAGACTGAGTGTAACAATAGGCGGCTAAACCAAAGTGACTGTGGTTGGCTCTTTCAATAACTTCTTCTTCAGTGCTAAAACGAAATAGGGCAGCGAGTGGGCCAAAGGTTTCCTCATGAGCCACCAGCATATCATCACTCATTTCGGTTAAGACATGAGGAATAAACAACCGACTTCCCGCTTCTGGTAATGTACCAAACGCCACTTTGGCTCCTTTTTCTAAAGCATCTTCAATGTGGCTACGCACTTTATTGACCGCAGCATCATTAATTAATGGTCCCATTTGGGTCCCATCGGCTAATCCATTGCCCACTTTCAGTTTACGCACTCGATCAATCAGCTTAGCCGTAAATTGTTCATAGATACTGTCATGCACATAAATACGATTGGCACACACACAGGTTTGCCCTGCATTGCGGAATTTCGCAATCATAGCTCCTTCAACCGCAGCATTAATATTGGCATCCTCAAAAACAATAAAAGGAGCGTTACCACCCAACTCCAAAGAGAGTTTTTTTACATTGGAAGCCGATTGTGCCATTAAAATTTTTCCAACCCGAGTTGAACCCGTAAATGAGAGCTTGCGAATAAGAGGACTTTCGGTCAAAAGTTGTCCAATCATGACGGCATCACCAGTGACGACTTGCAATAATCCGGCAGGTAGCCCAGCGCGTTTCGCTAACTCAGCGAATGCCAAAGCCGTAAATGGTGTCTCTGGTGCAGGCTTTAATATCACTGCACATCCAGCAGCAAAAGCGGGAGCACATTTGCGGGTTATCATTGCGGCCGGGAAGTTCCACGGTGTGATCGCAGCCACGACACCAATGGGCTCACGAGAGACCAAAATACGCGCATCGGCTTTATGTGTTGGTACCATCTCACCATAAGATCGCTTTGCTTCTTCCGCGAACCATTCCACAAAACTCGCTGCGTATGTAATTTCTCCTTTCGACTCTTTAAGAGCCTTCCCTTGTTCAAGCGTCATGATCTGGGCTAAATCTTCTGCATGCTGCTCAATCAAGTTAAACCATTGGCGTAAAACCATAGCGCGGGTCGCCGCAGTTTGCTTTGCCCATTGACGCTGCGCCAGTGTTGCAGAAGCGATAGCCTCCGTGACTTGCTGCGCGGTTAACTCTGGCACCGTACCAAGTACTGAATTATCGTAAGGATTGGTGATTGAGGTCGTTTTCCCCTCGCGGCTCTGGACCCATTGTCCATCAATAAAACACGCTTGCTGAAATAGGTTGGGATCGGATAAGTGCATACTTGTCTCCTGAAAACGTCCGACAATGACAAAATGAAAGCCAGCATATCAGTAAACTGGCTTGGTTTCATGGCTTGAATCGGGCTAAACGGTGACGCTAAATGCTACTCCTGACTTAAAATCAGCCGAGCATTGTGGGGCTGGAGAGGCCGGTTATTATTCCCCATCATTGCGTGAAGAGCCGATGCCTGTTCAACAGAAAGGGTTTTCGGCTGCTTTAACACCAACCAACGAACGCCTTCACTACACGGTGGTGTGGTTAATGAACCATTAAAACGGTAGAACTGGCCGAGTGAAGGTAATAAAGATTGAACATCAAAGCCGTTGCTCAATTCCATGCTTTCCCCCACGTTAGGAAGTTTCACCATTAATTGAGATAAGGCGGCGTTGGCTTCACCTCGCTCAAACATAACCGCAAGAACGGCGATATTTCCAGCCTCATCGGTATGCACAAAATGGGCTTCAAGTGGATATTGCTGACCTTGAAGTCTATTTTCTGATGGTGTGTGAAAATGGAATTGTCGAAGGGTAAAGGTAACGCCATCCAGCAACCATTGGTTTTCTCCAGATACCGAGGCTTGCAGTGTATGCCCGTTATTAGTCAGCCCCGAAATAACCCCTTGGTAATGAATATTCAACGGAGCTAACTCAGATTTAATGGCCTGAGTGACATCAATTGGGCTTTGATTTTTCCCCTCTTCACATATTTGGGAGACTTGCCCCCAATGTTCAGGAGCATGTTCACCTTGATAGCCCCAGTCCGCCGCCTGAAGGGAAGCCGATAAAACCAGAGCCATCGACGTTGTTAGTCGTAGTAATTTCATTCTTATTCCTTGAATGTTGATTTTTCAGTACAAACCCGACCTGAGCAATAAGGTCGGAGAGATAGATAAAGAACCCCTACCCATCCTGTTGAAAAATAGTATTACTGAATGCCTAGCGCTACTAGCTATCTCTCTGATCTATATTGAAAACTTACTATGATAAAACCGAAAGCTAAACAGGATATTCATGCTTTGATAGGGCTTTTTAACTGTGCTGTGCTTTCGGTAACCACAATGAAATCAATGTGGTGAGAGACAAAAAGACAAAGGAAACCCATAAACAGGCAGCAAGTCCCCAAACTTGAAATACCCAACCAGACAGTATGGTCCCAATGAGTCGCCCCATCGCATTCGCCATGTAATAGAATCCAACATCCAAAGAAACCCCCTCTTCTTTGGCATAGCTGACAATTAAATAAGAATGCAGTGAAGAATTAACCGCAAAAATGGCACCAAAGATCAAAAGCCCGAAGACGATCACCAGCTCAGGTTGCCATTGCATTTGAATACTGTAAGCAATCCCTCCAGTGATCAATGTCAACAACGCCGCCCAGCCAATAGCGGCTTTTCCATCTGGCACCTGACCTGCCGCTTTACCCGTGATCCGAGGAGCAAATCCTTGCACTATACCGTAACCAATGACCCATAAAGCAAGAAAGCCACCCACGGTACTGTGTCCCCAACCAAACACCGAGCCTAAGTAAATCGGCAATGCAATCACAAACCAAACATCCCGCGCTCCAAACAAAAACATTCGAGCAGCAGAGAGAATATTTACCCGAGCAGATTTAGAAAAAATGTCGGAAAACTTAGGTTTGGCTTTCGCTTTACCCATCTCAGCTTGCAGCATCAATAAGCTGCCAACAAAAACAGCACTCAGAACTAGAGCCATGGCTAGAACGGCATATTGAAAGCCAATCCAGGTTAGCAATGCGCCTCCTAAGAAAAACCCCGCTCCTTTTAACGCATTTTTTGAACCGGTTAACATGGCGATCCACTGATATAACGCCCCTTGTGCATCATCCGGCACTAACGTTTTAATCGCGCTCTTGGCGCTCATTTTATTGAGATCTTTTGCAATACCAGACAATGCTTGTGCCGCCATCACCCAAGGAACCGTTAACCACATAGGCGGAACTGCCAGCATTAAAAGGGCGATGATCTGCATACCAAGGCCAATATTCATTGTCCGGTTTAGCCCGAGCCGAGCACCAAGCCAGCCACCAATCAAATTGGTCACAACCCCAAAGAATTCATAGAATAAAAAGAGAGAGGCGATGGCTAAGGTCGAATAACCCAAATCATAAAAATACAACACGACCAACATCCGCAACGCGCCATCAGTAATCGTGAAGTTCCAGTAATTAAACGTCACCAACATATACTGACGTATTGAAGAATGAAGTTGAGACAACATGTGAGTTCTCGCTAAGAAAAGAGTGGCGAGTACCACTCTTGTTAAAGGGTTACTTTTTGGCAATCCGTTCGATATAGTCGACTTGTACCGGCTTAGTAAAAGCGCCAGGGCGCAACGCTTGAACTTGACGGATAATACGTGCCAGCGGCCAGCCTTTTTCTAACAATAAGTGCGCCGCCAATAATCCGGTTCGCCCGGAACCACCGAGACAGTGAAAAACGACCTTTTCACCATTCTCTATCGCACGATGTAAAGCTGGGCTTATTTGTGCCCACTGGCTAGCAAATACAGCATCGGGGGCGCAGTCATCTTCAATCGGGGCATGAAACCAGTGCATGTGAGCCTCTTGTACCCGCTGAGCTAACTCGCTCACCCCCTGTTGCTGCATCTCATGCTCATTGATGGCCGTCACCACCGTGGTTACCCCTACCGCTTTTAGCTGCGCAACACTGTCTGCTAATGACGTGCCTTTCGTGCCAGGGCAAGGGGTTAAGATCAGCGCTGCACCGTTGTCTAGCGGCAATTCCCATATTGGATGTGTCATCATTTGATTCCTTATGCCAAACCTACTTTACGAACTAACTCAGCCGTACGAGTGGCGTAACCCATTTCGTTATCATACCAAGCATAGATTTTCACCATCCGTTTACCGACCACCATGGTTGAAAGCGCATCAACGATGGTTGAACGCGGATCCCCTTTATAATCAATCGAAACCAGTGGCCGTGTTTCAAAGCCAAGAATGCCCTTCAGCTCATTGTCTGACGCTTCTTTGAGTATCGCATTGACCGCTTCTGCATTGGTATCACGTTTCACATCAAAAATAATGTCCGTTAAAGAAGCGTTCGCTAGCGGGACTCGCACCGCGTGCCCGTTAATTCTCCCCGCCAAATCAGGGAAAATTTCGACGATGGCTGTTGCCGAACCGGTTGTCGTTGGAATCAAGCTCATCCCGCAAGCTCGAGCGCGACGAAGATCTTTATGGGGGGCATCCAAAATGGTTTGAGTATTGGTTAAATCGTGAATCGTCGTAAAAGAAGCGTGTTCAATGCCGAGTTTTTCATGAATCACTTTAACAATAGGAGCGATGCAGTTGGTCGTACAAGAAGCAGCCGTCACGATGCGATGTTCTTCGGGGTTAAAGCTATGCTCATTCACTCCCACCACAATATTAGCAATCCCCGCTTCTTTGACGGGAGCAGACACCACAACCCGCTTCACCCCTTGAGCAAGATATTGGTTTAAATATTCACTTTTACGATGCACTCCTGTCGCTTCAATCACCACATCACACCCAGACCAATCCACTGCATTAATCGCTTGTTGTTGCGTTGTGTGAATCGATTTTCCATCGATGATCAGAGCATTACCCTCTGCTCGAACTTCGTGATGCCAACGCCCCTGTACCGAATCAAACTCAAGTAAATGTGCCAACGTAGCAGCATCACCTGCGACGTCATTGATCTGTACAAATTCCATGTCCGGCCAGTCATATGCTGCACGTAAAGCTAACCGACCGATACGGCCAAAACCATTAATTCCTACCTTAATCGACATAATCTTTCCTTCTTAAACCGTATGTTAGACACAGCACTGTGGGCGTAACTTCATCGCCGCCAAGCGAACCATGTCTTGCTGGTATTCTTCTTTTAAACAGTTGGAATCCACCAACCCTTGAATCTGTTTTCTCATCCAGCCGGGGAGGTGCTCTGAGAGGCGATAAAAGACCCACTGTCCTTGGCGCACATCCACCACCACACCGCTTGAACGCAATAAAGCCAAGTGGCGCGAGATTTTCGGCTGACTTTCTTGCAAAGCCTCGGTCAACTCAGCGACACAAAGCGGCTGTTCACGAGCAATCATCAATAAGCAGCGCACTCGAGTTTCATCTGCCAATAATTTAAAAAATTGATGAGGAAGCATAATTATCACCTTATATGGATATGCGTATATATTAGTTTTTAAACGTTATCCGTCAATGCATAGTCTGCGATTGTCATAAAAGTTTCATAACCAGAAATACGGTGATGAGGTTGTCATCATAGGGTCACACCACCGTCATAGCATTGCTCCACCTCGCTCATTAATACCAAATTTTTCTTTTCACCTACCCAATCTGTCACATTATTGTCATATAAAATCCATTTTACTGTCATACAAGCCGCCCAAAATTCAACTTAGTTAAACCAAACAAAGCCGCTTACGGAAGGCTAACAAGCCAAGGCGGTTTACGATATGAAATTAACGAGGGAAATATTATGAAGTTTGGACGCAACGCGCTATTGCTTGCCTCAACCATCGCCACGGCTATCTCAGCACCTGCAATGGCCCGTGAAACTATCCAAATTGCTGGCTCTTCCACTGTGTTACCGTTTTCATCGATTGTCGCAGAAGAATTTGGTCAAACATTCGCCCAGTTTAATACACCCGTTGTCGGCTCGGGTGGCTCAAGTGGTGGTTTACGTCAATTTTGCCAAGGTGTCGGTGTCAACACCATCGATATCGCTAACGCCTCTCGTGCTATCAAAAGTAGTGAACTAGAAAGCTGCCGAGCTAACGGTGTCACCGAAGTGATTGAAGTCAAAGTGGGCTACGATGGTATCGTTTTCGCCTCTCGCACAGACAGTGGTAGCTTTGCTCTTAAACCAGAACATGTGTTCAAAGCGGGCGCCGCTCAGGTACCTCAAAATGGCAAAATGGTAGCTAACCCATACACCAACTGGAAACAAATCGATTCCTCACTGCCTGACCAAGAAATTTTGCTTGTGATCCCAGGTTCTAACCACGGTACTCGTGAAGTATACGAAGAAAAAGTGGTTCACCCTGGTTGTGACACCTTTGCAGAAGTCAAAGCGATGGATAAAAAAGCCAAAACAAACTTCTGTAATGCTATCCGTACCGATGGTCGTGTAGTAGAAGTTGCTGGTGACTACACAGAAACCTTGGCTCGTTTAGATGCACAACGTAACGCCGTCGGCGTCTTTGGTTTAAGCTTCTATGACCAAAACCGTGACCGCCTCAAAGTGGCTACCGTTAATGGCATCACACCCAGCTTAGAAACCATTGGAACGGGTGAGTACCCAGTTTCTCGTCCACTGTTCTTCTACATTAAAAATGCCCACGTTGGGGTTGTCCCAGGGTTACTTGAATACGCACAATTCTTTGTAAGCGAGCAAATGGGTGGCATGGGTAGCCCATTAGAAGCCGCAGGATTGATTCCAATGGATGATAAAGAACGCGCCCAAGTTGCAAACAATATTCGCAACCGTAAAACACTTTAATACCCAATAAAGTGGCAAGAGGTTGAAATATCAACCTCTTGTTGCTGTTTTAATAAGGTAAGGACAGTAATGAGTAATATGATGCTAATGGTTGTACTACTCGCGGTTATGGCTTTGGCTTATCAGCTTGGGCTAACGCGCAGTAAAAAAGTGGCATCAACCAATACGGGACAAGCACAACGTCTGCACTCCCGCCCGGTTTACCACGGTATGCTCACTCTATTGTGGGCCGTTGTGCCTGCTTTTATCGTATTGGTGCTTTGGACGATATTTTCGCCCAGCCTAATCCAACATTTTGTACTCAATCATTTACCCGCCGAGTTTCAACCCACCAGCGTTGATCATGCTCGAGTATTAATGAACCGACTGCATAACCTCGCCAGTGGCTTTGCGGTTATCGATGATTTTGAAAGCTATGAAATCGCTGCGGCTGACTATCTACAACACATCCAGTTTCGCAGCCATGTATTACTCAGTGGTTTAATGGCAACGTTAGCCGCAGCTGGATTAGTCTTTAGTACCCGCCGAATTCGCACTGATTTACGGGCTCGTAATCAAGTTGAAAAAGCGTTACATATATTGCTAATCCTTTGTTCTGGTGTTGCCATCTTAACCACGATTGGCATTGTTTTGTCTATGGTCGGAGAAGCCTTTCGCTTCTTTAGTTTCGTTAACCCGATGGACTTTTTCTTCGGTACAACATGGAACCCGCGCTTCTCGACTGTCGGCACCAGTGGGCAAACTGGGTTTGGTATGCTCCCTCTACTCGCGGGCACTTTCTTGATCGCTTGTATCGCTCTTGCTGTTGCCATTCCTATCGGTTTGATGTGTGCTATCTATTTAGCGGAATACGCGCCAAATCGAGTGCGTTCCATTGCTAAACCTATTATTGAAATCTTGGCGGGTATTCCCACCATCGTATATGGCTTTTTTGCCTTAATCACCGTTGGCCCATTTTTAACTGAATTAGGTACGGTTCTCCATATTGATATCCGGGCCACATCTGCACTCACAGCAGGGGTTGTTATGGGGTTGATGGTCATTCCATTTATCTCATCGTTGTCTGACGATATTTTAACCCAAGTTCCCAAAGCGCTGCGTGATGGTTCACTCGGCTTGGGGGCAACAAAATCTGAAACCATTCGTAAAGTTGTCTTACCCGCTGCACTGCCCGGAATTACCGGAGCGGTTCTCCTTGCGGCAAGCCGTGCCATTGGTGAAACCATGATTGTGGTCTTAGCTGCCGGAAATAGCCCAGTCCTAACGGGCAACCCTTTTGAAGCGGTTTCAACCATGACGGTAACCATTGTCAATCAATTGACAGGAGACACTGACTTTGCCAGCCCTCAATCACTGGTGGCCTTTGCATTAGGGTTAACCCTGTTTGTGATAACCCTGTTTCTTAACGTTATTGCCTTAATGATTGTACGTAAATACCGTGAACAATATGAGTAATGCCATGGACAGTATCATGCAAAATTTAACGACCGCTTCGGCTGATAACTCGGTACAGCGAGAGCAGACCAAACAACGGATTGCTCAATCGCTTAAGAAGCGTCATGCCAGTGAGCGCCGCTTTAAGATGTTTGGAATGGGTGCCGTAGGGCTAGCACTCAGTTTCGTATTGATCTTATTTGTCTCTATTCTTTCCAAAGGCGTTCCCGCTTTCTGGCAAGCGACCGTCAGCTTAGAAGTTTATTTTGACCCTGATGTCATCAAAATTGACCCCAAACCCATTCAGAAAAATGGCGAATCACCTGCCGAATTTCAGCAGCGCATGCTCGCTTGGCAAACGAGCCTTGGTATGGTTAATTTCAATCGCATCATTGTTAATAGCTTAGCCACTGAATTACCGGAAGCATCCCGCTATCCGCGTGATGCTCTGCGTCTCGTGACCAGTGGTGAGCGCTTTGCTTTACGCGATATGATAGTCAATGACCCTTCTCTTGTGGGGCAGACCGTGCGTCTGAATCTCTTAGCGGATGCAAATGTCGATGTTTGGCTAAAGGGCAATATTGACCGCGATCTCCCTGATTCTCGTCAACAACTGAGCGCTCGCACTCGGGCTTGGGCCGATCAATTGGCTGAACGTGGCGTGATTGAAAACAAATTCAGCACCGCACTCTTCATGAATGTGGACTCTCGCAGTTCGCTCGCTTCAGCTGGCCTTGCGGGTGCCTTTATGGGTTCTGTCTTTATGATGTTGATTGTGATGCTGTTAGCCGTACCGATTGGCGTAGCGTCCGCCATTTACCTAGAAGAATTTGCGCCAAAAAACAAACTGACCGATCTCATTGAAGTCAACATCAATAACTTGGCGGCGGTTCCATCCATTGTGTTTGGTTTACTAGGCGCTTCCGTGTTTATTTTGTGGTTTAAACTGCCGTTATCTGCTCCTTTTGTTGGAGGTTTGGTGTTAACACTGATGACCTTACCAACGGTAATTATTGCCACACGTTCAACACTTAAAGCGATTCCCCCCTCGATTCGTCAAGCCGCCTTGGGTATTGGTGCATCAAAAACGCAGGCTGTATTCCACCACGTATTACCTCTCGCCCTGCCCGGTATATTAACCGGCTCAATTTTAGGTATTGCCCAAGCATTAGGCGAAACAGCACCACTGCTCCTCATCGGTATGAACTCCTTTGTTGCCAGCATTCCCGGTACACCGATGGAGCAATCTACCGCATTGCCAGTACAAATTTTCCTTTGGCAAGGCAATGAATTACGTAACTTTTTCGAAGCAAGAACCTCTGCCGCAATCATTGTATTGCTGGCTCTAATGATCAGTTTAAACGCGTTGGCTATTTGGTTACGTCGACGCTTTGAGACACGATGGTAATCAATATGATAAGTGAAGCAGTAATGAAAAATCAGTCAATGATCAACCCACAAATGGTCCGCCAGAACCCCAAAGCCAGTGTGGTAAAAAATACCAAGATGGCGGCTCGTGATGTCAAAGTGTTTTATGGCGAAACCGAAGCGCTACACGGCATCAATATGGATATCGTTGAAAACGAAGTCGTCGCCTTTATCGGCCCTTCAGGCTGTGGTAAATCCACCTTTTTACGCTGCCTGAATCGAATGAATGACACCATTGATACCGCTCGTGTAGTGGGTTCTGTCACACTGGATGGGCAAGATATTTATCACCCAAGTTTAGATGTCGTTCAGCTACGCGCTCAAGTGGGGATGGTGTTTCAAAAGCCGAATCCTTTTCCTAAATCGATTTACGAAAACATTGCCTACGGACCAAGTTTACATGGCTTAGTTGATAACAAAAATGATTTGGATGAAATTGTTGAAAACAGCCTACGTCGCGCTGGATTATGGAATGAAGTTAAAGACAGGTTATCAGCACCAGGCACAGGCTTATCAGGAGGACAACAACAGCGTTTATGTATCGCCCGCGCCATTGCTGTCAATCCAGAAGTGATTCTAATGGATGAGCCTTGCTCCGCATTAGACCCGATTGCGACTTCCATCATTGAAGACTTAATTGATGAACTCAAAGGCAGCTATACCATTGCAATGGTGACACACAATATGCAACAAGCTGCTCGAGTTTCAGATAAAACCGCCTTTTTCCATATGGGTAACCTTGTGGAACTCAATGATACCCGCGAGCTTTTCACGAACCCAAGTGATAGTCGCACAGAAGATTACATTACCGGCCGCTTCGGTTAATTGACGATTTTTTAGGAGAAGTTTATGCCAACTCATCGTATCGATGGGCACACCTCACACAGCTACAACAGTGAACTGCGTTCTATTGTTGATGGGGTTGTTAATATGGGCGATTTGGTGATTACGCAAGTTCGCCATGCCTTAAATGCGTTTATGACAGGTGATACCACCCTTGCTAAGCAAGTGATTGAAAACGATCATAATATTAACTTACTTGAATTGGCGATTGACCAGCAATGTATCGACATTTTGGTCAAGCGTCAGCCCGCAGCGCGTGACTTACGTGCCGTGTTCTCAATAATGAAAGCGATTATGGATCTTGAGCGTATCGGTGATCAATCCAAACGCATCGCTCATGCCGTTTTGCGCTTAAAAGAGCATCATCCGGGTAAAAAGAATTACTTTGATGGAATCGAGTTGCAAGAAGATGCGTTTGAACAGATCAATGCGCACGTCATTAATATGCTACAAAAATCCATGGATGCGTTTCATAACATGAACGCAGAAGAAGCCTTACAAGCCGCGATGTTAGACAACCACATCGACAACAGCTATGGGGAAATTTTACGGCAGAATGATAAAGATATGCTGATTCAAGGGACACATTACCAAACAATTTTGGAAATTACTTGGATTGGCCGAGCAGTAGAACGTATTGGTGACCATGCTCGTAATGTCTGTGAGTACACCATTTATTTTGTGAAAGGGCTGGATGTTCGACATAAGAAAGATGATGAAATCGCTGAGCTATTAGCAAAAAAACTCTAATCGGTGCTTTACGACTGACCCCAATATGGTCATTTCTGTGCAAGCAGACATCTATAGCCTAAAAAACAGGGATCCCCGCCGACGCGCGGGGATAACAGGAATACATTTTATTCGCCATAAAAGGTCAAATACACCCAGTTGGCTACTTATGGCTAAGCCACCCCACTATCGGTTTAAAAGGTTACTCCTCAAACCAATGGCGAGTACGGTTAGCAAACCATACCAAACTCAACATCACGGGCACTTCGACTAAAACACCGACAACCGTCGCCAAAGCAGCACCCGAATGTAAACCAAACAGAGATATTGCAACCGCAACCGCCAGTTCAAAAAAATTGGAGGTTCCAATCATACAAGCTGGCGCAGCAACGTTGTGCGGCAAACTTATTTTCTTAGCAATAAAGTAAGTGATCGCAAAAATACCATAGGTTTGAATTAATAGAGGAATAGCAATGAGTACAATCGCTTGCGGCTTAGAAAGAATCGTTTCTGCTTGAAATCCAAACAGTAGCACGACCGTTGCTAACAAACCGATGATCGACCATGGTTTCATTCTCGCTAAAAAGACATTGAGTTGAGAGTGATCATTCGCTTTATCCAACCGCTGGCGAGTCAAAGCACCAACAATCAGAGGGATCAACACATACAGCACAACGGAGAGTAACAAGGTATCCCAAGGAACCGTAATATCGGTGATGCCAAGTAATAACCCTGCAATCGGAGCAAAGGCAAAAATCATAATGATATCGTTAACAGAGACCTGAACTAGTGTGTAATTCGCATCCCCTTTGGTTAATTGACTCCAGACAAACACCATGGCTGTACAAGGGGCCACTCCCAGCAAAATCATTCCTGCAATATATTCATTCGCTGTTTGTGGATCGACCCAATGAACAAAAAACACCTTAAAGAATAACCAGCCTAGAAAAGCCATGGTGAATGGTTTCACTAACCAGTTAATCACCAAGGTTAACACTAGACCTTTCGGTTTTTTGCCCACATCTTTAATCGATGAAAAATCGATCTGTACCATCATTGGGTAAATCATTAACCAAATCAGTACAGCAATCGCAATATTGACTTGCGCATATTCAAATTTCGCTACGAGAGTAAAAAAATCGGGGGCAAGAGAGCCTAAAGCAATACCAGCCAGAATAGCCAATCCAACCCAAACGGATAGGTAACGTTCAAATAATCCCATGAGGGGTCTCCAACTCAATAGAGATAAGAAAAAAATGAATCTCGGTAAGAAACAGCGAATCACGGTATCCGTTCACCGAAGAATTCGATGTCGCATCCCATTCGAGACATAAACACATATGAAATATCATATATGTTTATGTCTTATGGTCAATAGGAAAGTGGACAGTTCTCACAGTGATAGGACAGAACAGAAAAATGGCACCTTATTTGTGAACTTGATGGGGGTCAGGAGCATAACAAAGTAAGGTGCCATTGGGTTACTCATTGGAAGGGGTTTGCCACTGGCATAACTGAATCATCATGCTTAGGGCCATTCTTTCCCATCGATTCTGGCTCAGAGATAACCGCTGTTGGTAATACTCAGCCATAGGCCCACCAGCACAACGTTTGGAACTTGTCACGTTTCTCATCGCTAATTCTTTGGTTAGGCTCTTCATGGTACTTCCCTCTCTCAACATGGAATAAGGTTATTATCCCCAATTTAAGGAAATGAAAAACTGAGATAATTATTTATTTTTATTCCGCATTTAAAGAGAGAAAATGAATAAATAGAGAAAGAATCTCTAGCATTGACTACTGGCTTCCATATAACTCATTATATTAATGCTAAAAATGAACATTAATGATCAGTAAACAGAGAAGTTTTTCTTTTAACATAAAAAACAGGAACAACAAATAACTAGGAGATCCTATTTTGTCTATCCTAAATTTGTATCGATACTATCTTCGCTTACAGGAATATGGTATTGAAAAAAATTCAGCCACTACACTTGATGAGATTGCCGATAAACTCTGCACCAGCCCACGCTATGCCAGAAGTTTACTACGTCAAATGCAAAAACATCATTGGCTTACATGGCAACCCAAGGTAGGGAGGAACCAACGTTCCACTCTCTGTTTAACTCAGCCCGCGGATACTCTAAAACAGCAACTCGCCAGTGATTACATTTTACGCGGCCAATATAGCAAAGCATTAACACTGCTTGAGCATAATGAGCAACTGTTTGCCCGCTTACTCCAACACACTTCAGGTGCCTCCATGCACCAAGGGCGATTACATATCCAACTGACTTATCGCCGCTCTTTTCAGCCGCTGCTACCTCATCTCCCACAACGTAACAGTGAGCGCTTTTTACTTCGCCAAGTGTACGCTTGCTTAGTACGCTGTGATGCAGAAGGCCAGATACAACCAGAACTGGCTCATCACTGGCACTATGATGCCGAACGTTTTCAATGGCGGTTTCATCTGCGTCCAGAACTGACGTTTCATAATGGACAACGGATTGATGCTCAAACCATTGTCGAGCTGTTCCAACTTTTGCAGAAACAGCCTGATTACCAAGAAGCATTGGCCCACCTTCAGCATATTAGTGCACCACACTCAAGAGAGGTATTGTTTGAATTTTCACAACCTGATCAAGGCTTTGCTGGATTAATTAGTGGTGTTCAGTATTCAATTCAGCCACCAGAACAACTGCGAAGTCAAACAATGCCATTAATCGGGTGCGGGCCGTTTAAAATACAGAAACAGACAGATAAGCAATTAATACTCAATGCTTTTGAAGATTATTATGGGTGTCGTTCGCTGTGTGATGAGGTGACAATTTGGCTATTTGATCAAGATACAGGCCAAGAAGTGAGCGCCATTCCCCATTCCGGCCGAAGCTGTCAATACTATGTCTCCACAACGTCATCAAGTATAGCGCCGGAGCAAGTAAACCAGTATTCTCGCCAAGAAGAAGGTGGTATTTTTTTATTGATTAACCAAAATGCAAAAAAACCGTTG
>JTFO01018361.1_pt1 | contig 14388 bp, 13 predicted proteins | sample 235411 | NCBI WGS metagenome assembly JTFO01 (sample SAMN03067590, study PRJNA260953) | activated sludge metagenome | biome: Sludge; feature: Wastewater; isolation source: CETP activated sludge from laboratory augmented bioreactor treating... | place: India:Gujarat | collected 2013-04
GTTACATCTCACATCACAGGAGGACTACGTTCTCCACTACAATGGCTCCATGGTACAGAACGTGGGAACTGGTGATATCATTTATCAGCAGATCATTGACGGGCGCTCAGCAAAAATGGTCGCTCGCTTAGCCAAAGAGCTCGGGGTGAATGCTCATGCTTTCAGCCAAACTCATGGGCTAATCACCCCTAAAATCAGCCAATACACTGAAGTCGAAGCCACGATTAATGATTTGGCCATTACCGAGATGGATTTTGAACAATTAGAAGATGATCACCCGATTATCAAAGCGATGATGGTTGCCGAACCTGAAGCATTAACCGCCGCCATCCGTCAGTTACCGTCTTCATTACATCAAGACTATACCATTGTACAAAGTGCAGCCTTTTTCCTCGAATTTCTAAATCCAAACAGCAATAAGGGCATCGGGGTCAAAGCGATAGCCGACCATTTGGGGATTCATGCCAAAGAGGTGATTTGTATGGGGGATGCAGAAAATGATCACCATATGTTGCAGTATGCTGGGCTTGGCATTGCAATGGCCAATGCCATGGAAGCAACGAAAAAAATTGCCGACCATATTACCTTGAGCAACGATGAAGATGGCGTTGCGGTCGCTATTGAACAATTTGCTCTACGCTAACCGTATTCACAGATAGGGTAACGCCGTTTCGTTACCCTTCTCTCCCTTGTTTTAATACCCGTTCTTGCCCTTGTAGTAATAGATAGTCATGCTTGCCAGAAGGAACCATTACCACGACGCTTTGTTGCGCTTGTTTAGCCACCCCTAAACGTTCATTCAGTTGCCCGGGGTGAGTAAAACTTTCTCGCTCAGCATCACGGCGGCAGAGATCAATATACTCATAGGGACAGGCTTGCTCGAACAACACCAATTCCGCTTGCTGCATATAACGCAATGCTTTCAAGGGTAAGAGCTCGACATCTGTGTCATATTCTATCCAAACGACTTCGCCACGTTCGTTGATTTCTTCCGTGAGAGCCGCTCGATAACACGTTTCCAAGGCTTCACGACTCGTCGCATTTTTCACGGTGTTTTGCGCAAAAAAATGTTCCCAAAATTTACGTCTGAGATTGACGGTAGGTAAATATTCTTTAATCGAATTACGTTTAGAGGCACCAAAATCGGCCAATAGTGCGAGGTTGTGTGGTAGAACCGTTTCTAATGTTTCTCGAACATTACGAATTAATACCGGAGAAGCGCCGCCGCTGGAAATCGCTATCTGAATTCGCCCCCTCTCCAAGATGGAAGGGGTAATAAAATCACAATAAGGTTGGTCATCCACCACATTCACTAAAATACCAGCCGCAGTCGCATCACGATAAACTTGATGATTAAGTTCAGGGTTATCGGTGGTCGCCCACACCTGACGATACTCTTTCGTGACAAACTGTGAAGAATAAAAATTTTTCACCCACTGGCAACGCCCTTGTTCCACCCACACCTGAATCGGTGAGGCGATTTGCGGAGAAACCACCGTAACATGAGCGCCAGCACGCAGCAGGGTTTCAATTTTTCGACATGCCACCTCACCACCACCGACGACTAATACCGCTTTATTCAATAAATCAAGAAACAAGGGGAAATAACGCATTATATCTCTACCTTTTACACCATTTAGAAGATGCTACCAAAAAAGGTGCATCAAAAGAGAATATCACCAGATGGTAAATAATTTTTCACCAAATTTACCTAGGTTTATAGTTTTTTATTTCAAATAATAACCACAAATTAAATAATGAAAACAAGAGTAAGGCATTTCCATTTCCTCTGCTCTGTTGCACCAAGATCGTTCTCCGTTGCACTATTTACAAGTAAATAACATTTAGCCATGCTTATCTCAGGTCAAACATTAATGTGATTGTCATATACCCCTTTAAAAGCACATTAATGACTAAGAATAAAAGATTGACCATTAACACTCGCTTATCACCATGGAACAGACAGGAAAATAATCATGGCATATAAATTGACACTTATCGCGGCAACCATTGTTGCCTCCACCTTTACCATAAATAGTGCACAAGCCGCTAGTGGTACTTTAAATAAAGTATTAACTCAAGGAACTTTAAGTTGTGGGGTAAGTACAGGGTTACCCGGTTTTTCTAACCCCAATGCAAGGGGTGAATGGGAAGGTATTGATGTGGAATATTGCCAAGCCGTTGCCGCAGCAGTATTGGGAGATAAAACGAAAGTGAAGTATGTTCCCCTTACCGCCAAAGAACGATTTACAGCTTTACAATCTGGTGAAGTGGATATTCTGTCACGCAATACCACATGGACGTTACATCGTGATACCGCGCTTGGCCTGACTTTTGTTGGTACCAATTACTATGACGGCCAAGGTTTTATGGTCAAAAAAGAACTGGGAATCCATAGTGCCAAAGAGCTTGATGGGGCTTCGGTATGTGTTCAAGCAGGCACAACGACTGAGCTAAACCTAGCCGATTACTTTAGAACGCAAGGTATGAGCTACAAACCGGTTGTTTTTGATACTACCGCTCAGACGGCCCGTGGTTTTGATTCTGGACGCTGTGATGTTTTAACAGATGATCTTTCCGGCTTATATGCACTTCGACTGAATCTCTCTAAACCAGACTCTGCAACGGTGCTTCCAGAAGTCATCTCTAAAGAGCCACTTGGGCCCGTGGTTCGTCAAGATGATGATCGCTGGTTCAATATCGCCAAGTGGACCCTTTTTGCCATGATCAATGCCGAAGAATATGGCATTACTTCTGCCAATGCCGATCAAATGCTTAAATCTGAAAACCCTGATGTGAAGCGTATTCTTGGTGTTGATGGCCCGAAAGGACAAGCTCTTGGTCTTCGTGATGATTGGGGATATCAAATCATCAAGCAAGTGGGTAACTATGGAGAAAGTTTCGAGCGAACGGTCGGAAAAGGTTCCCCATTACAAATTGCTCGTGGTGCCAACGCGCTCTGGAATGCAGGTGGCTTTATGTACGCACCCCCTATTCGCTAATCTTAAAAGCAAGCAGTAACCCAATAAGGGTTACTGCTCATCTCTTGTGGGGAATTTCCCCCGCCCCGTTATTTATTATCGATTTTGAGGTTATCATTGTATGAAACCTGAGCCCCTTGCTGCGCTTAAAATAAGCGACAATACAGATAAAATCAGGCTTACACATAGAAAAATCCGTTTTATCTATAACCCAACCGTTCGCTCTTTTTTATTTCAGTTGCTTGCGGTCATCGCACTGATTTTTTTGTTCTATACCATAATCAACAACACACTTTCCAATCTCAATGCCCGAGGCATCGCCACGGGATTCAGCTTTTTGGATCAACCTGCTGGATTTGGCATAGGTTTATCTTTAATTGATTATAATGAAAGCCATTCTTATGGACGAACATTCATTGTCGGTTTACTCAATACAGGATTAGTTTCGCTATTAGGCATTTTCTTCGCAACCGTGTTAGGGTTTATGATAGGAATTGCCCGCCTCTCCTCAAATTGGCTGGTGAATCGATTAGCGGCACTTTATGTGGAAACCTTCCGTAATATTCCCCTACTATTACAAATTTTCTTCTGGTATTTCGCGGTATTACAAGCCCTACCTTCCCCAAGGGAGAGCCTGAGTTTGGGCGGAGCCGTATTTCTAAATGTTCGTGGTTTATTCTTACCTTCCATCACCTTTGAACCCCAAAGTTTATGGGTTTTGATTGCGTTCACTCTGGGTCTATTTGGCACAGTAGGCATCATACTTTGGAGAAAAAAACGATCCCAAAAAACCGCTCAATCACGTCTTATCTTTCGCGTCGTGTTAGCAATGAGCCTTGGGTTACCACTGCTGGCTTACGGGTTATCTGGGATGCCTATTTCATTTCAATATCCTGAATTACGGGGCTTTAATTACCGCGGTGGTGTAAGCATCATCCCAGAATTGGTCGCTCTATTAATTGCATTGAGCATCTATACCGCTGCATTTATTGCTGAGACTGTTCGCTCTGGTATTAATGGGATAAGCCAAGGTCAAACAGAAGCCGCAATGGCACTGGGTTTACCTAGAAGTAAAACGCTGAAATTGGTCATCATTCCCCAAGCCATGCGAATCATTGTGCCACCACTCACCAGTCAGTACCTCAATTTGACCAAGAACTCATCATTAGCCATGGCGATCGGTTATCCCGATCTCGTTTCCGTTTTTGCTGGAACCACTCTCAACCAAACTGGGCAAGCCATCGAAATCATCGCTATGACGATGGGGGTTTATCTGGCGCTCAGTTTGTTGACCTCTGCATTAATGAATATTTATAACCGCAAAGTTGCTCTAGTGGAGAAATAATGATGACTACCTATCCATTTCAGCCCAATACTTCCCCACGTCGTCAATTAGAGACAAGCATCCATTGGCTCAAGAAAAACCTGTTTAATGGGCCGCTCAGCACCCTATTTACCCTGCTATTAGGTTACTTTGCTTTCAGTGCCGCTTGGACACTGCTCGATTGGTCTTTTATAAATGCAGATTGGGTCGGTTCAACTCGTGATGACTGTCGCAGTGATGGTGCTTGTTGGGTGTTTATCTCTGTTCGTTGGGAACAATTCATGTATGGATTTTATCCACAAGCAGAGCTGTGGAGGCCCCGTCTCTTTTTTGCCTCATTGGCAATTCTGATCCTGCTATTGGCTTATGAGAAAACGCCAAAGAAAGCAGGAATCTGGACCTTCTTTATTACCGTCTATCCTTGCCTTATCGCTACTCTTCTCTATGGAGGTGTATTTGGGTTAGAAGTGGTGGAAACTCACCGCTGGGGCGGGCTACTCATTACCTTAGTCATTGCCTTAGTGGGCATCATCGCTTCACTACCAATAGGGATATTACTCGCACTCGGACGGCGCTCTAACATGCCCATCATCCGCAGTTTATCCACCATCTATATTGAAGTCTGGCGAGGTGTACCACTCATCACCATCCTCTTTATGGCTTCTGTTATGTTACCGCTATTTTTATCTCATGGAACAGAAATAGACAAACTGGTTCGTGCTTTACTGGGCGTGATCATGTTTAGCTCAGCCTATATGGCAGAAGTGATTCGAGGCGGATTACAAGCCATTCCCAAAGGGCAGTATGAAGCCGCTGATGCTTTGGGGTTTAGTTACTGGAAAACAATGGGCCTCGTCATTCTTCCTCAAGCATTGAAAGTGACCATTCCTTCTATTGTGAATACTTTTATCAGCCTCTTCAAAGATACCAGCCTGGTGTTAATCATCGGCATGTTTGATGTGCTGGGAATTGGACAATCAGCAAACACCGATCCTGAATGGTTAGGCTTCGCCACCGAAAGCTATGTTTTTGTCGCTTTTGTTTTCTGGCTGTTTTGTTTTGGGATGTCTCGCTACTCCATTTGGCTTGAGAAAAAGCTGCATACTGGTCATAAACACTAAATAAAGAATAAAGGATTCAAACCATGATGACACAACACCACCCAGTCATTGATATTCAAAACATGAATAAATGGTACGGTGATTTTCACGTACTGAAGAATATTAACTTGAATGTAAAAAAGGGAGAACGCATTGTAATTTGTGGGCCCTCAGGATCAGGAAAATCTACGATGATCCGCTGCATTAATCGACTCGAAGAACACCAGCAAGGGAAAATTTTCGTGTCAGGTCATGAGCTGACCGAAGATTTAAAAGATATTGAAACCGTAAGGCGAGAAGTGGGAATGTGTTTTCAGCACTTTAATCTTTTTCCTCATTTAACCGTATTAGAAAACTGCACCCTAGCCCCTATTTGGGTCAAAAAGATACCGAAAGAGGAAGCAGAAGCGGAAGCCATGAAATATTTGCAGCGGGTAAAAATTCCAGATCAAGCGGATAAATATCCCGGTCAGCTATCCGGAGGGCAACAACAACGCGTCGCTATCGCTCGTTCATTATGTATGAACCCTCAGATAATGTTGTTTGATGAACCCACCTCCGCCCTTGACCCAGAAATGGTGCGTGAAGTCCTAGATGTAATGACTGAACTAGCCCAAGAAGGTATGACCATGCTTTGTGTTACCCACGAGATGGGCTTTGCTAAAGAAGTGGCGGATCGCGTTATCTTTATGGATGGAGGAGAAATTATTGAAGAAAATACGCCTCATAATTTCTTTCATCATCCTCAGTCAGAGCGAACACAAAACTTTTTAGCACAAATTCTTCATCACTAGGTGTTCTACAGAGAAAGCTGGTAATATTGCGTTACAACTTGTTCACACATAACCCTTTTAATTGGATTATGATTCTGAGAAAGGAAAAGGCAGGTATGGGATTGAAATTGGAAACTTTTTCCCCCATAACTGTCTATATAAATATCACCACCTTCTATGAGGAAGAGTATGAATAGTCCTATGTATTCGCGCACCTCGTCTTATGACAGTGCTCTACAAACCAACAAAGTGCTCAGAAACACCTATGCGCTGCTTTCTATGACTTTACTATGGTCAGCCGTCGTGGCAGGAATTTCTATGGCAATGAACCTGCCAAGACCGGGTTTACTGATCATGTTAGTCGGGTTTTATGGCCTACTGTTTTTGACAGAGAAAAACCGTAACAACGGTTTAGGCCTCGTCTTTACCTTCCTGTTTACTGGATTTTTAGGTTACACCGTAGGCCCCATTCTCAACATGTATATTGGCGCAGGAATGGGCGATATCGTTCTCACCGCGCTAGGAGGAACGGCACTCGCCTTTATGGGCGCTTCTGCTTATGCTCTAACAACAAAACGTGACCTCTCTTTCTTAGGTGGCATGTTGATGGCGGGCTTTGTTGTGTTATTGGTGGGTATGGTTGCCAATATTTTCCTACAAATGCCTATGCTCTATTTGGCGATGAGCGGAATGTTTGTATTGTTTTCAACAGGCGCTATCTTGCTTACAACACAACAAATTGTACGTGGCGGAGAAACAAACTATATTTCTGCCACAGTGACTCTGTATGTCTCAATTTACAACCTGTTTATCAGCTTACTGAGCATTCTTGGTATTATGCGCGACTAATTAATTCCTCGCCATTTACTTCATTCTTACTAAGCCCGAAAGCCCTTTTCGGGCTTTTATTTTTCCTTGAGCTTCTTCCTTCTCTCCATTACTCTATGCCCTCTTTCGGTTTAGGCAACTCACTATGTTTGAATATAACGGTAAAACCGTCGAAACAGATTCACAAGGCTATTTACTCGATCACACCATATGGGAAGAAGGTATGATTGAACCACTTGCGAAAGAAGAAGGCATTGTTCTGAGTGATGCTCACTTAGAAGTTGTACATTTTGTTCGCCAATTTTATTTGGAGTTCAACACCTCACCCGCTATCCGAATGTTAGTCAAAGCGATGGAAAAAGCACACGGCCCTGAAAAAGGAAACAGCAAGTATCTCTTTAAACTCTTCCCCAAAGGCCCAGCGAAACAAGCGACTAAACTCGCAGGGTTACCCAAGCCTGCGAAATGCTTGTAAGTCAGCATAGCTACACCGCTAAAGAATTTGAAACCCCTGATAATACGCTTCAAGCATAATTATACTGCGCTCAACCTGATCCACTTGAGCGCTTTTAGGGCCTTTCTGTAGCCATTCGAAAAATGCCTTGATCTTAGTCTGGTCACCACAAGCCACCACTTCAACATCACCACTATTTAAATTCTTCGCATACCCCGTTAGCCCTAACTTGAGCGCTTGATGTGCCGTGTGGTAACGAAACCCAACCCCTTGAACCATCCCTGAGACGATAAATTTGTCACACTGTACTGTCATGGTGTTCTCCTTAATGGATACGCTTAGTATCGTAACCATGGTTTATAATAATATATAGCAGTGATGATCCTTGTTTGCATTTCATCATCAGTTACATGACAATACGCGCCCTTTTTTCTGAAACATGTATGTAGCCCTATGACTCCTGCAATCTATTTGGTCAAAGACCGTGACAAATCTCTACGCCGCCGTCATCCTTGGATTTTTTCCCGTGGTATCAGCAAAGTAGAAGGCGCTCCACAGTTAGGAGAAACCGTTGATGTTTATAGCCATAGTGGCCAATGGTTAGCAAAAGCGGCCTACTCTCCTCATTCACAGATTCGAGCTCGAGTATGGAGCTTTGACAATCAAACAATCGACACTCATTTCTTCATTAACCGTATTGAGAAAGCCCAGCAGCTACGAGAGGAGTTCATCTTACGTGACGGCGTCACTGGATATCGGTTAATTGCTGCAGAATCAGATGGTTTACCTGGGATCACCATCGATAAATATCAACAGTATCTGGTTTGCCAGTTACTCAGTGCAGGTGCGGAATACCACAAAGATAACCTTATAGCAGCGCTCAAACACTGCTTTCCTGACTGCTCAATTTACGAGCGTTCCGATGTCGCCGTACGAAAGAAAGAGGGATTAGAAGAACGAGTGGGAATACTCCATGGAGAAATGCCGCCTGAGTCTGTGGTTATCGAAGAAAATGGAGTCAAAATCAGTGTGGACATCGTAGGTGGGCACAAAACTGGTTTCTACCTTGATCAACGCGACAGCCGCTATCAATCTATGAAATATGTGAAAGATAAAGAGGTACTTAACTGTTTCTCTTACACAGGTGGCTTTGGGCTATATGCTTTGAAAGGTGGGGCGAAGCGGGTGATCAATGCTGACGTATCACAACCAGCCCTTGATACCGCTAAGCTAAATGCAACAATCAATGAATTTGATATCAGTAAAAAACGGGCCGTTTTTTTAAACGCAGATGTCTTCAAACTGCTACGGGAATATCGAGATCAAGGCACACAATTTGATGTGGTCATTATGGATCCCCCTAAATTTGCTGATTCTAAAGCTCAGCTTTCTGGTGCTTGCCGTGGATATAAAGACATTAATATGCTGGCAATGCAGATACTCAAACCCGGCGGAACGTTACTCACCTACTCTTGTTCGGGTTTGATGGACCAAGTTCTATTTCAGAAAATTATTGCCGATGCAGCGCTGGATGCACAACGGGAGGTCAAATTTATCGAACGTTTTGAACAAGCAGCTGATCACCCTGTTGATTCCGCCTACCCGGAAGGATTTTATTTAAAAGGCTTTGCTTGTAAAGTGATGTAGAACGATGGGAGCGTTAAGATAATAACCTCCCACTCTATAATCCATTCACCACCCATTCCCTCGGTGGTGAATTTCATACCACTATTTATAACTTAAGTCGGTCGCTTTGCCTTTGAAAATGCGATAAACCAGTAAGGTGTAAAGTAAAATCATTGGCATCACAATCACCACTCCTATTCCAACCACTAATAAGCTTGCCGTTGACGCTGCCGACTCTTGTGCCGTCATGATGCCGGGGACCACATCAGGGAAAAAGCTGTATGCCAACCCTAAAAAACTGAGCGCAAAAATCAACATAACGCCAAAAAATGGCCATTGGACCCCCATGTCATCCATAACAGGCACTCGCCGTAAATAGCGGTCTACCATGAAAATGGTTGAAAATACGACCAGCGGTATCGGAGCCAGTAAAAGCATTTCAGGAAAGCTAAACCAGCGCTCTGCTACGATTGGGCTAAAGAGAGGATTCACTATACTCACAACAACAATACCTAACGCCGCTAACCAGCCAGCACGTCGAGACCAACGAGCCGCTCGTCTTTGTAATTCACCCTCGGTTTTCAATACTAACCACGCCCCACCAATATAAACATAAGCAGCGGTAACGCATAGCGCACTGAGTAATGCAAACGCATAGGCTTGATATGAGCTTTCAAAACTCATCACATAACGGCCAATCATATAACCTTGCGTTAATGCAGCGAGTAAAGAACCCGTTTTAAAACACAAGTCCCAATGATTTTTATGATCCGCTTTCGCTTTGGCCCGAAAGTCAAAAGCTACACCACGCATGATTAACGCAATCAACATCAACGCCGTGGGTAAATAGAGTTCAGTCAAAATTAGACTATGAGCGCTAGGAAAAGCAATCAATAGAATGCCTATCGCCAATACCAACCAAGTTTCGTTAGCATCCCAAAATGGACCAATGGAAGCAATCATACGATCTCGTTGTATTGGATTGTGGCGAGGCAATAAAATACCAACACCCAGATCATAGCCATCCAGCACAGCGTACATAAATACGCTGAAACCAAGTAATAAGAGATAAATTTCCGGTAAATAAGTAATCATATCGATGCCTTCTTCGGAGGATTCACAGCGATGGCTTCAGCGTCTGAAAACTGTCTGGCCAGATAAAATAATGTATGGATATAAGCAACCAACAACACTGCGTATACCACTAAGTAAAGGGTTAATGAAAAAGCAACCGAGCTGCTTGCCACTGTCGTGACGGCATCCGATGTACGCAAGACCCCATTCACCAACCAAGGCTGACGACCAATTTCCGTCACATACCAACCAGCCAGTGTTGCAATCCAGCCAGAGAAAGTCATTGCCACAACACCGTACAAATAAGGTTTGGGTAAAGAACGTCGACGAATATAGCGCCATGCACCATACCAACTGACCATAAGCATCAAGATTCCCATTCCCACCATAATTCTAAAACCAAAGAATAAGGGTTTCACGGGTGGGTGATCCGGAGCAAACGCATTCAACCCAACAATTTCACCATCAAGTTCATGGGTAAGGATAAGACTGGCCAATTTAGGTATCCCTATTTCAAAATGATTACTACGTGTTGCCTCATCTGGCCATGCAAACAATAGTAGTGGTGCGCCTTTCTCCGTCTCCCATACCCCCTCCATTGCAGCAATTTTTTCAGGCTGATGTTCCAGCGTATTCAACCCGTGCAAATCTCCAACAAAAATTTGTGCAGGAATCGCAATCGCCGCCAGAATAATAGCGACTTGAAGACCAACCTGCGCCGCTTTTAATTGAGGATTACGTAACGATTGATAAGCAGAAATCCCCGCAATCACAAAGCAGGCCGTCAGCAAAGAAGCCAATAACATGTGAACGAGGCGATAAGGCATGGATGGATTCAGTATCACGTCCTTCCAACTGGTGACATGCACAACGCCATTAATCAATTCATAACCCGTTGGGGTATGCATCCAACTGTTTAATACTAAAATCCAGAATGCAGAGAGAGATGTGCCAATCGCAACCAAAACCGTTGCGAGAGTATGTAACCACTCTGGTACTCTATTTCGTCCAAACAGCATGACCCCTAAAAAAGTCGCTTCCATAAAGAAAGCGGTCATCACTTCATAGCCCAGTAATGGCCCTGCGACATTCCCCACTTTTTCCATAAAGCCTGGCCAATTCGTACCAAACTGAAAACTCATGGTGATCCCTGAAACCACGCCAAGAGCGAAAGTTAAAGCAAAGACTTTGACCCAAAAATAATAAAGATCTAACCAGAGCTGGCTTTGTGTCCGCACAAATCGCCATTTAAAAAATACAAGAATCCATGCCAATGCAATGGTTATGGTTGGAAATAAAATATGAAAACTAATATTGGCGGCAAACTGTATCCGCGACAACATGAGGGTATCTAACATCGTTCTTCCTCAAGATTAACCAAATTTGATTTGTATCAAGTTTTTTAGCAATACCCGAGAAAAAAGGTGTATCGAATCAATGAGAATAGTGACAAAAAATGACTGATGAAGGTAAAACCCCATTACATGCTGTAAAAACACGCAATGTACAACTGACGACATGATAAACACACTCATGTAACGATGGGATATACCGAGATAAAAAGGGATCAATAACACATTTTATCGGCTAAGAATCGTGTTTAGCGATAACTCTCAGTTATAATTCGCCCCATCAATCGTGACACTTTGCTGCTTGCTATTCGAATTTCAGAGCGGCGAGATCTTTCCAATGAGTGGGGTCATCATTGCATCCAAGTGAACCACCCATCATCACGAGTCAAAGGGATAAACATCGCGGATGAAACTCAAAAGCTATCTCACCTTGACGACGATTGCGACGGCCTCTTCCATTGTCATTGTCGTTACTATCGCTATTTTCTATCTATTACAAAATACCTATACAGAAGGCTTACAGGCACGAGGTTTAGAGCTTGCTCGAGTGGTGGCTCATGATCCAACCGTTATCCATGCTGTCACTTTACAAAATACACAGGTAACGCCGCAGGCTCTCAACCCTTATATCGAAAATATCCGATCTCATACCGATGCTTCGTATATTGTGGTCGTTGACAAACAAGCCATCCGCTTAAGTCACCCAGATCATGACCGAATAGGAAAACCCTTTATAGGAGAGGATATTCTCCCCACTCTACGGGATGGAACGGAATACAGTAATGTTTCCGAAGGGAGTTTAGGAAAAGCCATTCGGAATTTTACGCCCATCCGCTCAGAAGGCGAGATCATTGGAGCCGTCAGTATTGGCTATTTATCAGAAAAAACCTCCGATATTTTACTGGAGCAATTTAGCCACCTAGCAACTCTCATTGGTTTGGTATATTTGTTAGGAATAAGTATTGCAAGCACGTTCCTACTAAAAATGAAACGTACCTTTTTAGATTATGAGCCTGAGTTTATTATTAATAAATTTCGGGAGCATGAAATGGTTTTAAACAGTATCCATGATGCTATTATTGCCGTGGATAACAATATGAACATCACGACAATTAATAAAAGTGCTATTCAAAAACTCTCTATGGGAGGAGGTAACCACTATGACTATCTTAATCATCCATTATCTCGTTATTCTATACCTCTAAGCCATTTAGTATTAAACCAAAAAAATCATCTACACCAAAGTGAATTTAATATTGGTAAGCATCAATATAAAGCTGATATTTATCCATTAACCAGTAATAAAGGGCTCAAAGGTCAAGTCATCGTATTTTTTGCTAATATAGAACAAAATGAATTAGAGAGAGAAGTCATCTATCTGAAAAACTATGCTGAACTCTTGAGGAGCAAAACCCATGAATATTCAAATAAACTCAATGTGATCTCTGGTATGTTACAGAGCAAAAAACATTCCGAAGCCATTGATTTCATTCAACTAGAAACAGACTGTTATCAATCGATCATCCATAATATTGTACTCTTAATTAATAACAGTGTGATCGCTGGTTTGTTGCTGGCTAAGTTCAATAAAGCATCCGATATCGGCGTTAAATTTGTCATTGATGAAGATAGCCACCTCTCCAATTACTCTAAGAATACTTCTGAAAAATTAGTCACTATTTTAGGTAATCTTATTGATAATGCCCTACTTGCAGCTTGGCAAAACCGAGAAAACCAAACACCAACTGTTCATCTCTATCTCAGTGATCGAAGTCACCATGTTATTTTTGAAATACAAGATAGTGGTGCTGGAATCAGTCAACAAATTACGGACCATATTCTGGAATTTGGTGTCACCTCTAAGATGGATGCAGAACAAAGTGGAATCGGTCTGTATTTAGTCAAACAGTGGGTCGATTATTTTCACGGGAGTATTGAATGGGAACGAACGGAAGATAACACCACTATCTTTAGTGTTTACTTAGATAAAAACAAAGTCACTGATCATGAATAAAATAACCGTTATGATACTAGAAGACGATGCGAGGGCAAGTTATATGCTCGAGTCTGCCATTAATAAACATGCAGATTTTCTAGTTATCGCCGCCAGTGAAAGCTGTGCTGATGCCTTGATTCAATACGAAACATTTAAACCTAAGTTGATTTTTGTCGATATTACTCTGCCTGATGGCAACGGAATCGAACTGATTCGTCACTGGCGAAAGCAGCAAGCAGACTGCGACTTTATTATGATGACCGCAGAACGTGAAACCGCCACGGTACAAAAAGCCATTCAATTAGGGGTCACCGATTATCTGGTAAAACCCATCCGAATTTCCCGTGTACACCAAGCATTGGAAGATTACAAACAGTATAAAGCCAAACTCGCTCGCACCTCGACGGTTGACCAAGGCGAAATTGATGAAATTTTAGGAAAATCACCGCCAAATCCGCTACGCCAGACACCAAAAGGGATTGACTCAACCACTTTAGCCTCCTTAAAAACCTTATTACTAGAAGAGCAACTGCATGATTTTTCGGCCGATGATATTGGTGAAAAAATGAACGTTAGTCGAATTACGGCTCGCCGTTATCTAGAGTTTCTGGAATCGGAAGGAATCATACGTCTCGTACTCAATTACAAAACCGGAGGGCGTCCACGCCGCCTATATCAGCTCATCTAAACCACCACAAAAATTAAGGCCACCATGATTACCTTGGTGGCCTCTCTCTTAATAAATTAGCAGATCATCGTCTCTCTGCCAGATCCCATCATTAACCACCGAAATCATCCAGCAGAATGTTTTCATCTTCCACACCCAAATCTTTCAGCATACCAATCACGGCAGCATTCATCATCGGAGGACCACACATGT
>JTFO01010787.1_pt1 | contig 14374 bp, 7 predicted proteins | sample 235411 | NCBI WGS metagenome assembly JTFO01 (sample SAMN03067590, study PRJNA260953) | activated sludge metagenome | biome: Sludge; feature: Wastewater; isolation source: CETP activated sludge from laboratory augmented bioreactor treating... | place: India:Gujarat | collected 2013-04
GCAGCTATTGTGTTTAAAGGCGTAGATTCGCTCGTATTTGTAAAGCGTAGACAGGAAATGGAAATTCCTGATGAAGTAACCCCCGGTGATATCCATAAACAGTTGAAAGATACCAACGCAAATTTACTTGCACTGAAAACATCGTTAACGGGTGAAGAGGAAGGATCGCTGGTTGGTGTCATGAAACTCGCACGGTCGGACATGCGCGATTTTCGCACTGAACTCAAAGATGAACGTATTTTAGAGCGTACTCGCCATGATGAATTCGCTGAGAAACTTTTTAAGGAAATGAATAACTTTGCTGAGCTGCTTTCAAAATCCGCGACCGAGGCTGTGATAGAGGCTCTTAAAGTGGTTATTGAAGATTTCAACAAAAACTTGACGGAGCAGTTCGGTGAGAACTTTAAGCGGCTCGATGAATCAGTGAAGAAACTGGTCGAATGGCAACAGCAGTATATGGTGCAAATGACGCAGATGTCCGAGCATTATGCTGAAGGTGTTACGGCAATTGATAGTACTAAAGAGGCGGTGACTGTTATAAGCAATAAGTCAGCTGAAATTCCTAAAATTATGGAAGGCCTAGAAGTGGTACTTAAGGTTAACCAGCATCAAATTGATAACTTAGCTGAGCATCTAAAAGCGTTTGTTGAAATGAAACAAAGTGCTACCGAGGCGATGCCTGAAATTCAGGGAAGATTAGACACTATACTAACTCAACTATCAGATTCATCTGAAAAAATGAAGATAGCCTTACTTGAAGGCGTGACAGAGTTTGATACGGCGGTTCGGGGCACGAATGAGGTGCTGAAAACCACCGCTAGTGATATGGCAACAAACACCGAAAGCATAAAAGAAACGTTGGAAGATAGTGCATCTAGTCTTTCCGCTGCGACGAAAGAAATGATGGACTCGCTCGATAAAGGGGCTACATCATTACGCGAGTTAGTTGCCTCAAGTATTGAAGGTGCGTTGGAAGCTATTCAATCGAGCATAGCCAAATCTGTTGGAACGTTAGAAAACGAGCTTGAGCGTTCTATTAAAGCTGTCGGAAACGGTATTGATGATACGCATCGTGTTATGGTTGAAAACTTGGAGCAAAGTGCAAAACATCTTCAGAGTAGCCTTAACGACAGTGTCAACCAAGTTCTAGAAGGAACAAAGAAATCGGTTGAGCAGGCAATTAATGCTGTGCCAAATCAGATTGAAGGTGCCGTTAACTCTCTAGGACAAAGTGTTAATGATAGATTTGCGGTATTCGATGAACAAACGACTGAACAATTAACAAAAGTGGTAAGAGATATGGGGAATGCTCTTGCTCAGGTAACCAATCGATTTGTTCAAGATTATACACAACTCGTAAATCAAATGAACGACATCGTTAGAAACCAGCCGGAGCGCAACGAGTAATCTATGGCTATTTTTGGTAAGTTTAAAGGAGCTCCTGGGCAAGATAGTGAACACTGGATGGGAGTGTCTGATCTGATGGCAGGCCTCATGATGGTGTTTTTGTTTATATCGGTTGTTTTTATGCGTCAGGCAGCGATGGATAGAAGTTCCGTTGTTGATATTGTGACAACGTTCAAAGATACCCAAGTTGCTATTTATGATGGTCTTTACAGTGAATTTGAGCAGGATCTTGAAAAGTGGAACGCTGAAATCGACAAAGAAACTTTAGAATTTCGATTTAAAAGTCCTGATGTTTTGTTTGCTGTTAATGAAATAGAAGTTCAAGAGCGTTTTCAAGAAATACTGAATGACTTTTTCCCTCGTTACCTAGCGGTGCTTCAAAACTATGAAGACTATATAAAGGAAGTTCGAATTGAAGGGCATACCGATAGTTCATGGGGAAGTGCATCTCCTACTGATGCCTATTTTAATAATATGGAACTATCCCAAGGTCGTACGCGTTCCGTGTTGTCTTATGTGTATGGATTGCTTAATCGAGAGCAACAAAAACAGAACTGGGTTAAATCAAAAGTCGCTGCGGTTGGATTTTCATCGTCGCGACCAGCCTTTGATAAACAGGGGGATTATAGTCCTGAATTGTCGCGTCGAGTCGTTTTTAAAGTAGTGACTAACGCTGACGAACAAATTGCAAGAATATTGGCGGAAGTTGATGGAAATTGAATATGATTTCAGCGGCTTGTACAAAGCGATAAGCCCTATTGCTGGAGACATTGAACCGTTAAATATAAGGCTCAACGAAACGCCACGAAAACCGTATGTACCAGTTCAAATCAGCCAGGTACAAAAAGATGGTATTACGATAGATGATATCGAAAAGGTTGACGGCGTTTTATCGTATGAAGGCAAACAAATACTTTTGTATATTCCTGATCATACATACCAAAATCAGTACTATGAAACACTTCAAGACCCTAAGAAAGGCAAGAAATTCCATGTTGCTTGGTGTTCGGTGTTACAGAAAATGTATGAAAGAAATGCATTCGCAAAATATAGTGCAACTAATGACTTGACTGGTGAGTTTGAAATAATTGGTAAGCCGGTAGCTGGCGAAGCACCACGAACAAAGTCTCCGCTTTTGGTATGTCAAAAGTGTATGGAATTTTTAAACTACAAAGGAGCACGCCGTCCAGGAAAAGCTCGTTCAGTTGCAGAAAACTTTAGTATTCCAGAGTTTTTTGAGTGTTACAGCTCAATATTCAAATTTATGCCATCAGGCTTTAAAGTAGATAACTTCGCTTATACAAAAGATTGGCCAGAGATTTCAGAGCAAAAGCGTTTTGAAGAAAACTATACTTGCCAAGAATGTGAAATTAATTTGAGCCATAACCGTTATCTTCTGCATGTGCATCATGTTAACGGCGTGAAGGGCGATAACTCATCATCCAATTTGCGAGCTTTGTGTGCTGATTGCCATAGAAAACAGCCTGCTCATGAGCATATTTTTGTGTCGCACGAAGATATGCAGATAATCACGTCACTTCGCAAGAAACGACCCAGTGGTATTCCGGCTGACTGGAAAAATGCAATTGGTTATGCCGACAGTTCCATTAAAGGTGCATTAGATGTTCTAAGGATGCAGGGCTGGGAGGCTCCAGTTGTTGGTTTTGAGATTATGAATTCTCTCGGTGAAATCATAGAAGAGGTTGAAGCGGGTTGGCCACAGCGAAAGTTCGCAATTGTTCTCAGGAATGAGGATAAAATATCGATTGATGGTTGGACGGTAAAAACGTTCGCAGAAGTTTTGCAAGAGTTTGACTAAGGGATAACACGTAATGCTACCAAGTATTGTCGCAAAGGAGATGCAAGGCGCTGTTGCAGACTATATGCAAACCACGTTTCCTATCGCTACGCCTTATTTTCAAAAGGTGAAATCAAGCCAGGAGCCTTCGCCACATGCTTTGATTTCTGAACTTCTAGAGCGTGAGGGCGCGGTAGTGAAAGGCCCTTATTTGGATATTAAATTACCGTTTCGGGTTGCATCACAAGAACAACTTCCTTTTAAGCATTATAAATTAAATTACGCCCCTTATGTTCATCAGCTAAAAGCGTTCGAACGATTGTGTGCGGAGCAGCCACGCTCCACCATAGTGGCAACAGGAACAGGGTCGGGTAAAACTGAATGTTTTATGTTGCCTGTTCTTGATGATGCCCTGCACCGCAGAGAGCCCGGCATAAAAACCATTATTGTTTATCCAATGAATGCCTTGGCAACCGATCAGGCGCGCCGGTTTGCTAAAGAAATTGCAGCTCTAGATACACGATTAACAGTTGGTTTGTTTGTTGGTGGTGATGAAAAGTCTAGTGCGCATCAAAATATGGGGCGCGATCATGTAATTACTTGTAAAAAAACGCTGCGTAAGCACCCACCTGATATCTTGCTGACGAACTACAAGATGCTTGATTTCTTATTGATTCGTCCGAAAGACCAATCGCTGTGGAAATATAATACGCCAGGTATGCTGCGCTATATTGTCGTGGACGAATTACATACGTTCGATGGCGCGCAGGGCACAGATTTAGCATGTTTGATTCGACGTCTAAGAGATCGCCTTGAATGCGGACCAGAATTGGCTTGCGTCGGAACCTCGGCGACTATGGGTAGTGATTCACAGAGCGAATTACTCTCGTATGCGAGTACTGTGTTTGCTAGTGAATTTGATGACGACTCTATTATTGGTGAAGATCGTTTAAGCCCTAACGAATACTTAACTGGTTCGCCGCAGTACTTTTCGATGCCACCGCCCGATGATTCGGCGCTAGATCCAGAAGCATATGACCTAGTAGATGAATATTTGAGTGCTCAAGTTAAGCTCTGGTTTCCTGAATTAGAAGCCAACGACTGCCCGCATTTTTTGCATGAGGAAGTTATTGAGCGCGCCAAAGCTAGTGTTCGATTAGGCAAATTGCTTCATCAACATACAGCTTTTCATCAGCTAGTAAAATCTACCGTAAAGTTAAAAAGTATCCAAAAACTAGCTGAAGATTGGTATGGCGGTGGAGATGCTAACTCCCTGCAAAAAGAACGTTTAATTGCGAGTATAACAGCTCTCATTTCAGCTGCTCGTATAGAAAAGGGCGAGAACCCTTGGCAAAGACAAGATCCGAATGATTGGACCAACCCGTTATTGCAGGTTCGTCATCAACTGTGGTTGCGCGAGTATCGGCGATTAGTGTGTCGTGTCCCTGAGCACGAAGATACTCCTGTCACGATAGAGTTTTCAGATGACTTAAATGATCAATCGAACCCCTTGCATTTGCCGTTGTTACACTGCCGAGAGTGTCATTTGGCAGCCTGGGGGGCGGTAATCGAGCCTGGTGAACCAAACTTGCAAGCTGGTACTCAACATTTTTATGAGCACTGGTTTTCTCAGTCCCCGGAAAGCGTGCTGCTTGTACCCCTAGTAGATGAAGACGATAAAGAAAACGCTGTTCTAGATTTTTGCCCAAGCTGCCGGCGGCTGCAAGCCGTTCGTAATGAGCGGAAGTGTTTAGGTTGCCAACATGAACATTTGATTCGAGTGTGGAAGCCAAACATTATTCGTGAAGCGAATCGTGATGGCGACGCTGTACATAAGTGCCACCATGATTGTCCTGACTGCGGCGCCAAAGACACCATGATGATTGTAGGTGCTCAGGCGCCTACGTTAACTGGCGTGATGACAGGACGGCTTTTTGGCTCTGTCTACAATGATGACTACAAACTCATCGCTTTTTCTGACTCCGTTCAAGATGCGGCACATCGAGCTGGTTTTCTAGGAGCGAACACTTGGCGTACTGTTTTGCGTCAAGCTATGGCTGGCTGGCTTAAAGCGAAAGACGAATCGGTAACTCTACCGACGATGATGGAGGAGTTTCCGAAGTATTGGCGCGATAAGATAGGCAACGATGCGCGGTTTTGCGGGTTGTTTATTGCACCTAATATGGAGTGGTTGAGTGATTACAGTTATCTGCTTGAGAATGGTAAGTTACCGATAGGGAGTAACTTACCTGATTTGATTCGGTATCGGTTAGCCTACGAATGTTTTCTTGAGTTTAGTCAGAGAGCTGCTGTAGGGCGTACATTAACCAGAACAGGTGTTGCAGCACTTCATTACGATGAATCTCTATCAGCAGCCATTCAAGATTTAGTACCCAAACTTAGAGAAGAATTTGAATCGCTTCGAGATTTAACAGAGGAAAACCTTTTAGACTTTCTTCTAGGGTGGATTCATTACTTGTGCAAACTTGGCGCGATTTATCTTGATGGTATGGATTCTTTGCTAAGCACAGGGAATAGCTTTTTATTCGCGAAACATGGCTTGCGGTCAACTTATATGCCTATTTTTGGGCGTGCAATACGGCCACCGACACCTATAACCCTTGGTAATGTTACCCGCAGTTTTGAACCGTTAGTCATTAAAAGTCGCAAGTCATGGAGCTTACGTTGGCTAGAAAAAACGATAGGAAAAGAAAACCTATTTATATCTGCTGAAGCCAACAGCTTTTTCAAACAACTAACAAATTCTATGGTTAAACACGGTTGGCTAGAAGAGCGCTACTGCAAAGATGAGCCTGTTTGGGTTTTAAACCCTCAGAAAATAATAGTAACCAGTGAGCTAGCGCGCCTGAAATGCGACACCTGTCGGCATGAACTCATCATTTCAAGAGATCAGCTTGAGACCTTGGCTGAAAGCACCTGCCGACGTCTGACGTGCCATGGCAAGTTAGAAATAGATACCAATTCACTTTCATCCGTTTCAGATTATGGCAAGTCTTTACCTCGTCGTTTAGTGCCACACGAGCACACCGGTCTTTTACAACGGCAAGATCGTGAGCGTGTTGAACAGTCTTTTATTTACGGTACGGAGCCATGGGATATTAATTTGCTTTCGGCCACTCCAACGCTGGAAATGGGTATTGATATAGGTGCGTTATCTTCGGTGTTCTTGTTATCGGTACCGCCCGCTCAAGCAAATTATCTACAACGTATAGGTCGAGCCGGCCGCCGTGATGGTAATGCTATGGCTGTTACGCTAGCCAGTGGCCAAAATCATGATCAGTACTTTTACTCAGATCCACTAAAGATGATGGCTGGAAGCGTGCATACGCCAGGCGTATTTTTAAGAGCCATCGCAGTTCTTGAACGCCAGCTAATTGCCTATGGTTTTGACCGTTGGGTTCTCACGGGTGTTGACGAACTTGCGTTACCGGGAGAATTACGAAAGGTTATTGATGCGGTAGAAAATGGGCACACCGATAAGTTTCCTTATAATTTAATTTTCTTTGTAACACAGCATCGACACGCCTTGCTTTCGAACTTTTTTGGAATGTTTCCAGAGCTTGAAGACAACGAGCGGGCATATCTAGAAAAGTTCGTTAGTGATCAGGGCGAGGGATCATTAAGTTGGCGATTAATTAATCGCTTACAAAAGCTTGCTGAAGAACGCGCCTCATTGTCTCGGCGAATAAATCAGCTTAAAGCAGAGCGTGAACGCTTGAAGCGCTTACCTGAAGATGACGAAACTAAACGCCAGATTGATGTGGTAGAGCAAGAACGCGTCGCATTAATGTCTCTGCACCGAGCTTTGAATAAACAGAATACTTTGAATTTCTTCACTGACGAAGGTTTATTACCTAATTATGCGTTTCCCGAGGAAGGTGTGACGTTGCGCTCGGTGATTATAAAACGTCGTGTGGTTGAGCAAGGCGAGGATGAACAAAAGCCATATGAAAAACTAGCGTATTCATTTCAACGGCCTTCTCAATCAGCGCTTAGTGAACTTGCTCCGCTGAGTCGTTTTTACGCGGTTAGCCATGAATTGGAAGTAGAGCAAATTGATTTGCAGCTGTCGGAAACAGAAACTTGGCGTTTTTGTGCTCGATGCCAATATACTGAGCGCGTTGATGCTGGGGATAGGCACAGTGCTTGTCCTAAGTGTGGCGACCCGCAATGGGCGGACTCAGCTCAGAAACAGCAAGTATTAAAGTTACGTCAGGTTTATGCCACTGTGGATGATAGAAACAGTCGCATTGGTGATGACTCGGAAACTCGTGAGCCGAAGTTTTTTAACACCCAAAAGCTAGTTGATATTCCTCATCAAGAAATGCGAGGAGGTTTTCGTTTAAAGAGCGATATATTGCCGTTTGGCTTTGAATACCTACAGAAAGTAACTTTACGTGAAGTCAATTTCGGCCCCAAAGGCGGCTCGCGTAACAGAATAACTGTAGCGGGAGACGAATCATCACGTCAGGGCTTTAAAATTTGTAAGCACTGCGGCAAAGTTCAAAAAGAACGGTGGGGGAAATATGAAGAGCCACACGCATTCTCTTGTAAGTTAAAGAAAAATCCGGAGTTAGAAAGCGAAAAGGAGTATTTTGCGAGCTTATTCCTATATCGAGAATTAACTTCAGAAGCGATTCGAATCTTACTGCCACTTAGTGAAGTAGCATATTCTGATGAGAAACTTCATTCATTTATTGCTGCATTGAATTTAGGCCTTAAAACTCATTTTCAGGGCGACGTAACTCACCTTGAAGTAACCGAAATGAAAGAGCCCGGTGGAGAAGGTAGCGGTGAACGCGTGTATTTGGTGGTGTACGATAAAATACCCGGCGGTACTGGGTACTTGAAAGATTTAATGCGTGACCCACAAAACTTGATGGTCATGCTCGAGCAAGCTTATCGTGTACTAACATCATGTGCATGTATAGATAGCGAGCACCTAGATGGTTGTTATGAATGCATTTTAGCGTATCGAAATAGTCGAAATATGCCGCGAATTTCGCGCCGCGAAGCCAGTGAACTTCTCGGCGAAATTTTGAGTTTGCGTGAAGCAATTGAAGAAGTAGAAAGCTTAGGTGAAATCTCCACCAATACACTGATTGAAAGCAAACTGGAACAGCGCTTCGTTGATGCTTTGGGAAGATTGCCTGGAGCTCAACTTAGCAAAACTTTAGTTAATGGTAAAAGTGGTCATTTGCTCACACTTAGCGATGCGGAAGGGCGCCCAATGCCCTGGCTTTTAGAGCATCAAGTTAACTTAGGGCCTGAGCAGGGCGTTGAATTAAATACTCGTGTGGATGTGATATTAGTTCCCGCACGAGCTGAAGATGCAAAGACCTTTAAACCCATAGCAGTTTATTTAGACGGTTTGCAATACCACCATGCCATTATGGATGATGATGTTGCGAAGCGTTCGGCACTTTTACAAAGTGGCAAATACTGGGTGTTTTCTTTGAACTGGGATGACCTACCCGATATAGGCAAACAAGCTGAGTTGCCATCTCGAGATTTGTTGCGATTAGATGGTGTGGCGCAAATACAAATGAAAGCTATGTACGACCAAGTGGCCGGTATTTCTTGGTTAAAAGCGGATGATTGCTCTCGCTTGAATATGAATAGTTCGCTCAAATGGTTAAGCGAAATTCTGCGGAATCCGCAAATAACTTATGAAAAGTTAAAGCAGTATGCGATGCATCGAGTCATGACCGGTCTGAACCCATTTGCAGTAAAAGATGCGGCCTTAAAACAACGGTTGGGTTATCGTATTCAAGAAGTAGCACCACCTGCTGTTATGAGTCGTCTAAAGATTGAACAAGAAGGAATTATTCCCGGCGGGTTTATGTCCGTGTTTGAAAATCGCCCGGGTAGACATGGATTAGCACTTGCACTGCCACTGGCAATTATGAGCAATTTATTGAGAGACGATTTGTTAAAGCAGTCTCACTTACATCTCTATTTTGATGATAGCGATACGTCTTTGACTGATGAATTCAAGGCAGATTGGCGTGCATTTTGGCATGCAGTGAATCAGTTACAGTTTGCTCCTGGATTTACTATGGCAACTGTACAAATGGTTGAAAAAGGTACGGCAGAGCGTATTTATAGTGCTGCGACGCTACAGTCAGATGATAAGCTTGAATTGTCAGAGAATCAGCAATGGCCGAACGTTTTCGAGTTTAGCTTTATAGATAAAGTTACTCTCAATAACATATGTAAGATTAATTTACCTGAACCATCAATTGGCGATGACCTGAAAGATGATGCTGGAGCGGTTGTTGTCGATGGTTCTGATATCGACTTAGTTTGGCTAGAGCAAAAAGTAGCGATAAGCATTGAGAGTGAGATTGAGTTTACCGGATGGACAATTATCAACGTCGCAGATAATGTTGTAGAAAGCCTACAAAAATTAAAAGAGCAGGGTGTATTTGATGAATAATGTAACCGTTGCCATTTCCCAAGATTTTTTTATGGCCTTTGCCAAGCTGCCAAAATCTAAGCAGAGAAAAGTAAACGAGTTCGTTCACAAATTTAGAACTGACCCGATGTCGCCGGGCATAAATTATGAAAAGATTAATGATGCCGCCAGTGACAATTATCGCTCAGTTCGAATTGATCAGGACTACCGCGGTATTGTTCTAAAGCCTGAGCAAGGTAATGTATACCTAGTAATGTGGGTTGATAAGCACGATGATGCTTATCAATGGGCTCGAAAACATAAATGTACCGTCAATAGACAAACCGGTAGTTTGCAGATTTATGAAGTGATCGAGGCGGGTGAGATTTATGTTGAGCCATCCAGTCATAGCTCAGAAGCAATAGCAACGCCAAGTTCGTTGCTTTTTGACTTATCTTCAACAGATCTCCTTCGAATTGGGGTGCCGGATGAGCGCCTTGAACAAGTTATGGCTTTAACAACAAGTTTAGAGTTAGAGGCAATTGCAGCAAAACTTCCCGTTGAAGCATATGAAGCCTTGGCGCTTATTGCTGATGGCCTCTCCTTTGACGAAGTTGTTCGAGAATACGCTGTACCGGAAAGCGCACCAACTGTAGATACAAACGATGTCGAGGCCGCGTTAGAGCGTGCGCAAACTCAACGTCGATTTAAAGTACTTTCAGATGATGAAGAACTAACGCAGATGCTTGATGCACCGCTTGAGCGGTGGCGAGTATTTTTACATCCGAGCCAACGAGCTTTAGTTGAGCGCGATTGGAATGGCCCTGTGCGAGTTCTTGGTGGCGCTGGAACCGGTAAGACAGTTGTTGCTATGCACCGCGTGAAATGGCTAATTAGAAACCGTTTAGAGCGAGGTGAAAGAATACTCTTCACCACCTATACAGCGAATTTAGCGGTAGATATTGAGGCTCATTTAAGAAAGATTTGTACTGCAGATGAAATGCGCTGCGTTGAGGTTACCAATATAGACAAATGGCTCGTACGCTTTCTGAAACGCGAGAATCAACCGTGTCGAATTGTTTACCCTGGGACAACCGCTTACGACAAATGCTGGGAATTAGCGCTTGGTATGTTGCCGTCAGATCTGGACTTGCCGGAAAGCTTTTATGAGGAAGAATTTTTTCATGTAGTGTTGCCACAGCAAGTAAAAACTGAGCAAGAATATTTTCGCGCAAAAAGAATTGGGCGTGGTACATCATTAACACGACCTCTTCGCGCAAAGGTTTGGCCAGTATTTGAAGAAATGCGTTTTCAACTTCATAAAAATGGTTTGCTAACTAACTCAGATGCGGTGTTCTTGGCTATTAATCTGTTAAAAGAAGGTGCCTCGATTCGACCTTTCAAATTCGCTGTAGTGGACGAAACACAGGACTTAGGCTCAGAGGTACTTCAGTTATTGCGAGCCTTAGTAGACGAGAGAGAGAACGATTTATTTCTTGTCGGTGACGGACATCAGCGCATTTATAAACGAAAAGCGTCGCTTGGAAAGTGTGGAATAAAAATAATAGGGCGCGGGCGGAAATTAAGGATAAATTATCGGACTACTGACGAGATACGCAAGTTTGCAACAAGCGTACTCGAAAATATCGACGTAGATGACCTTGATGAAGGTGTTGATCCGGTAAAAGGTTATCGCTCTTTAATTGCTGGGAATCCTCCTGTAATCGAAGGTTTCGCCAACGCCGAAGACGAGGCTGAATGGATCGCTGATGAAATTCAGAACTTATTAAAAGATGACGTATCTTCTCGAGATATCTGTATTGTTGGTAGAACTGAAAAAGCGTTGAACACTCCTATTATGGCACTGCGGCGCGCGGGTATTTCTGTTAATAAAGTAAGCCGTGATGTATCTGATAACCTTTCATTAAGTGGTGTTAGAACAGCCACAATGCACCGTGTAAAAGGATTGGAGTTTAAGTTTATTTTTATTGTGGGTGTAAATGATGGTGCGGTGCCTTTTGATATGCCGTGGATCTCTTCTGATCCTGTAGAGTTGAGAAATCATGACATGAATGAGCGCGCGCTCTTTCACGTAGCTGGTACCCGCGCGATTCATGGTTTGTATGTTTCGTATTATGGTGAGCCAAGCAGATTTTTGTTAGGGGGTATTAGTTAATCGAAAGACTTGTTAGCCGATTAAACACAAGCAATGTAAGCGTCACAGATTCCACACCTAGGCACACGGTTGCAGATGGCCTAATTTATCACCACGTTTCAACCAATGAGGTGATTTATGAGTTGTACCCATCGCAGCCATGCGCAATGGCTAGAGCTTTTTGAGGCGTTTGAGCAAAGCGGTCAAACCCAGGCAACGTTTTGCGCTGAACGCGAACTTAACCCTGCCTATTTTAGTAAACGACGCCGCGAGCTGCTTCAAAAACACGATAACGGTTTTGTTCAGGCGCAGCATTTGGCACATGTTCATCAACATGCGCTTAAGCTCAATTATGGTGGCCTAGAGCTCTCCTTGCCTCCGGATGTTGAGCCGCAATGGCTGGCTCAATTAGTGAAGTCACTCGCCGTATGAAGATGTTCGTCGAACCGCCGGCGATTTATCTGTATAAGCAGCCGGTCGACTGGTTGAAACGTGGTGATAAATTAGGCCATCTGCAACCGTGTGCCTAGGTGTGGAATCTGTGACGCTTACCTAGCTTGCAGCTGTTTGGGCGCGATGACTTAGCTCGGGTGTTGTTTGACGGGGTGCTTGCAATAATGGCCGATGAGCCAGGTTGTGGGATAGGGGAGTATGCTGTGGAGCGCTGGCGGGCATCCTTTTGATACGCACCGGTAAGGTCTTTGCCCTCACGCAATTGGGCTAAGGCAACTTCCATGTCGAAGTTTGGGTTGGTCATGTGTCATCTCGTTTTTGCTTAGCTTATCGAAATGACACAGAATTCTGAACACTACCCGTCTGAAGTATAAAATTAGCTAAGGGGGGATCACTTTTACTCCGTTGTTTTTAGCCGCACCCTCAGTGGATCAGTTTTCACCCGTTGTTGACACAGACTAGGCTCTCTTGTTTGATAGTTTAAAAATTCAATTAATCCTTCAGTTTTCGCGAGCTCGAAAATACCCCCAGCCCCCCAAGCACGTAGACCCAATTCCATCAGTTTTTTTATATCAGCGTTAGATATTTGGAGACTTAATATTTGATTAATTAATCTAAAAAAATCATTTTCGCTTATTCTTATAGAGCTATATAAGAACATATAATATATATCAAGGACTTGGCCGTACTCCTCTGGATATAGATAGATTAGGTTTTTAGACTTAATTATATCAACCATTTCCTCCACTTGACCTGGTTTTATTCTAAACCGCCAAAATGGCTCATGGAATGGTTGACCAGTTGAATTGCAGAAACGATTCAACCAAATAAGCAACTGCTGTTTATTAATTGACATCTTATAACATCCAACCCCTAACATGAGGAATGCTCATCCCTTATAACCATAAATAGCTAAAAAACCTCAATGAGTCAACTGAATTGCTCTCATCCAGGGGGAGGCTCGTAACGCTGCAAGAGCAAGTAATTTATGCATCTGTTAATGACCATTGACAGCATCTAATTTTGATCTAGTTTCACTAACTATGATAAATGTTGATATATTTAAAACAATGAAGATAGACACTCATCTTTAAAGGCAAAAAATCTTATACCCGTTAACTCAGATATTGTTTCCAAGTCGATATTATCAATTACGCTTGAATATTGATTCATTACTATCCAGAGATTGGTGTTTTTATTCGAAAATTCTTTTGAATGCGCGTAAGTTAGTACTTGACCGATTGCCATTCTTAATTTTTGAATCGCACATTCTTTGTTTTTTACGTGTTTGAGTTCGATTATGAATTTATTGGATTCAAATTCAGATAAAATATCAATTTTTCCTGCAGTTGTTTCGTACTCGGATTTTATATCGGTATGCCCAATTTCATTGAGATGATTGATTACGTATGGCTTAAGATATCGATTTTCGTATTCACGAATAATAGTTTCATCAATCACTTTTCTAGCAGAAATGGGGATTTCGTCAACTCCTATTAGTTCATATTTGAATTTTTTTTCTTTTATTTTATTTTTTTCAATTAAATAATTAGATAATGAAAATGATCTCCGTAAAACTTTTGAATTTATTTTACTTTCTTTAAATAAGAAGGGTTGAAATTGCGGGTAATACATTGTCCCACTTGAAGCTAGTCGTAATATAACGGCATGTGCACTGTTATCATTTGAAAATTTAAGTGAGGAATTTTGTGTCGATACGTTCATAAATCGATCATCTATTGATATCTTATCTGCATTATGGCCAAGGCATTCAATAATTGAATACTCCTTGAGTAACTCTTTTAATACCATAATTAGTAAGATCTTAATTGGGTCCCCAAGACGTTTAATCCTCACTAAAAATTCTGATTTTACTACCTTAGAACCGATAATTCGGTGACTGAAAAAATCTCCAAGTTCGTCGTTAATGTTCATTTATGTTTTCCTATGGATTAATGTTAAAATTGCAACAAAAATTACTAGCTATCTATAACAAAAAATAAAGTTAAGCTATTAACCGACGAACAATTCCAAAATGCGGCTCGGGCTGCTGTCCCGCTTTAACGACAAAAATATCGAACTCACGAACGGGATTACTGCTAACCCAGCCGATGTCACGCTCTAAGTCTTTAGAGTTTAACCC
>JTFO01007814.1_pt1 | contig 14295 bp, 17 predicted proteins | sample 235411 | NCBI WGS metagenome assembly JTFO01 (sample SAMN03067590, study PRJNA260953) | activated sludge metagenome | biome: Sludge; feature: Wastewater; isolation source: CETP activated sludge from laboratory augmented bioreactor treating... | place: India:Gujarat | collected 2013-04
CCTCACGACGAAGCCGTTTTGGCGGACGTTCGTCGCCGTGTACACGAGCTGACTGCCAAGTTGCCCGTTTACTCCTCCAAGTAATCCAGCCGGAGCGGGCCGCAAGGCCCGCGATCTTGAATGAAGTGTCCGTTCTGCCACCATGCCGATACCCAGGTGATCGACTCTCGAATCACCGAAGAAGGCGACGCCATACGGCGACGTCGCAAATGCTCGGCCTGTGAACGGCGCTTCACGACTTACGAGCGTGCTGAGCTGAGCCTGCCCGTCGTGGCCAAGCGCAATGGCACTCGTATGGATTTTGATCCCGCACGTCTGCGGGCGAGCATGGGTGTTGCACTGCGCAAGCGCTCTATCCCCATGGCTCAGGTCGATGCCGCTGTGCAGCGCATCGAAGAAAAACTTCAACTGACTGGCGAGCGCGAAGTCTCTTCCGAGACCATAGGCGAGCTGGTCATGGCCGAGCTCAAGCAATTGGATCAGGTGGCCTATGTGCGCTTTGCCTCGGTCTACAAGAGCTTCAAGGACATCCGCGAGTTCGTACAGGCGATCGACGAAATGAACGATCCCGACCGCGGCTAAGGCGATGGTCGAGCAAGAAGACGTCATCTGGATGCGGCAAGCCCTGGAGCTGGCCGAAAAATCCCTGTATATCAGTGCTCCCAATCCACGAGTCGCCTGCCTGATTGTGCGCGATGGCCAATTGCTGGCTTCAGGTTCCACGCAGCAGGCGGGTGGGCCTCACGCTGAAGTGATGGCCTTGCGCCAAGCCAAGGAGCGCGGCGTCAATGTGGCCGGTGCTACTTTCTATGTCACTCTGGAGCCTTGCAGCCATCACGGACGCACGCCTCCTTGTGCCGATGCCTTGATTAAGGCTGGTGCCGGACGAGTCGTCTTTTCCATGTACGACCCCAACCCCTTGGTGGCAGGCAATGGTGTTTCTCGCCTGCGTCAGGCGGGAATTACGGTAGATGGCCCTTTGTGCGTCGAGCAGGCGCTGGCGATCAACGCTGGTTTCTTTGCCCGCATGACACGTGGACGCCCCTGGTTGTGGATGAAAATGGCCGCCTCGCTGGATGGCCGCAGTGCCTTGCCCGATGGCAGCTCTCAATGGATTACCGGGCCGCAGGCGCGTGACGATGGTCATCATTGGCGCGCTCGCAGTTGTGTCGTGTTGACGGGCATAGGTACGGTTAACGCGGACAATCCGCTAATGAATGTACGGGCGGTTTCTACGCCACGTCCACCCATCAAAGCCGTGCTGGACACGCATTTGCGTCTGACCCCCAATGCTGCCTTGCTGGATGGCACGCTTTGCTGGGTATTTAGCCATCGTCGGGATCCCGAACGCGAAGCCGAGTTGGCAGATCGCAATGCACAAGTCATTCCCATGCCTTTGCACGAAGGTCAGGTGGATGTGCGCGCCGTTCTGGACTGGATGACAGATCAGCAGATCAACGAAGTCCACGCAGAAGCAGGGGCGCGTCTTTCTGGTGCCTTGATTGATGCAGGTGTGGTTGACCAATTGCTGATGTACCTGGCCCCCAAGATTCTGGGGCAGGGACGAGGCGTGGCCGATATTACCGAGCTGGCCGGGCTGGACGATGTAGAGCCGTTCGAGTTTACCGATGTGCGCTTGCTAGGTGCCGATCTGCGTGTTCTGGTACGCCAACGCGATCATTGGGAAGCCTTGCTGCGAGCTGTCGGTGGGGCGTATCCGCCGGACTCGGAATAAGTCAGGTATTGCTGTTCGGCCTGGCGGCCAGATACTGCAAAGAGCATGCCTTCAGGCCTGTGAATTTGAGCCTACCGTTTTGTCGACCCTATCACCTTGACTGTGGCCTTGAGGCAAGTGCCGATGGTCGTTTGATTAAGTCTGCCGAGCAGTATCAATCGTCTCTTTAGAAGTAGGCCAAGAGTCCGAATTCACGATACATTGAGACCAGACTTATCCTACGGTTCAGCAGTCAGTAACCACTCAGCAACAAGGCTTAGCCCAAAAAAATTTCAGCACTTGCCTTACAAGGATAAGTGCTGCTATTATTATGGACTTGGCATTAGCAGCTTCAAATTGCTTGGCCAGAAAAAAACAAGTAGGACAGGTGGCCGAGTGGTTGAAGGCGCACGCCTGGAAAGCGTGTATACGTTTATAGCGTATCGGGGGTTCGAATCCCCCTCTGTCCGCCAGAATTCAAAAGCCCCCGCACAGCAATGTGCGGGGGCTTTTTGTTGGGTGTTTTTTGCAGGATCGGTGAAATTAATAATTCATTTTCAGGCCGATTCTGTGTCGTCACTACAAAACAAAATGATCGCTGACTGGGGGCAGAACAAGATCAGTGCGGGTCTGGACAGTGTTGCCTTTGCTTCTCCCTCCATTTGGACGGGGGCAGTGTTTCGTGTTGCCGCCAGGCGGCGCGAAATGATTGCAGGCTGGCGAAACCGCAATGCTCGGTAATTCGCTCAATAGACCAGTCGGTATCCATAAATAATTGGCGCGATCGGTCCAGTCGCATGATTTGTTGGTATTGCTTCAGACTGATGCCGCATTCTTTCATGAACAGACGGCTCAGATGCCTGTAGCTGACTGAAAACTGTGCTGATAAGGATTCCTTGAGCGGGGTCTGGACCGCCGTCTGCTGTGCCAACCAGTCTTGCACGGCATGAATCAAGGGGTGCTGGTGATTGCGATAGCTCAGATGGACACTTAACTGCGGGTCTGCTTCCAGACGCCGAAATTGAATCAGATTTTCGCGCGCGATGCGTGCGCTGATGGCGCTGCCGAAATACTGAGTGATCAAGTGCAATGCCAGATCGATGCCCGCAGAAACGCCAGCCGAGGTGTAGATCGGGCCATCCTGCACAAGGATGCGTTTGTTGATAACCCGCGCTTGTGGCGCAAGTTGTTGCAGCATTTTGAGGTGATTGTGATGCGTCGTGCAGAGGCGGCCATCCAGCAGCCCTGCTTGTGCCAGCTGTACAGCACCCGTGCACACGCTGGCGATCAAGACTCCCGGCGGCAGCCTCCCTCCGATCTCACTGAGCCATCGCGTCACTTTTTGCTGGGCTGAGGTAGCGGGGAGTTCGGCCTGGATTTTGCTTCCGACTACGACAATGACATCTCCTTCGATCAGACGTTTCGGGAGGGGCGCGATCGCGTTCAGACAAAGCCCTTGGTAGCTTTGTATGTGGGACTCCGGTCCCACACACTGGATTTTTATGTCGGCTATATCCAGCTCTGTTAGAGAGGCAAAGATCTGCATGGGCCCTCCCAGATCCAGGATGTGCATCTGGGGAAGGATTACAAAGAAAATCCGCTTCATGGCTTATTCGGATGAATCATTTATTTGATTGACTCATGTTATCGCCTTTTATTCTTTTTCTTTAATGGTGTTTTTTTTCTATTTATGTCCTGAAACAGTCTGGAGCTTGGTCAGTCGAAAAACTACGCTAAGCAAGAACTTTTTACATGGAAAGGATTTGTCCTTGTGGCGGAAGAATCAAGAGTCATTGAGCTGCATTGGAATCCAGCTTTTATGGGATCAACCGGCTCCGGGGTGCTAGAGCTGATCAATAAGACTGTCGCTGATAACGGCACGCTGGGGTTTGCCTCCGAGCTTTCGGGAGAGCAGGCGCACATGTTCCTGGACGCTCTGAATCGCAGGGTTGCAGACGGTGATACGCAAGCCTTGTATGCGACCTATGCAGGTCAGCCCGCTTTCTTTGTGATGATGAATTTGAGTGGCATGCCCAATTGCCGACATAGTGCCGAGTTAGCCAAGGCTGTCGTGGCTCCGGGGTTTCGTGGACAGGGTTTGCCAAAACAGGCGCTGCGAGCCTTGATCTGCCGAGCTCGGGAGTTGGGCATCGAGCAGTTTGTTTTAGATGTGCGCGAGGGGTCTCGGGCACATCGTTTATGGACTCGATATGGTTTTCAGACCTGGGGGATTTTACCGGACTATGCCCGTGTGGCCGGACAGGTTTTTGCGGGTCACTACATGTCGCAATCCATAGAAGTGCTGGCCCAACGCATGGGAATTTAGGAATTCTTAAAAAGGATCTTGTAAATGTTGAGTAAGTCAGAATTTAAAAATGAGCTTGAAAGTACATTGCATGGCCATCTTACTTTGGCTCATCCTATCTTTATTGAATTGCTCAATACGCAGCAGCCTAATAAGAAATTGTTGAAGCAAGTGGCTTTGCAAGGTTATCAATTGACCAAGCATTTTCTGCATTATGTGGAGCACCTTTTCTTCTATTGCCCGGTCCCAAAATTCAAGCGGGCTTTGCTGGTTAATGTGTATGAAGAAGAGACGGGCCGCCTCTCCCAGACAGACAATCACGTCGTTTTGATGCAGAACTTTATTCGCGCCCTGGGAGTTAGTGATGAAGAGCGCGACGCCGCAACTCCGCTACCCGCCACGCAAGAGCTGATTGATTATCGACTGAGAGCGGTCGAGGATCCGCAGCGCTACCACGTGGGTGCGGCAGCCGTCATGATTGCCAGCGAAGGCCAAAACCTGGAGACCAAGGCCGGGGAGGCGCGCCACACCTTGCTGGGAGAAGTTTACGGCTTGCAGGAAAAAGATCTTTTGTTCTTTTCCGTGCACCAGGAAGAGGATGTTGGCCATGTCATGCAAGGGCTGAGTTTGGTGACCGAGCTCTGTAATACTGAAAAATTGCAGAAAGAAGCCTTGGAGGCCGTGGACCATACCTGCAAGTTGTTCTGGAATATGTATGACAACCTGCATCGAGAGTATTGCCAGCCCAGCACCATTCGTCTGAGTTGATTGGGTGCGCCACTAAAAAACTGGGGTAGATGCTGCTTCATGCAAAACAAGAATGTGATCCGCTCTCTGGTCGGGTTGGGATTTTTGGCCATGTTCCTCTCTAGCGCGTTCAAAGGGGTTTTCCAGGTCTATTTCAATGACCTGGCTCTCTCTTTTGAACGCGGCCGATCAGACTTTGGTTTTGTTGGCGGGGTATTCCTTTTGGTATCCGGGCTGGTATCGCCGATGGTCGGCGCCTTGTCTGATCGTTTTGGGCCTATTTGGACCGTATTGATCGGCAGCGTGCTTGGAGGAGCCGCCTTCCTTTTGCTTGGCCTCATGCCTCATCAATATTGGCTTTTTGTCATCCTGTATGGGCTGCTGGCCGCGTTTTCTCTTGCGGCGATGACGTTTGTGCCCATGGGGATATTGGTTGATCGATTGTTCGACCAGAGACATAAAAGTTTTGCTTATGCCTTGATCACCAATGGCACGGCCATTGGATTCATTGTTCTTTCCCCATTCTGGTTGTGGTTGCAAGCTCATTTCGACTGGCAGCAGGTATTTTCTGTGGTCGGTCTGCTGTTTCTGGGGCCTTTGGCGGTGCTGTTCTGGTTAGGTGCGCGTGTGCCCTTGCCTGCGAAAGAGCCTGCTGGAAATGCCCCCGAGAAGCGCGTTGGCACCTGGCCTGTCGTGTTGCGTGACCCTGGCTTTTATGTCCTTGCCTTTGGTTTCTTCGGATGTGGAGCGTCGATGGCCTTCATTGACGTGCATCTGGTGCCTTTATGGCGGGACGCCGGGGTCAGCCGCTCCAGCATGGGGATGAGCCTGAGCCTGTTTGGCGTGTTGGAAATGATTAGCGGTTTGGCCGCTGGCTGGTTGGCAGTGCGTTTTGCCCAGCACCGACTACTGGCGGCTTTCTACGTACTACGTTGTCTGGCCATGACTTTGCTATTGGCTCCCTCCGGAATAGTGACGACCTACGTGTTTGCCGCCGTATTTGGGGCCAGTTATCTCGGAACTGTCATATTGACGTCCGCGATCTGTCTGGGTCGCTATGGAGGCGCCGTCAAGGGGCAGGTATTTGGCATGCTTTTTCTGGTTCACCAGATAGGCGCTTTTGGATCCGCTCAATTAGGTGCTTATGGCTATGACCGTCTGGGCAGTTATCAGGCGACGGTGATGGTCCTGGCAATGCTCACTGCGATCGCTGGTGTTTCTTCACTCTTTCTATCGTCTGTTGTGTTTCGACGGACTCAATCTGAATTCAGCTGAGATATCTATCATGTTCAATGACCAACGTGCTACCCAAATGCTCAGGATTGGACAGGATGCCGATTTTTCCGACAGCTTTTGTGAGCCGCTTGCGCTGACGTCTGCCTATTCTTTCAGCTCAGCGAGGGAGGCGGCCGCTCGTTTTGGAGGGACGGAACCGGGCAATGTCTATAGTCGATTTACCAATCCGACAGTCAACACGTTCGAGCAGCGGGTTGCCTTCCTGGAGGAGGCCGAAGCGGCGGTGGCGTTTGCATCCGGCATGGCAGCACTGTCAGCGGTGGTGATGGCGTTTGCAGCGAGTGGTTGCAATATTGTCTGCGCACGTGATGTGTTTGGCACGACCTTGATCATGCTGCGCCAGCATTTTGCTCGCTATGGCATTGAAGTGCGTGTCGTCGGCATGCTGGATTACGATGCTTGGGAAAAGGCGATCGACAGTGATACATGCCTGGTTATTGTGGAAACCCCAGCGAATCCGATGCAGCATGTCGCCGATATTGCCCGGCTGTCGCGCATGGCTCATGACCATGGGGCATTGCTGCTGGTAGACAGCACCATGCTGACCCCTATTTTGCAGCGGCCATTGCGGCAAGGTGCAGATCTGGTATTGCATTCTGCCGGTAAATATATGGATGGTCACGGTCGGTGCATTGCCGGTGTGGTGTGTGGGGTCGATGCATTGATGCAGCCGCTGCGGGCGGTGTTGCGTTCGCAGGGAGCGTGCTTGAGTCCGATGAATGCATGGTTACTGCTCAAGAGCCTGGAGACGCTTGAGTTGCGTATGCAGCGCATCAGTGCTAACACACTGTCGATGGCGCGCTGGCTGGATAAGCATCCGAATGTAGCTGCGGTGTTCTACTCGGGCCTGGAGTCGCACCCCTGCCATGACATAGCCTGCGCGCAGCAGGCCGGTTTTGGCGGGGTAGTCAGTTTTGAAGTGGGCATGAGCCAGAAAGAGGCTTGGGCTGTTATGGATGCTTTGCAGTTAATTTCAATCGCGACCAATATTGGAGACACACGCAGCATGGTCACGCATCCAGCATCGACGACGCATGGGCGTTGGTCGCCAGAGGATCGTATGAGCTGCGGCATTGGGGATAATCTGCTGCGCTTGTCCGTGGGTTTGGAGTCGCTTGCCGATTTGCAGCAGGATATTGATGTGGCACTCAAGACTGCTCTTGACCAGAAGAGTCGGAGCCTGCAGGGATGCTCCTTGCTTGAGACGCTGGAATGAGGGGGGCAGATGTTTTTGACACTGTTATTTTCAGCCGTACTGACTTTCCATGTGCTGGTGCTGTCACAGGGTGGGCGGCGCCGAAAGCAATGGTTTTGGTATGTTTTTATTGGCTTGTTCGCTTTGTTGCTCAGCTTGCAGATTGACTTCGCCGTTCTGAGCGACCGCCGGATTGACGGTCTCGCCTTTGGTGGTTTATGCGGTTGATGGCTTTTGGCAAGTGCTTGAAAGGCGGATAGGTCATTATCACGGTGACGGTTGACTGGGATCCTGTTACCGGATAAGCCAATTGGTTTGAGCTCATCCGGCACCAGTTTCATTGGGACACCTGACTAGGCAAGCTTAAGGCAGCAGACTCAGGTGGTCGACTTCAAACTCCGTCTTGCGCAGGCCTTTGTCGAATTCCCCAGTCAGTTCCACTTTTTGCTCAGCACTGATGGTCTGGCCAGCCGGGAAGTCTTCGTTGTCGATCTCCACGGTTATACGGCCGGTGGCATCTTCAAAAATGTAGCGTTCATCGCCTTCAAACGAGACCAGACGACCTTGTAAACGTGCGATTTGGTCGTCGCGGCCGGTCTCCAGCAACTGCTTGACGGTCATTAGTGGCACATTGTTGGGGCCGGAATAAGAGCCAGCGGCGCTGCTCGCCTGGGGGGCATTGTTTGGGCCGGTGTAGCTGGCGGGTTGTGCGATAGCAGCGCTGGCGCTCAGGGCAAGGACGGCGGCGAGGGTAGGTAAAGTGAATCGCATGATTGGGTTTCCTGTATCGGGTTATCGGGTCAATGTTCCGCCGATTGCGGAATAGTGTTAGTAGAACTCCTGAACCTGAAGGCAATCTTAAGACTCTTAACGGGGTGGAAAATCCAGTATGACACTCAGGCCCTGGCCGTCCAGCCCATCTTCAAAGGACAATTTGGCATTGTGCAAGGCCGCGATGCGGGCCACGATAGACAAGCCCAGGCCGTTGCCGGCTTGGCCGGTGCCCAGTACGCGAAAAAACCGTTCTCCCAGTCTGGCCCGTTGTTCGAGGGGAACGCCAGGCCCCTTGTCCCGGACCGCAAGGCGTACACCGCCATCGTGTCTGCGTGTCGTTTCGATTCGTACCCGGACGCCTGCGCCGCCGTAGCGAATGGCATTGCCAATCAGGTTGCGTAAGGCGCTGCTTAACAATACCGGCGCAGCCTGCAAGCTTGTCACGGCCAAGGCTCTTTCCATGTTCACTGACACCGAGGGTAGGGATGGGCTAAGGTTGTCCAGGATTTGATTCAGGTCTACGGTTTCACGTTTCAGAGGTTCTGCCTGTGGTTCCAGTCTTGTCAGGGCGAGCAGACTTTCTACCAGGGCGGTGCAGCGATCCAGATCAGCGCGTAATTGCTGTAGATGGGCATCAGGTAGTTGCAGTTCGCGTTCAATTAATTGAACGCGCATGCGCAGCCCAGCCAAAGGGGTACGCAGTTCGTGGGCGGCATCGGCGGTAAAGCGCCGCTCACTTTCCAGTGCTGTGGATAGACGTGCCATCAAGGTGTTGAGGGCATCGAGCATGGCCTGCAGTTCACGGGGCGGATGGCCACCCTGCACGGGCGTGAGGTCATCGGGGGATTTGGCGTTGATGCGTTTGACGGTATCTTCCAAAGGACGCATCAGGCGTCGGATCAGAAACCAGCTTGACAGGCCCAGCAGCGCCAGCAGTCCCAACACGGGCCAGGCTAGATTTTCTGCCATATCCTCCAGCAGTTCCAGACGTTCTTCCATAGGTTGGGCGACCTGGGCGGTCACGCCTGCCGACCCAGGGCGCACGTAAACCCGCCAGAGTTCATCATCGACCCGGACGGTGGTGGTTTGCTTGCTGTGTGCCTGCGGTAAAAAAGCCGTTTCAGGTGTGTCGTCGCCGCGCAGCAGCACACGGCCATCTGCCGCGACCAACTGGTAGTACATGCGCAGTTTGAGCGCCTCGTCACGGTTCAGGCCTGTGCCCGTTGTATTGGATCCGGGTGAAGTCTCCTGCGGGTCCAACATCAAGACCAGACGGGCACCTTCCTCCAGTGCGTCATCAAGAACATCACCGGTAGCGTGCCAGGCGACACTGACCACAATGGAAAGGCTGACCAGCCACAGGCCAATACTGGTTCCCATTACGGTCAGCAGCAGACGACGCCGTAGGGACCAGCATTGCGGGCGTGATGCCGAAGCATTCGGGCTGGAGCGGGTACGCGTCAGTTTACGGAGCAGATGTTTCATGCGGGGGCCAGCACATAGCCTTGATTGCGTACAGTGACAATGAAGTCACTGCCCAGTTTCTTGCGCAGATTGTAAATATGGACTTCGATCGCGTTGCTCTCCACTTCCTCGCTCCAGCCATAGAGGGCTTCTTCAAGCTGAGCGCGGCTCAAAATATGGGTGGGGTGGTGCATCAAGGCCTGCAGAACAGCAAATTCGCGTGCGGTTACAGCCACAGGCTGATCGTTCAATGTGACACGCTTGGCTGTCGGGTCAATAGCGACGGGACCGTGACGCCATTCGGAGCTGGCCTGTGCCGCGCTGCGACGCAAGGCCGCGCGTACTCGTGCGGATAGCTCTTCCAGGTCAAACGGCTTGACCAGATAGTCGTCTGCTCCCAGATCCAGGCCCTGCACTCGGTCTGCCAAGGTATCGCGGGCGGTGATCACAATGACGGGAACGTGGGCATGAGGGCTACCGGCTCCTCGCAAGCTACGCAAAACGGCATCGCCGTCCAGGCCGGGCAGGCCCCGATCCAGCAGGATGCATTGATAGGTATGGGTTGCCAAGGCCGTGGCAACTTGATCGCCGCGTTGTAACCAGTCCACAGCATAGCCGTCCATATGTAGCCAGGACTGCAAGGAACTGCCCAGCGAGGAATCGTCTTCGATTAAGAGAATACGCATATGCACAGCCTGGCAGGGAAAGATGAAGGGAATCTGATGCTAGTGTGAGGCATGGCGCAAAGCAGCCGCAAGCGCAGAAGGGCTTGTACGGCCGCTTTGTATTGTAAAAGCAGGCAGACTCTGTGTTTCCCGCCCTGATCAGGCTGCTAGATGCTGCGCTGTTGTACCCGCGCTGACAGTTCCTGTGCCGTCTCCTTGCGTTCGCTGTATCTATCGACCAGATAATCCGCACAGTCGCGTGTCAGCAAGGTGAATTTGATCAGTTCTTCCATGACATCGACCACCCTATCGTAGTAGGGGGAGGGTTTCATGCGGCCGTGGTCGTCAAATTCCAGAAAGGCTTTGGCAACGGAGGACTGGTTGGGAATGGTGATCAGGCGCATCCAGCGGCCCAGGACGCGCATCTGGTTCAAGGCGTTAAAGGACTGGGACCCGCCAGAGACTTGCATGAGCGCCAGTGTTTTGCCTTGCGTTGGGCGTACGGAGCCGATGCTTAACGGAATCCAGTCAATTTGTGCTTTCAGGACACTGCTCATGGCACCGTGTCGCTCGGGCGAAGTCCAGACCATGCCCTCGGCCCACTGTACACATTGACGCAGTTCCTGCACTTTGGGGTGCTCATCTGTTGCGCCATCGGGCAAAGGCAACTGGTGTGGGTCAAAGATCTTGGTTTCGGCACCCATTGTGTTCAGCAGTCGCGCCGCCTCTTGCGTCAACAATCGGCTATAGGAGCGTTCCCTCAAAGAGCCGTACAAAAGCAGAATTCGAGGCGCATGCGTAGCCCGCCTTGGAGGCGGCAACTCTGACAGTGTCGGGCTCGTAAAAGCGTGCTCGTCCAGATTGGCTAAGTCAGGCTGGCTCAATTCTTTGTCCTTTTTCATCAATGACGGCTTGGCCGTCCTCTTTCCGGAATGCGCCTTGCTGCGGCTGGGGCAGTATTTCAAGCACCTGTTCCGAAGGGCGGCACAAGCGTGTGCCCAGCGGTGTGACCACAATGGGACGGTTGATCAGAATGGGGTGCAGCAACATGAAATCAATCAGTTGTTCATCACTCCATTTGGGGTCGCCCAGTTGCAGCTCCTCATAAGGTGTTCCTTTTTGGCGCAGGACTTCGCGCACGCTCAGGCCGCAGTCTGTTATCAGCCTGATCAGTGTGGCGCGGTCTGGTGGTGTTTGCAGGTACTCGATGATGGTGGGCTCTTGACCACTATTGCGGATCAGGCCCAGGGTATTGCGCGAGGTGCCGCAGGCGGGGTTGTGATAGATGGTGATGTTGCTCATGGCCTTGTGCTCGATGTCAGGGGGTTAGTGGGCGATACCTAGCCGTAGGGCCAAGGCCGCCAGAGTGATCAGCAAGACGGGGGTGGTCAGGATGGCTCCTACCTTGAAGTAGTAGCCCCAGCTAATTTTTGTGCCTTTCTGGGCCAGTACGTGCAGCCAGAGCAAGGTGGCCAGACTGCCTATGGGTGTGAATTTGGGCCCCAGGTCACTGCCGATGACATTGGCGTAGATCATGGCTTCTTTGACGGCGCCCTGGGCGCTGGAAGCATCAATGGACAGGGCCGTGACCAGGACCGTGGGCATATTGTTCATGACCGAGGACAACAGGGCAGACAGGACGCCTGTGCCCATGGCGGCTCCCCACACGCCAGCCTGGGCGAACTCATCGAGCAGCAGGGCCAGATGGTTGGTCAGCCCGGCATTACGTAGGCCATACACCACCAGATACATGCCCAGCGAGAACACGACGATTTGCCAGGGCGCACCGCGCAGCACTTTCCTTGTGCTGATGACTGTGCCACGAGCGGCAACCGTCAGCACAATGATGGCTCCGGCAGCGGCAACGACACTGACGGGAATCCCCAAGGGCTCCAGTGCGAAAAAACCTGTCAGCAGTAAAGCCAGCACGATCCAGCCTGCCTTGAAGGTCGCCATGTCCGTAATGGCTTGTGCGGGTGGTTTCAACTGCTCAAGGCGATATTGGGCAGGAATGTCACGTCGGAAATACAAGATCAAGACGAGCAGGCTGGCCAGCACGGACACGATATTGACGGGCACCATGATGGCGGCGTAGTCCGTGAAGCCCAGTTTGAAATAGTCGGCCGAGACAATGTTGACCAGGTTGGAGACGACCAGTGGCAAGCTGGCCGTGTCGGCAATAAACCCTGCCGCCATGACAAAGGCCAAGGTCGCGGCGGGCGAGAAGCCCAAGGCCAGTAACATGGCCATGACAATAGGCGTCAGAATCAGGGCAGCGCCATCGTTGGCAAACAGGGCAGACACGGCAGCGCCCAGAATCACGATAAATGCAAAAAGCCTGCGTCCACTGCCTGCCCCCCAACGGGCAACGTGCAGTGCGGCCCATTCAAAGAAACCGGCTTCATCCAGCACCAGGCTGATGATAATGATTGCTATAAAAGTAGCGGTTGCATTCCAGACGATACCCCACACCACAGCCAGATCGCTCCACTGCACCACACCTAAAAGTAGGGCCGCGGCCGCGCCCAGAGAGGCGCTCCAGCCTATGCCCAAGCCTTTGGGTTGCCAGATGACCAAGATCAGGGTGGCAAGGAAAATCAGGACAGATGTGAGCATGGCAAATTTTGTCGTCAGGGGCAGGCGGTCAGGCCTTGGGTATTAGGCCAACAAGCGGTTGGTTGATTTGAATCGGTGTTAGTTGGCTTTTTTAGGGGCGTTGGCACAAGTTGGGCGCTGTAAGGCAGTTTTCACCCTGACAGCAGTTCTCAGTCAGGTAGGCCAGTAGATCGTTCATGGCGGGAAAGGTGGCGCTGTAGAGCAGGTTGCGGCCTTGGCGCTCGCTATGAATCAAGCCGGCATTACTGAGTTCTTTCAAATGAAAGGACAGGGCATTGGGAGCGATGCTTAACTGTTCGGCCAAGGTGCCGGGTGTCAGCCCGGACGCACCGGCTACAACCAGTGCGCGAAATACCCGCAGGCGGGCTTCGTGGGCCAAGGCGGCCAGGGAGCGGATAACGTGAGATTCTTCCATGGGCACATAATACAATAATTCAACAATTATTGAATAGTTGATTTGTGTACTGGTGGTTTTTTCAGACTATTTGTCTACGTGGATGGCAAAGGCAAAGCCATGATTGTGTTTTGGGAGGGCACCGTAAGGTGTCTTGTGCTGTCTGTGAGTAGGGCTATGTCGCCATCTGCTCGCTCAACCAGTCAGCAAAGACTTCTGCACGTGGGTTTTGATCCAGAGCCTGCGGGGAGAGCAGGTAGTACGCCGAGCCGTCGGGGATAAAACCCTGCGGGGCGATAAGCTGGCCGCTTTGCAATTCGTCCTCCACCATCAGATGCGACACGATCGCCATGCCTTGCCCGGACAAGGCCGCCTGAATACACAAATAAAAATGTTCCAGTTCCAGCTTGTTGGCAGCGCGTATGGGCTGGCCACTAAGTCGCGCCCAAGTGGCCCAGGCCTGGGGTCGAGAACTGCTCTGTATCAGCACCTGTTTGGCCGTGTCCTGCGTGTGGGGGTATTGTGCTTGGCAGACAGGCCCTATTCGCTCCTCGCATAACTTCAGGCCGCAGACCGAGTCCGCCCAATGAAAGTCGTCGCGGCGTATGGCCAGATCCACCCCCATTTGCGCGAAGTTCACCGGCCCTCCGGCTGTAATCAGATGCACGGTGATATTGGGGTGCAAGGCCTGGAAACCCCCCAGACGCGGAATCAGCCACTTCATGGCAATAGTGGGCTCGCAGGAGACGGCCAAGGCATGTTCGCGCTGGCTTTGTTGCAGTTGGTGAACAACATCTTCCAGGCGTTCAAACATAGGGGCGGTGACATGTAAGAGCTGGCGACCTGCAGGCGTCAGAAATACGGCCCGATTGCGCCTTTCAAACAGCTCGACTCCCAGCGATTCTTCCAGTGCACGAATTTGTCGGCTGACAGCGCCGTGCGTGACATGGAGTACTTGCGCTGCCTGCACAAAACTGCCTGCCTGAGCCGCCGTATCAAAGTAGCGAAAAGCCGTGAGGTTGGGAATTTGCATGGTCGATGAAAACTCACAGAAATGATGCAGTAATTATCGTTTTTAAATTAGCACAGGATTATCAATAATGACATCCTGTGATGGCGAGATTG
>JTFO01014368.1_pt1 | contig 14286 bp, 11 predicted proteins | sample 235411 | NCBI WGS metagenome assembly JTFO01 (sample SAMN03067590, study PRJNA260953) | activated sludge metagenome | biome: Sludge; feature: Wastewater; isolation source: CETP activated sludge from laboratory augmented bioreactor treating... | place: India:Gujarat | collected 2013-04
GTTCTCTTTCTGCGATGGCTGTTCGGGTTGTCGAAGTGATTCCTGGTAAACCTTATGTTGGATTAGAACTGCCCAATATGAGCCGTCAAACGGTTTATTTATCCGATGTGATCAGTAGCAGCCAGTTTAAAGAATCAAAGTCGCCCACTACCATCGTATTGGGCCAAGATATTGCGGGTGAAGCGGTTGTCGCAGATTTATCAAAAATGCCTCATGTTCTGGTCGCTGGAACCACGGGGTCGGGTAAGTCGGTCGGTGTTAACGTCATGATTCTTAGCATGTTGTATAAATCGACGCCGGAAGAGGTTCGATTTATTATGATTGACCCGAAAATGCTTGAGTTATCAATCTATGAAGGCATCCCTCATTTATTGTCCGAAGTTGTGACTGACATGAAAGATGCCTCCAACGCGTTGCGTTGGTGTGTGGGAGAAATGGAACGCCGTTATAAATTGATGTCTGTATTAGGCGTTCGAAACATCAAAGGCTTTAACGATAAACTGAAAATGGCGGCACAGGCGGGGCATCCGATTCATGATCCACTTTGGAATGAAGGGGACAGTATGGATACGGAACCTCCATTGTTGGAGAAACTGCCTTATATCGTGGTGGTGGTTGATGAATTTGCTGATTTAATGATGGTTGTTGGGAAAAAGGTGGAAGAGCTGATCGCTCGCTTAGCCCAAAAAGCGCGCGCGGCGGGTATTCACCTTATTCTGGCAACACAACGGCCTTCTGTGGATGTGATCACCGGATTGATTAAGGCCAACATTCCGACACGGGTTGCCTTTACCGTTTCAACGAAAACCGATTCACGAACCATTTTGGATCAAAGTGGTGCTGAGTCGTTACTGGGAATGGGGGATATGCTTTATCTACCGCCGGGTTCAAGCCATACCATTCGTGTCCATGGTGCTTTTGCTTCCGATGATGATGTTCATGCGGTAGTCAATAACTGGAAAGCGCGGGGCAAGCCGAATTATATCAGCGATATTATTAATGGTGACCAAGGGCCGGATGCATTATTGCCGGGAGAAAGAATGGAGGAAGATGAAGAGATGGATCCTCTGTTTGATCAAGTAGTAGAGCATGTGGTAGAAACTCGACGAGGCTCGGTGTCTGGGGTTCAACGTCGCTTTAAAATTGGTTATAACCGTGCTGCTCGTATCGTTGAACAACTGGAAGCTCAAGGCATTGTGAGTGCTCCAAGTCATAATGGTAATCGAGAAGTTTTAGCCCCCGCACCACCGAGAGATTAATCTCCTCTATCATCGTCATGCAGCTTAGAGTGATCTAAGCTGCATTTTTTATACTCCTCTCTCAGTCAATTTGATGGAGTCCCAGCATTAACCCTTTATCTTCACGCGACAAGCAAGCTCCTTTCGATCTATTTTCCGCCTTTCTATTTTCTGTTTATTTACATTTATTCTGTGAATTAATTTTTTCAGTAAAAAAATTAACAATAATAATCATGCCAATATTTAATTTCTTATCCAAATTAATTCAATAAGCGTGATGAAGGGAATATTCCTGAATATTGATTAATTGGGAACGGTTCCTTGTGTGATCGCATTCATGGTTTCTATCGTTTTGGTGAATGTAAACTCTCCTCTGTCAGTGGCATGCAGGGAGGCGCATGTACAGTGGTCACTGGCCTCAGAAATGAAAGGATTACCACATTGAAACAATGTACCCCCTAATCAATACGTTCTTTCTGAGTAGCGCTAAGGAAAAGCATTAAACCAATAAAATTAAGACAATGACTATCAAGTCAATGGAGATAATAATGAAATTCAATACCTTTGGTAAACTTTCGCTTGCTTCAGTTTTAGTTTCTACTGCGCTGGCAGCGAATGCTGGTATCAGCGTTGAGAACGAAATGGGTCTATTTACGATTGGCGGTGACGTTGAGTATGATCTCAACTTTACTGATAAAGAACGTGGTAACAGTGATAAACAAAATTTCAACCAAGACGGCCGAATTTTGGTTCAAATTGCTGCTGAGCGTGCTGTAGCTAATGATCACTATCTAAAAGTACAAGTTCAACCGCTATTAAAATCAAGCGGGGACGTCGATTTAGATGATGCTTTCTTTGCTATTGGTCGCCAAGCCGATTGGGAATTGAAGATTGGTCGTTTTGAAGCGTTTGATATGTTCCCTGTTGGGCAAGATACCATGCTCGATTTTGCGGGCGATGAACCTTACCGCTTGAAAGAGGCTCGTGGCCGTGGTGATTATGGTCAAGTTAGCTATGCAAAATCGTTCGACAATCTTTATTTCGAATTAGCATCATTATTTAAAGAAAATAACAGTACTGACGCAGACAAGAATGCGGTATTTGTTCGCCCAGTTTTAGCTTTCCAAGCAACAGACAGTTTGCGTTTTGCTGCGGGTATGGAAGCTAACCTGACGGCAGACAAGAAAGATGAAGCGAATGACTACATCGGTTATGGTGCGACGATTCAATATGCTGTGCAGGACTTTAGCTTAGATTTAAGCTATGCCTACCGTGACTTTGATACCGTAAAACAAGATGACACTTCGATTGGTGCCGTTATTCAGTATAAACGTTTTGGTTTAGGTCATATCTATTCTGAAACTGATACGGGCAGCAAAGAGAAAATGAACACCACTTGGGCATCTTATGAAATTGCTAACGTGATGGATGTGCAAGATTTCTCTATCTACCTTGGATCTTACTTCTCTAAAGTGGATAACGATAGCGATGACCAAGATGTTGGCGTTCGTGTTCGCTTCAAATACTTCTTTTAATTCGTAATTCGCACTGCTTAGTTTGCCCACCGATTGGTGGGCTTTTTTATGAGAAGTGGAAGTTATGTCTGCTAAGGCTATGAAGCACGTTTAATGCATTGCGCAACCAAGATCGCAGCAAGGGCGACTAAGTTTCCAGCAAAAATAATGATGAGCCATTGTGGCATACTTAGCGTAAATAATTGCCAAGAAATATCACTGCAATCCCCATAGGCTTCGAACATCCAAGGTGCCCACTGATTCAGTGGAGCCCAGCTTGGGAAGGTGACAAAAAGATCGCAAGTATTAAAAGGGGAAGGGTTTAGTTGGTAATCTACATGCTGCATGGATAAGACTAGCCCTTGGTAGGCACTACCTCCCCAAATGAGGAGCCCTAGCCACCGAAAGATTGGATGTTTAGGTTTGATGAAGCCGACAAGGGCCCCTATACCAATGCCTAACATGGCGATTCGTTCATAGATGCACATAACACAAGGGGCTAGCAGCATCACATGTTGAAAATAGAGTGCTGAAAGCTCAAAAAAAAGTACGAACAGAAATAATATCGCCCAAGAGAGGCGACGATGAGAGAAATGTTTGAGTTGCAAAAGTGCGTTCACATCATCATCCTTGCGTAATTAGGATAGTATTTGAGCCATTGATATTGATGAGTATCAATGGCTTGATATAGTAGTCAGAGCTTTTTAACGTGGAATAGTTTCTTATTCAATACAAATTTTTAATGCCCCATCGTAATCACTGCTGATTTAAGGCTATGGTGGGTAATCCACCCCATTTCATAAAAGTAGCTAGTCATGGGGTCAAGTAAGAGTATTACGCAACTCAAACCCACTAAACTCATCACAAGGGTATATGGCAGAGCCATGAATACCATTCGCCCATAAGAGAGGCGGATTAATGGCGCGAGGGCAGAAGTGAGGAGAAATAAAAAAGCAGCCTGTCCGTTTGGCGTAGCGACGGAAGGAAGGTTTGTTCCGGTATTGATAGCAACGGCCAATAAATCGAATTGATCTCGAGAAATTAACCCATGTTCCAGTGCCGATTGTACTTCACTGATATACACGGTTCCAACAAAGACATTGTCTGACACCATAGATAAAAGACCATTGGCCACATAAAACAGAGCAAGCTGAGTGCCTTTATCTTCAATATGTAACACACCATGGATGATTGGAGTAAACAGCTGTTGATCAATAATGACTGCCACAATAGAGAAAAATACCGCTAGCAACGCCGTAAACGGTAAGGCTTCTTCAAACGCTTTACCTAAAGCATGTTCTTCGACGATGCCTGAAAAGCTCGTGGCAAGAATGATCACCGATAAACCAATTATTCCCACAGCGGCTAAGTGCAGCGCCAATCCGGTGATCAGCCAAATAGCGATAAGAGCCTGTACCCATAGTTTCGCCTTATCTTGTTGAGTTCGATTCATGCGGGTTTCGTTATCGAAATCCATCAGGATTTGACGAACATTGGTGGGTAATTGTGCGCCATAGCCGAAGATTTTACAGTGTTCAACCAATAGGCAAGTCACTCCCCCGCAAAAAAAGACAGGAATGGTTATGGGGGACATGCGAATAAAAAATTCACCAAATAACCAGCCAGCGTGATCGGCAATAATCAGATTTTGCGGCTCACCCACCATGGTCATTACCCCCCCTAGAGCTGTTCCAACTCCTGCGTGCATGAGTAGTGAGCGTAAAAATGCACGATAATTTTCTAAATCCTCACGGGTCAGTTCGGAAAGTTGTTCATCGTGCGTATGATCGTGTGATAGTGCCGACGGTTGTCCGGAGGCCACTTTATGATAAATCGCATAAAACCCGACGGCGACACTGATGATCACTGCAATCACCGTCAGTGCATCTAAGAATCCAGAAAGGAATGCGGCGGTAATACAAAAAGCCATTGATAACATCAGCTTCGAGCGGATACCTAATAAAATCTTGGTGAAGATGAATAACAGCAAATTCTTCATGAAGTAGATACCCGCAACCATAAACATCAGCAGTAGTAGCACTTCAATATTAGCGACGAGTTCATGTTTAACTTGATCTGGGCTAGTCATGCCAATGGCAATGGCCTCAATCGCCAATAATCCACCGGGTTGTAGCGGGTAACATTTCAAAGCCATGGCGAGTGTGAAAATAAATTCTGCCACTAATAACCACCCGGCGATAAAGGGGTCGATAAAAAAGAAGACCATGGGGTTGATGATTAAAAAGACGATGATGGCGATTTTGTACCAATCTGGGGCTTTACCCAGAAAGTTTTTAATAAAAGCACTTCCGAGAGATATCGGCATGATGATGACTCTTGTATTGGTAAACCAGCGAATGGGATCATTTTTTATACTGACTGAATAATATGATAAACAAGAATACGTCTATTTTTACTGAGTCAGATATTAACAAATAAGCATATTTATGCAGTTGAGTGTAAATTAAACCAAGTAAATTGAATCTTATCTCCTGTGAATGAAACAACGTCGATAGCGATAACCGGAGATGTCTCTATTTTGACGATAGAAGGGTAGTGGATGATGCGGAGGGAGTAAACGGTGTTAACCCGCTTTTCACGGGTGCTTTTTGATAAATTAAATTGAAGAAATGAGCGGATATAATGTGGGTATTACCGCTATCTATGATTGAAATTGAGTTGTTACTCTAATATTGAAGATGTGACAAGTTTACTTAGGGTTTGTTTCCGCTCAATGAAAACTAGTGGTATGATGAGTGCCATTCGACCCAAATAAATTAGAAACTGGATAAGTAGTTAATGGTCATCAAAGCAAAAAGCCCAGCAGGTTTTGCAGAAAAATACATCATTGAAAGCATTTGGAATGGTCGTTTCCCACCAGGCTCCATTTTACCTGCCGAGCGAGAGCTTTCTGAACTTATAGGGGTTACTCGTACCACATTACGAGAAGTACTTCAACGTCTCGCTCGAGACGGTTGGCTCACCATTCAACATGGCAAGCCGACTAAAGTAAATCAGTTTATGGAAACATCAAGCCTGCATATTTTAGACACACTAATGACATTGGATGCAGAAAATGCCACCAGTATTGTGGAAGATTTGCTTGCTGCTCGAACCAATATCAGCCCCATATTTATGCGTTATGCTTTTAAAGTAAATAAAGAGAGTTCAGAACGCACCATCAGTAATGTGATTGAATCTTGTGAATCTTTATTAGCAGCAGAATCGTGGGATGTGTTTATTGCAACCTCACCATATGCCGATAAAATTAAACAGCATATTAAAGATGAAGCGGATAACGAAGACTATACTCGTCAAGAAATGTTGATAGCAAAAACGTTTAACTTTTATGACTATATGCTGTTTCAACGCTTAGCCTTTCACTCGGGTAATCAGATCTATGGTTTGATTTTTAATGGGTTGAAGAAACTGTATGATCGAGTTGGCAGTTATTACTTTTCTAATACAGAAGCGCGTCAACTGGCCCTATCTTTTTATCGTGATTTACTTGAGGTGTGCCATTCGGGAGCTCGTGAACAGTTACCGATTGTGATTCGTCAGTATGGTATTGAAAGTGCACAAATCTGGAATCAGATGAAAATGACGTTGCCGTCAAACTTTACAGAAGATGATAGTTAATTCTTTAACAAGTCACGATGTGATAGAAAAAGCCCAAATGGGCTTTTTCTGTATCCAGCCTTATATATCACCACCAGCTGCTTGAAACCAACCGGTTAGGTGCCTTTTTAAATCTTTCAATTCATCAGGGCCAATCAGAGCCAGCCCTAAATCCTCGGCGCGAGTAATATCATTATGACGTAATGGTCGGAAGCTGACTAACATGGCTCGGGCTTGTAGCCCGCCAAGTAAGTCACGTAAGGACTCTAATTTATATAAGGTATCGTCACCATCATCACGCATCCCTTTCGTCTTACATTCAATAATATGCAGCTTATTATTGACAACGGTTGCGACATCTAACTCATTACGTACTTCTCGTTCACCGAGTTGACGGTAAACCTGAACGTTAAGTGAGCGATCTTGGATAGTTGGCATCCCATCTTGGATCTGTTTTACCGTACTGTGAACGAGTGTTTCTAACCACTCACCATTTGCAAAACGACGGGCATCTTCATCGGAAAAGGTCAGTAAACCTTCTTGGTAGGTTGCAATGTTGGCTTCGACAAGATCGGAAATTAGCAAATTGAGCTCACGATAGCCTTGTTGTTTGATGGAAAGTTCAACATCCAGACGTTGTTCTTTACGGCAGGTCGTCGCTAAGTAGTTAAGCGTCGCAAGACCCGGCCCAAGTTCTAATGCGTGGCTGGCCCAGCGTTCACCTAATTGATACAGTTTTTGATCCAATTGAGGGGGGCGGTTATGTTCGCTGAACTCGCCTCGGGCCCCAAAAATAGTCAGGTAATCAGCAATGGTAATGTTGTCTTGCACTTGAGTATCAGGGCTGCCATCAGGATAGAGCCAGCACAACTTATCACTACGAGGCTCAACGACAAAAATAGGCCAGTGATAGGTCCGAAACACTTCATAGACAGATAATAATCGATGGCGTAGCCCGCAGCTGGCATTCAGCTTTACTTCAACTTGGCGTTGTTTGAGATCCTCTGCGAGTTGGCGAATGGCTAACTTTGTTTCGGTAATATTCGCTTCATAAGGAATTTCAAAAAATTCTGAGGTGATTGCTCGTTGGGCTAATACCGTATGTAAGCGAACATACATGGCTTCTTGCGTTTTATCCCCGATAAAGACAATGTGTCGACTAATGGTGCGATTATCGAGTAGGGGCGTGACTAAACGAACTGGGTCTTGATCTATGATGCCAACATGAACGGCCATATTTTATCCTCATGTTTGGCTTGCAAAATAGAGAGAAGAAAAAGAAACGCGCAAGCCTTATCCATCATATAACGATGGCAGGACAAAAAAACAAGGGTGACTCTGTGGAAAAGTCACCCTTTGGGGAAGTTTTGACGTAGTACTAACAATCTACGCTAAGTTAAGTACCGAAAGCTTAATGTTGCTTCCGACGCTTATAATTTAAATCGATGAACGAGTTGCCCTTGCTGGTTGGCAAGCTGGGTTAAGTTTTCACTGGTTTGCGCGATTTGATTCATTGCCTTATAACTTTCATCCGCGATATGGTTGATGTCTTCTATACTTCGGGCTATTGAACTGGTGGTTTCGCTTTGTTCTGCTGCCGCTTGGGAGATATGCGTACTCATTTGGCTGATTTCTATGATCAAGGCTTGAATTTCTTCCATTGCACTATTGGCGCTGGAGGCTTGTTCAACCGATTGCTCCATATCTTGCATACAGGTTTCAATCACTTTACTGGCCGTTCCTGAACTGGCCTGTAAATTACTGATCATCGTCTCAATTTCAGAGGTCGATTCGGTTGTGCGCTGTGCAAGTACCCTCACTTCATCAGCAACGACAGCAAACCCTCTTCCTTGTTCTCCTGCTCGGGCGGCTTCAATGGCCGCATTTAAGGCCAGTAGGTTTGTTTGCTCAGCAATGTTGCGTATGACATCTAAAATTGAGCCAATTTGGCTGCTCATCTTATGTAATTCACCCACGGCATTCACTGAGTCATGAAGACGAGCTTCCAATTGATTAATTGTGGAGATGTTGTTGCTCATTACTTGGCGACCGGATTCAGAGGCACTTTCTACTTGCTGAACCATGTGCAGTGAATTTTGTGCACTATGGGCAACCTCTTGTACAGAATGTGCCATTTCTGTCATTGCTGTTGCGACATTGGCGGTCTGCTCTCGTTGATTGTTCAGTTTGTCTTGTGCGCTTTGAGAGGTAGATTGGTTACTGTTTGCTGTAATAGTCAGGTTATCTGAAGCTTCATTCAGCTTCATCAAAATGTCATGTAGGTTATTAGCGAGTGAGTTGATATGGGTACTTACACGCGCAAATTCATTGTTATAGCGAACTTCAATACGTTTGGTCATATCCCCTTGAGTAAGGCTTTCCAGCGTAGAAAGAATACGGTTGAGCGGGCTACGGACACTATGTGCAATATGATAGCCGATCCCCGTTGCCAGTAAGACCACTAAAATACCAATACCAATCGCTCGATAGACACCTAAATCATAAACTTCGCCAGCCTCGATGAGTGCGGCATTGAGCTCTTGAGTTGCCGTTTGGTTAAATGAGTCGAGAATCACCATTGCATTGTCCACTTCTGTGGCTAAGTTATCAATGTTGGCATACAAGGCATAACGAGATTTCAAATACTCATTGTGTTGGTCTAGTACCCCCCCTTTCTGTCCAATATCTTGAGTGAACTGTTCAACGGAGTCATCAAATACTCTCTTGAGTTCGGGAAGCTGTGCTGTTAAACCACGGTAAGAATAATTGAGGTGAGCCACCGCTTTTCGGTTATTGGCTACCGCTTGTTCTACAAAGTTCATATCAGAGCTGGCCAGTGCATCGGAAGTGATCACTTCCGCATCTCGAAGCTTAATGAAATAGCTTTTTGCCATGACTTTGACTGAAATACTGCTTTGTTCGTCCACGTACTCTTTCATACCCACGCTGAGTTCTGAATGTAGACGCTGAAAGTTACGTGTTGAATTTTGTACTTTTTCTTGTGAGATAAACATGGCTTGGTAGTTATCCATCGCATCGTACGCTTCAGTAAAATAGCGCTGCTCTAACTGCCGTAATGCACGGATGCGATCTTCCAGTTCAGGGCGGGAGGCACTGGCTTCAGCCAACAGTTGTAGTATTGCACGAAAATCGGTTTGTGCTTGAGTAAATTCAGTACGTCTTTCCGCCATCCGCTCGCTATTTTGTGTGGTTAAAAAGTCCTTAAAGGATTTGTCTGCGGATAGGAGTTGAACACTGGTTTGGTTAGATAAGGAAACCAGAGGTAATGCGGATATGGAGACTTCTTCAAAATTGGAATGGATACGTTGCATCCCATCCATCATGATAGCGACCGTGACGGCAAACATAATAATAATGAGTGCAAATCCGGCATACATACGCCTAATTACGGAACCTTGCATGTTTTTCTCTCCCTTGAAATCTCTCTCATTTAAAAATATGACACGCTCAATATGAAATGATGTGATAGGTACCGTTTAGGTTATCTTAGTGAAACGTGCTGCCTATCATGCAATTTGGCGGTCTGAATTATAGTAATGACAAAACGTCATAAAAAATTAACAAAATAATCAGTATTGTATGGAGATTAAAATACGCATTTTATGACGGGGACGGCAAAAATACTTTTTGGTATTTTATTTGTGAATGCAAAATCCTGGTTTTGATAAGTGAACGGTGTTTTTTATTGAGATTTGATACACCTTGTCGCATACTCAGCCAGACTTAATGGCCTAATTTATTTTATCAACGGAGCGCTTCATGGCTGAAGAAACCATTTTCAGTAAAATCATTCGTAAAGAAATTCCAGCAGAGATTCTTTATCAAGATGAACTGGTTACCGCTTTTCGAGACATCAACCCCAGAGCGCCTAGTCATATCTTAATTATCCCTAACCAATTAATTCCGACGGTTAATGATGTGAAACCGGAACATGAACAGGCTCTTGGTCGTTTATTCACGGTAGCAAAGAAAATTGCGCAGCAAGAAGGCATTGCTGAAGATGGGTATCGCTTACTGGTGAATTGCAATGCACACGGTGGGCAAGAGGTATACCATATCCATATGCATTTAGTGGGTGGTCGCCCACTAGGACCGCTATTGATTGGCTAATATAGAACGGCCCAACAAGATTGGGCCATCACTTTATGGTTTTAACTCTGGTTTGAGGCGGTGAATGGCGTGAGCTTTTATTTACGACATATATTCCCCTTACTCGTCTGTCTGTTACTCAGCGCTTGTGCTCAGTTTACCGCAGGTAACCTCTTTAGCCACTATAGCGCTCAAAACAATCAACTTCATCAAGCGGTAAAAGCCGGAGACTATTCTCGTGCTTCTGGGTATTTATCGGATCATGTGGCGGGTGATATTCTTGATAATCTAGAAAAAGGCCGGGTTTACTTTCTTGACCAGCAGTATGCGTTGAGTAGAACAGCATTGGAATTGTCGGATATGGCGGTCACTCAGCAACAAGAAAAAGCCATGATATCGGTAAGCTCAACAGCGACGAGTATTGGCGCATTGGCGATTAACGATAACTTAAGTGACTATACTCCCGCCGATTATGAACTGGGATTCTTGCACCTTTATTTGGGGTTGAACTATCTTCAAAGTAACCAGTTAGAAGGGGCGCTCGTTGAAATGCGTCGAGCTAACCAGGTTCAGGAACAAGCACGAAGAAATCGTCAGTCAGAGTTGGAACGTGCACAAAAAGAGCTGCGTAGTAATGGTGTGTCTCCCAATATCGGGGCGGTATTATCCCAATATCCCGATGCAGGGACCCAATTGCAAGCCGTTCAGAATGGGTATTTATTCTATCTTTCAGCCTTATTGTATGAAGCGTCAAATGATTTAAACAGTGCTTATGTCGATTATCGCCGAGCTTTAGCGGTCGCTGAAAATAATTCGGCAGTGATTGATGGAATCTTGAGAGTCGCTCAGCGTTTGGGGATGAGAGAAGACTTGCGCCTATTGAGTGAACGCTATGGGGCACCAAATTCTCTGCAAGCACAGCAAGGAAGAGTGATTATTATTGAAGAACAAGGTGTTGTAGATAAGCGGCAAGGCTGGCGTTTATCTTTACCCTTATCTGACAGTCGGGGAAATACGGCGCTGTATTCTTTAGCTTTACCTTATTATGAACCAAGCCCGCAAACGGTCTTTCCACCATTACAACTGAATCAGTCTATGGTGATGGGAAACGAGTTAACCGATGTCCGCCTAATGGCGCAGCAAGATTTGTCTGAGCGGATTCCTACTATGGTGATTCGACAAGCGTTGCGTGTTGTCACTAAAGATCAAATTCGAAAAGAGAGCACGCAAAGTGATGGGGTTGGAAATTTACTTATCAATGTGTTTAATACCTTAACCGAGCAACCGGATACTCGTAGCTGGTTAACGTTACCTGATCGTATTTTGGCTCATAGTGAAGTGGTTACATCAGGTGAACAAGTGTTGCAGGTTGGAGCTCAGAGCTATCGATTTACTGTGCCAGATGGGGGAACGACCCTAGTTTGGTTATCTCGGCAGGGGAGCAATGCCACTCTCTGGCATAAACAATTGGGAAGATTATGATGAAAAGAAGGGTTCTTGGACTGCTAGCGGCATGGCTTATCAGTGGTTGTGCGAGCAATACCACAGGGTTGAGCGTTGATGGTGCTAGTCAGCGGGTTTTATTTGGTGATCAAGTCCTGGCTGGCCGTATACAGATTGAGGATATTTCAACCACAGAAACTCATGGGCAAACTCGGGGGCTTGTCCGTATCTCCAGTCAATATCGAGGGGATCAACACTTGCAGTACCGTTTCTATTGGTATGATGCTGAGGGGCTGGAAGTGAATGTTCAGCCTGGGCCTTGGAAACAAATTATTTTACGTGGTGATGAAATGTTGCCATTGTCAGAAGTCTCCGTTAATCCACAAGGTAAACAGTTCCGAGTTCAGATTCGAGAATTGAAGAATTAGTGGGTAGGATGAGTAGAGGAAAAGAGATGAAAAAAAGTGTGGTAGTGCTTCTTGGGCTTGCTGTGGTGTTGGGAGGGTGTTCTAACCGTGTGAGTTATGGTGATGCCCAATCGGTCGAAACTGTAACCGTAGATTTCGGTTCCACTGATCTACAAAAAATTGCCGCAGATATGGTCGATAGCATGATGATGTCTGGCTCCGTTGCCGTGATTACTCGTGATACGCGTCCAGTGGTTTTTGTTGAGCGTATCAAGAATAAAACCAGTGAACATATTGATACAGAATCGATCACCGACACCATCAGTACTAAAATGCTGAATTCAGGCAAGTTCCGTTTTGTGGATATGGACCGAGTTGAGGCGGTTCGTGCTCAATTGAATTTCCAGAATAATGATGAGCTTGTTGACCAACGAGCGGCTATTCAATTTGGTCAAATGGTTGGAGCGCAATATATGTTGTACGGTAATTTATCCAGCATCGTAAAAAATGCGGGAAGAGATAAAGATGTCTACTATAAAATGACTATGCGCCTAATGGATTTAAAAACCGGTTTAATCGAATGGGCTGATGAAACGGAAATCCGTAAGCAGCAGTCGAGAAGTTTCTTGGGCTGGTAGAGCATCATGTATTGCAAGTAAAGAGGTGAACAATGGCAAGGATGTCATGGCGGGAAGCCTGTCAACTCGATCCGACATTACAGTCGTTAACTCACTTCTTTACTTCAACGCCAGAGTATGCGCAAACGTTGACTGGTGGGTTAACCAATCGATGCTGGAAAATTACTCACACTGCGGATCAGGTTTTTGTTTGGCGTCCTATTACGCTGATCACGAAAGGGTTATCGATATCTCGAGCTCAAGAGTATCAAATCTTAAAAGCAATAGAATCAAGCCATCTTGGCCCTAAAGCCGTGGTGATGAATGACCAAGGCTTATTAGTTGAATGGATCGCGGGGAAATCGCAGGCCGAAGAGAGTGTATGGGAGAGTATTCTCAAAGTACTGGTTCAAATCCACCAACTAGAAACGTCTCGAATACCTGTTCCTCCTTTTAACTATACTGCTCGTGTCGATCATTACTGGTTACATCTTAAGCCAGACGTTAAATCCTCTCCTTTTGAACCGTTATACCAACAGTGGCGCACAATGCCCAATTGTGCATCACTACCATTAACACTTTGTCATTTTGATTTAGCAGGCTATAACCTGATTAAAACAGAAGCAGGTTTTCGTGCTATTGATTGGGAATACGCCAGCATCGCAGACCCACGGTTAGATCTTGCGATTAGCATTGATGTGGCGGGTGAAAAGCTACTGGATGCTGTTTTCCGTTATTGTCAGTTGAGAAATATCCAGCAGGTAGACAGTTGGATTGAGGGTGTGAAAGCGTGGCAGCCAAGAGTGAGAATGATGGCGATGCTTTGGTATTTACTCGCTTATCAGCTGTGGGGAGGGGATGAGTACTATCAGCAAGCTTTACGTTTTAAAGAACAATTAATTGCTGAACATCCATTGCCATAAATCAGTGGCAATAGAGCATTTAACGCTTTAAAACCATGCTTTTCATGTGTAAATTAAAATCTCCAGCTAGCGGGGGTAGTATGATTATTTATTTGCATGGATTTGATTCAACAAGTCCAGGAAATCACGAAAAAGTGCTTCAATTACAGTTTATCGATGACGATGTTCGTTTTATCAGCTACAGCACCCAACATCCGAAACATGATATGCAGCACTTATTGAAGGAAGTTCATAAAGCCATTGAGTTATCCAATGATCCACATCCTCTTATTTGCGGTGTTGGACTGGGAGGGTATTGGTCTGAGCGAATCGGTTTTTTGTGTGGAATTAAGCAAGTGATGTTTAATCCCAATTTACACCCTGAGATCAACATGTCAGGGAAAATTGACCGGCCGGAAGAGTATGACGATATTGCG